>JAABUR0100000167.1_pt1 | contig 153074 bp, 125 predicted proteins | sample 5560091 | NCBI WGS metagenome assembly JAABUR01 (sample SAMN10711879, study PRJNA513375) | rock metagenome | isolation source: Antarctica rocks | place: Antarctica: Victoria Land, University Valley sud | reverse complement strand
TGTCAAAGAACGAAACGAGTTGGCAATCAAAGTCCAATGGCAGTTCTCCATCGCAAATGCCAGAGAGAAACTGAGTCGCCACTACGACAAAGTGCAATCTAAAGACTAACCTGACAAGGTACTAGTCGCCGTGCTTTGCCTAACAGCATTTCATATTCTAAAAGTTCAAGCCCTATCAATGGGCCAGCTAGTTCCGAAGGGACGGTAGCTAGAGCCGCCTTTTCATCCTCACTTAATAGCCTGTTCCGTCGTACAATACCAGCAATCTCTCGCCGTAATCTGCGACGTTCTCTCCAATAATCGAACATGAAACTTTTATCGGTTTTTAGTTGTGCGTTTCTTCGTCGTGCGCTTCTTAGTTGTTGCTTTTCTCTTGGTAGGCTTAGGGGGCGGGGGCGTCGAAAGCAAGGCGCGAACAGCTTCAGTAAAGTCAACTGGAATCTGAATCTTGTCTGTTCGCCTTTTAGTCTCTTTCTTGTGGGTGGCTTTCTTAATCATTTTCTTTACCCATAGGTGGTATGCCTTTTAAGAGGCTCTGTTGAGCTGAAGGACTTGAAGGCGTGTAAATTTTCAAACCATCAACACACGGATCGCCGCTTAAAGTTAAAAGATCACCTGACCTTTTTCTTTTTCCCTTTCCATCAAGTGTGTGCATCTCATCGGCCTGATAAAGAATAGCGGTTGCTAAATGAATAGAGTCAGGTGTTTCTATAATGATGCCGCGTGCATCAAAACACTCGCGAATCTGATTGCTTTTCCTGCCAACCCTTTGATCGTGAACTACCATCCTGACGTTTCTACGCTTAAATACAGCTTCCCACTTCTCTTGGGCATCCGGCGATAATCTACCCCGCAACACTTCTGTATCTGTGACTATCGAAGTCAATAAGATAATTTGACCGTTGTGAATCTGGCGCACGGTGGCGTCAATCCCTTCAATGACGCCCGGCTCGTTGTCTTCATCTTTAAGCCAAGCGAGAAAGACAGACGTATCCCAATAGATGATATTTTTACCAGCCTTCATCACGCATCACTCGGACAAAGTCCGCAGCACTCTGATCGCCTGTTGCGTCGGGTGCTATTCCGCGCAAGTCAAAGAGTGTGGGAAGTTCATCATCTGGCGGGAGTATTTCCAGATCGGACACGTTCATGGCATACGCGAAATTGTCCCACCGCTTGTACTTTAATTCGCCGAAAACTTGGACATGCCGATCAATAGCAGACTTAACCTTATCAATCAGTTTTCTTGGGAAATCGCAAATCACCTTCTTAGGGCCAATAACGGGATAGATGTTGAACCGTGTCGCATTATGAAGGTTGATCCATTCTAAAGTTCCGTGAATAGAACCTTCAACTATTTCATCGGGGCCGATTATGTCAATCACTCTGGCCTTGAATTGCTCATTGATAGTTATAGAGCGTTTCGGGTTAGCAATCGTTAGCCCAGTTACATGCTTGTCCAACATCGCACCCAGCCCCCTATAAGCTTCAAGGGCGGTAAGATCAAAGTCTTTGGGAGCGTCGCGTTTCCTTTCAATCAAACGCAACGTCGTGAAGAACTTCCTGACTGTTGTTCTAGCAACTCGGTTATCTTCTTCGGCTTTGATCGGGGTAGGCTCAATTACTATCGTGGCAGGGCTGGAGTGGCTTAAATCAACAACCTTGTAATACAAAGTAGATTCATCAGACCCTGTAACGATGCGCTCGGTCTGCTTTAAGGCGGCCTTTAGAGACTCTAGCTGTTTGATTAGTTCAGAAAGGCGCAGGTGTCCGTCATCTTCGACAGCACCCTCAAGTTGAACAGTTATTCGCTGATCTTCTTGCAGGTTCGCCCTTAGCCTTTTTTGTAGATTGGTTTCTTTGTCTGCCATAACTCTTAACCCCTCTGTTATCGCAGAACCTTTGACGAGTCCCTGTACATTAGCCGCTTACCTTCAAAGCCCTTGAGTGCTTCAACAGTGCGCTCACCGTCTTTAATTTTTCGATTGTTGAATCTAAAGTCGAACTCACTTAGGTAACGATGCAAGTGCAACTTGCTAACGTGGTGATATGTGCCGATGATACCACGCTTCAAAAGCGCATGAACGGATTCAGAAGTATTGACGTGAGCATCGCCGCGCACGTATTCGCCCGCACCATGATTCACGCTTTCATGCGTTGCAAACTCGGTTTGCGCGAAAGAGTAGGACGGGCTTTCGTCTGTCATAATCTGTGCCGTTGGAACGATGCAATCCTTCATAGCTGCTTTGAGATTGTCGCCAGTGACGCTTTCCATGTAAATAGATTTAACGCGACCTTCACGTTCAACGAGTGTAACGACTGGGGCTTTGCCAACCGTGCCACGACCTTGAACCTTCTCTCTGCGAACGCTCGCGTGCATATTCTTCGCCTTGCCGCCGACATACGTTTCGTCAACTTCAACGATGCCATCTAGTTTGTTCGCAAAAGACCCTTGCTCCATCGCGTAGCGAATACGGTGCGCCATAAACCAAGCAGACTTGTAAGACTTGAGATCGAGCATACGCATTAGTTGATGCGCGCTCATGCCCTTCTTAGAAGAACAGAGAAGATGAATTGCCAGCAGCCACTTACTTAGAGGAATATGGCTATCTTCAAAGATTGTGCCGATGGTGACGGTGAACTGCTTACGACAAGACTTGCACTTTAGGACACCCTTCCGAACAGGGCGGTTGGATTCTACTCTAGGAGTCAGGCGATAGGCTAGAGTAGATTTGCAGCGAGGACAGACAGGGCCGTTAGGCCAACGCATCGCCTCTAAAAACTCGCGGGCGGCATCATCATCGCTCAAGTGCTTTCCTAAAGTTGCAAGGTTAAGTGTTTCACTCATCGCTCTGCTCCACAGAAGTAAGATTGTTTAATCTATGGAACATTGTCTCACAGATAAATGGGTTTGTCAGGTGCATAATTCCCTTTGTTTTCGTCGCCTTCTGCTTAATAGCTTCAAGCGTGAGTTCGATTTGCGCGTCATTAGTCGGCCAAGCGTCCGCTGCTCTCCGTCGTTTCAAAACCAAACTAACATTGCGCACGACGATTAACTTCAAATGCGGTGCCACGATAGTTTGTTTTCTTCGTGGTACTCGCCCTCATTCCTCGTATCGCTAACGACCTGTCTGTTACCCTACTCGAACACGCAACTGCCGCGTGCGCTTTTGTCGTGCTGCGGCTGTTGCGCTTATAATCCTTTGCATACGTCAACAGCTTTCATTGGTAAGGACATTTAATTATTCATGGCACTTTTCTGGAAACGCAAAAACAAGGAACGCTTCGTCACGCTCGGACTCAACGAGCCTACACTGACGCGTGCGGAAGAACAATCAACACCCGCGCTCAATCAATCAACTGCAAAACTTGAACAACCCGCCGCCCTCTCATCGACAAACGCCGCGCCGATAGTTGCGACCACTCCCGCACTTGAACCCGCTCCGACCGGAGCTGCGCCGACGCCACTTCCCTCGCGCGAGACGCACACCGTCACGGACGCGCCACATTCGACTGCAACAACGTCTCCGATTACACCTCAATCAATTAACCGAAGCGCCGAAGAATCCGTTCAACCCGCGACGCCGCCCGTTAAGTCAGTGCCCTCGCGCTCGCCGTTCGCGAGTTCGATTCTCGGCTTAGACAAATCCATAGAGGAATTGCAGGCCGAAGAAGCGGCGCTCGAACAAGCTTTGGCCGCGCGCTTTCGTCGCGCCGTCGCCGCCACACGCGAATCGCTTTCCGAAAGAATTGACACGGTTTTTCAGAATCGTAAACAGATTGACGCGGAGCTTTTAGATGAACTCGAAGAAGCACTCATCGCCGCAGACATCGGCGTACCGACAACCTTGCATATTCTCGACACAGTGCGGCGCGGCATCGCACGCCAGCAGATAGGCGACATTGACGCGCTCAAGCAAGCGATCAAAAGCGAGTTGCTGTCAATCCTGAAAGCGTCCGAACAAAAAGGCGTCGCGTCGGAAACAAGTGTCCCTGATAATGTTGCGCCTTATGTGATGATGATCGTCGGCGTTAACGGCGTCGGCAAAACCACTACCATCGGCAAACTCGCGCAACGCATCAAGGCCGAAGGAAATGACGTGTTGATCTGCGCCGCAGACACTTTCCGCGCCGCCGCATCCGATCAACTTGCGATCTGGGCAGAGCGCACGGGCGTACCACTCATTCAACAAAAGCAGGGCACAGACCCGGCGGCAGTGCTCTTTGATTCACTCAAGGCGGCAAAGGCGCGCAATTCCGACGTGCTCATCGTTGACACAGCGGGACGCCTGCACAACAAATCGAACTTGATGGCCGAACTCGAAAAGATGAAGCGCGTTGCCAATCGCGAAGTCGAAGGCGCGCCGCACGAAACTTTGCTCGTCGTTGACGCCGTCACTGGTCAAAACGGTTTGGAGCAGGCCAGACAATTCTTGAAAGTCGCGGGCATCACAGGCATCGTTTTAACGAAACTTGATGGCACGGCCAAAGGCGGCATCGCCGTCGCCATCGCCAAAGAATTAAACTTGCCGATTCGCTATGCTGGCATCGGCGAAAAAGTAGATGACCTGGTTGTCTTTGATCCAGAGCAATATGTTGACAGCCTGTTCGATTAACAAATAATTGTTGCAAACTCAGGCAGAAACGAAGCGCGAATTGAACGCAAACGCATGGAGCGAATTTGATCGCCGCATGATGCAGCGCGCACTCGATTTGGCGGCGCGTGGAATCGGACACGTCAGCCCGAGTCCGCTCGTCGGCTGTGTCATCGCGCGTGAAGCAGACGGCGCAGTTTTAGGCGAAGGCTTTTATCTGTATGAAGGCATCAAGCACGCTGAAATACTCGCCCTTGAAGAAGCCGGAGCACTCGCGCGCGGAGCGACGGCTTACGTGTCGCTTGAACCACACGCGCATCAGGGACGCACGCCGCCCTGCACGATTGCTCTCATCAACGCCGGAATCAAACGCGTCGTCGCGCCCGTAGAAGACCCGAACCCGAAAGTTTCCGGTGAAGGATTTGCGAAGTTGTGCGCCGCTGGAGTGCAAGTTGATGTCGGGCTGCTCGCCGGAGAAGCAACTAAGCTCAACGAAAAATATATACACTTCATGCACACGGCGCGTCCTTTCGTTCATCTTAAACTCGCCTGTTCGCTCGACGGGCGCACGGCGACGCGCACAGGTGATTCGCGCTGGATCACAAACGAAGCATCACGCAGACGCGTGCATGTGCTGCGCCACGAATACGACGCAATTCTCGTCGGCGCGAACACAGCCTTAACGGATAATCCGCTGCTCACGGATCGCTCCAATCTTTCGCGCAGGCTTCCGCTCACGCGCATTGTGCTCGACAAAGATTTGCGTCTTTCTCCAATCTCGCAACTCGCGCAAACAGCGCGCGAAGCTCCTGTCATAATCTTCGCTTCGGAAAATGCTGACGATGAAAAAATTGATGCTCTGCAAGCGCGCGGCGTTGAAATCATACGCGAGACGGGAAACGGCGGACGCGATCTTGCGGCAATGTTGAAGTATCTCGGCGAACGCTCGATCCAAAGCGTGATTGTTGAGGGCGGCGCAATCGTTGCCGGAGCTTTTCTCGACGCAAAGCTGATCGACAAAGTTAGTTTCTTCGTCGCGCCCATGATAATCGGCGGAAGCGATGCGCCGCACGCAGTGGCAGGCACAGGTGCGACGCGCATCGCAGATGCAATGAAGCTTACAGATGTTGAACTAACACAGCACGAAGGTGACTTTGAAATCACAGGCTATCCGGCAACAACGCACGACAAGGATTGATTGCCTGTCTTTCAAACTTCATCAAGCACACAGCTGTCACTCCAATTTCTATTCCTATCATGAACTCGCCGCGCGCCAAGAAAAGTTTCGGACAAAACTTTCTGATTGATGAGCGAGTGATTGATCGAATCATCGCGGCGGTGGATGTGCGCGAAGGCGAAACAATTGTTGAGATCGGCGCGGGGCGCGGCGCATTGACGAATCATCTCGTTGAAAGAAATTGCCGCTTAATCGCCATTGAATTTGATCGTGAACTAGTCTCGTGGTTACGCGAAGAGTTCGGGGCGCAAACAAACTTCACGCTCATTGAAGCGGATGCGCTCGTGATGGATTTCTGTACGGCGATTCAACCGGCAAACAAAGCGCGCGTCGTCGCTAATCTTCCCTACAACATTTCAACCGCGATTCTTCAGCGCCTTATCGAACACCGCAAGTGCATCACGGAAATGATCCTGATGCTACAACGCGAAGTTGTCGAACGCATCATGGCTCCGCCCTGTTCGAGCGCGCGCGGTTATCTCTCCGTGCTCGTGGAAGCTTACTGCGAAGTCGAAAAACTTTTCGATGTTGCGCCGACGGCGTTTCGTCCCGTACCGAAAGTTTGGAGCACAGTGGCGCGGCTGTGCGTGCGTCCCGCCGTTTCTTTTGAACTAAAGGATGAAACTTTGTTGTGGCGAACGGTGAGCGCAGGCTTTGCGCAAAGGCGCAAGACGATCTTTAATAATTTGCGTTCTGCGCCGCCGGAGATGGCTTTGCGCATTGAAGCAAAAGGCGGCTCAAGCCGTGTGCTTGAAGCCGCCCGCATTGATGCGCAACGTCGCGCCGAAACGCTTTCGCTTGATGAGTGGAAAAGATTAGCGCGCGCAATCGAAAGTGCGCCTATCCCATAAATCCCAAGTTGGATGAAGCGAAGCGATTGATGGACGGAAAGACTGTCGGCAGATCGCTTGGCGCAAGCCCGTACCAAGTGGCAAGCGTCGCGGCGTATTGATCTACAGAGGCGGTTGGAATCCAGCGCCCTTCGCTGCCGGAATCATTCGGCCCGGCAAGCGCAAGCGTCGGATATGTGCCGTAGAAATCTCCACCTCTCACCGCATCACCCATAATCAAATGATGACTGCCCCACGCGTGGTCAGAGCCGCCGCCCGCCGCAGGCTTGAAGGTACGGCCAAAGTCGGATTGTGTGAAAGTCGTGACGTTTGAGGTGACGCCCAGTTCGACAGTCGCGTCGTAAAAAGACTTCATCGCTTTGCTTAGTTGCGTGTAGAGATTGACGTGTGTGGCAAGTTCGTTGTTGTGCGTATCGAAGCCGCCGAGCGAGCAAAAGAAAATCTGCCGCTTCAGGCCGAGCGAATTGCGCGTGGCGATAATCTGCGCGATCTGCTTCATTTGATTACCGAGACCCGTGTTCGGGAAAACGGTTTGCAATGCCGCGGCGCTTTTGAATGCGGCACTCAAGACTTCGCTGTTGCCGATGGCCTGCGACGTGAGATTGCTTGCGCTATCAATGAGCGACGCATCACGGTCATTCGTGAGTAACTGCTGCACTGCGTTGTAGCGCGCGGCGACGATTGAGTTAGTGCTTTTCTGATCGTAACCCTGTAGGCCGAAAGTCTGGCCGGGCGTTAAGGCAATCGGATACGTCTGCACGCCGTTGGTGAAGACGCTTGCGCCCGCGACGGAAACGATCATTGGAAACGACGCCGTGCCGTTTAAGCTTCTGGTGCGATCCGCTGTGCGCCCTGCCCAACCCGTCGCGCTCGGACTCGCCGAGATGGAAGTCTGCCACTGCGCTTGCTGATCCGAATGCGAAAAAAGGTTATAAGGGCGCGCTCCGTTTTGTAGAAACTGCGCTCTTGTGACGGGCTGCACGAGCGTGCCAACGTTGCACATCGCAGCGAGTTTTCCGCTGTTGAAGAGTCCTTGAAGTTCCGGCAAGTTCGGATGCAAGCCGTACTTGATGCCCTGTCCGCTCGGAGGCGCGATTTGCAGCAAGTCCGACTGCGCAAGCGCAATCGAGCCGCTTGTGCCTGCCACGCCGCGCACCCTCGCGTAATCCGCGTAGCCGTCGTAGGGCACGATCATGTTGTTGCCGTCGTTGCCGCCGAAGAGAAAAATGCAGACGAGCGCGCGGTAATCCGTCGCGGCGGCATTTTGCGCTTGCGCGAGCGCGTTTATCATTCCGAAGCGTTTGAGTCCGGCGCTAAAAGCTGCTGCGCCGAGCGCGCCGCACATCGTGCGCTGCAAAAAGGTTCTGCGTGAATGTGACATAAAGACTTTTCTTACCTCTCTACCTGATACTGCGATGATGTGGTGACGAGATACACGGCTGTCTGCGCGCGTAGCAGCGTGTTTGTCGCAGAAATGCCTGAGACGGCTTGTGCCACAACACCGCGCATGACGGGCGACATAGTGTTGTGCATAAGCTGTGCGTCGAGCGCATCAATAAGCTTTGGCGGATCGGAGGCGAGCGGCTGAAGCGTCGTGTAATCAAAGCCGCCCGTCGTCTTGAAGGCGAACGTGTTGACGAAGTTAATGCGTGCGAGCGATGTCGCAGTTGTTTGCAGGGCGAATTCCGGTGCGAGCATGTTTGTTCCCGGCAGAACGTAGTCTGGCGGGTAATAATTGAAGACGCTCGGCGAATAGAAAAGGTTTTGTCCCATGCCAGTCGTATAGGTGTAAAGCGCACCTGCGGAACCAACGGGCGCATTGAATGCACGCCACAGATTCGTCACAAACAAAGCGGGTTCGCGCAAGTGGCCGTAAATAGTTTCGGTGCGAACGTCTCCGCGCGCTTCCGTGTCGAGTAAAATCGCCGACACGACTGCTTTCAAATCGCCACGCACGCCCGCGCCATTGTTGTTAAAGACGGCGCTCACGCGTCCGACGTAAGCCGGAGATGGATTGCTTGTGACGAGATGCTGAATTAGTTGCTTGCAGATAAACGGCGCGACGTTCGGGTGATTGGAAATGTTATCAATGGCGTCGTTCAAATCCTTGGCGGGAGTTTGTCCTGCGGGAAGTACGACTCCGTCCAGCAATTCTTTCGTGCCCGTAGCGTGATCGCCTGCAATCGGCACCATCGGCGCGAGGTAATACTGCGTGTAGTTATTTCTCGTCGGCAGTACGCCGGATGCCTGCGCAAAAGTCCAGCCGGTGAAAACGTGCGCGAAGCCTTCGACGGTGTCGTCCTGATCGTAGGTTTCGATTTTTTGATTATTGACATCAAGCAGCGGCGTGCCGTCTTGATTCAATTTGTAAAGTCCGATAGAGAAAAGCTGCAACACTTCACGCGCGTAATTTTCGTTTGGCGTCACGCCCGTCGTCGGATTCGGTTTATGGTTGTTCACCATGTTGAGGTAGTGTCCCATCGTCGGGCTGACGGTCACGTCGTAAAGCAGTTGGCGGTAATTGCCGAAAGCTTCGTTGAGAAACATCTGCTGGTACGGAACCATCGAGCTTGATTGCTGTATGTCTAGACCGGACGTGACGAAAATCTGCGAGAGCGCGAAGGCGACGCGCTGCCGCAGTTGATCCTGCCCGGTGACAGCGTTCTGGAAAAAGCGCACCTGTAGCGGATACATCGAATAGTTATCGCGCAAACAAGTGCTGCGCACGCTCGCATTGTTCGGGTCGGATGGACAGCCTGCGTTGTTGTCCGTTGGATACGGGGTCAGCGCAGGGTAGGTTGAAGCGGGCGCAGCAAGTTGTTCGTCGAGAAAAGCTTTGAAGCCCATGCTCTGTACGCGCGTGACGAGCGCGGGCGTCGGGCCGAAAGTTGATTGTTCGAGAAAGCGCACTGTGTCCGCGTAAGAAGCCGTACCGGATGGATTCGGCGTTGGAGTTGGTGTCGGCGCGGGCGGCATGGATGGCGCAGGCGTCGGGACAGCACCGGGATCGTCTGCGGGGCCGCCGCCGACGTGACCGACGCCGATACGCACGCGATTACTTGGCGTGCCGCGTGAAGTGACGCGCACCAGCACGTCGCCTGTGTCGCCCATGTCGTCGCTCAAGCGCAGGATAATTGCGCTCATCCATGTCTGGCCGGGAACGCTGCCGACGTATTCGACTTTGAGCGCGTATTTACGGTGCGACGCGTCTTCCGCCTCAGCCGTCACGAGTGACAGATCAGCGCCCGCCTGCACACCCAGATTCATCCCGAAGAGCATCACGCGCGTGCGTGTGTCCGCGCTCCACGCAATCGCCGACGTAATCGCAAACGGCTCGCGCTTGAACACAACGGAGTCGAGCGCAATGGCGCGCGTCGAATTCGCTTCGCTGAAGAGCACGGATGCTCCGGCTGACTGCGCTAGGGCATGTGTACTAAAGCTGAAAAGCAGTGCGCATAGCAGGCAAAACAAGTGCCCAAGCCAACGCATAGAGGTGTGATACAGGGAGTCTCTTGTCATAACAATCACCGCGCGAAACTGTCCTGAGGAGTAAATAATAAGAATACGTGGCCGGGGCAAGAAAGGCGTGCCGGGTCAATGAATCCAGACGTCAGCACTATACCACAAGATTTCTCTCATAAACAAGATTTTGCGGCGGCGGCGGATGAGCCTGCCGGAGTCTGCGGGCGAGGCCACACGCTAACATTGGGTACGATATGTTGAACCCGCGTGACAGCCGTCCACGCATAAAATATTCTAGGCAAATCATGTTATGCTGCTGTGGTTAGCTCCTTTGATTCCGCGCGTTGCCAGCGTAATTTTTCCTCAGGCTAAAATTATGAACGATTTGTTAGCGAGAATTTTCGGGCGGTTTCGGCGTGATGGCGCGCGTCTTGATGAAGAGCCGATTCGCGCCGAGCTTTACAGCGCCGAACGGCTCGAACAGTTTGCGTCCGTTCTGGCCGCACAGCAACAAGCGATTACCACAGGGCAGGAGCGCGGGCGATTATTACTACCGAAACTAGAAGAAAACGGACGCCAGCTTTTCGCCGCATATACGACACTTGCCACCACGATCCGCGAAGAACGTGTAATTTCTCCCGCCGCCGAATGGCTCGTTGATAATTTCCACATTGTCGAAGAACAGCTACGCGAGATTCGTGAAGATTTGCCGCCGGGCTACTATCTTGAACTTCCGAAATTAAAAGAAGGCAAGTTGGCCGGTTATCCGCGAATTTACGCCATCGCGCTGGCGCTGGTCGCACATACGGACAGCCGTCTTGAAACCGAAACGCTCAAACGTTTCATGCGCGCTTATCAACAAGTGACGCCGCTTTTTATCAGCGAAGTGTGGGCGCTGGCAATTACACTACGGCTGACTCTTGTAGAGAATCTTCGCCGTCTCGCAACACGCATCGTCGTCGCGCGTAACGAGCGCGAAGAGGCAGACGTTCTCGCGGATAAATTAATAGACATTGCCGGACGCCAACCCGAAACGCTATTGCCGATGCTGGCCGCCGTGCGCAAACCGGGCGAACAATTTGACCGCGCCTTTGTCGTCCAACTCACGCAACGCCTGCGCGATCAGGATGCGGCGCTGATGCCCGCTTTTGATTGGCTCGAAAAACAACTTGCGCGTCAAGGCAAATCTGCTGAAGAGATCGTTCATATAGAGCACCAGCGACAGGCAGAGGCGCAAGTCACCGTCGTTAACATCATCACGAGTATGCGCTTGCTCTCGGCCATCGATTGGCGAGACGTTTTCGAGAGTGTCAGCCTCGTTGATCCAGTGCTCAGTGAAGACCCTGCGGGCGCGTATCAGTCAATGAATTTTGCGACGCGCGATCAGTATCGACACGTCATCGAAAACATCGGCAGGCGCGCCAGAGCTTCAGAGCAAGAGATTGCGCGACGCGCCGTAGAAATGGCCGCGCAAGTTCATCACGCCGATTCGCCAGATGAGCGGCAAGCACATGTCGGCTTTTACCTGATTGATGAAGGACGCGCACAACTGGAACGGGAGTTTGCCTACACGCCGGGTTTACGCGAACGGCTTTCGCGTTTCGTGCTGCGTCATCCGACCGCTTTGTATCTAGGCTCAATCACTACGCTAACGATGCTCATCCTCGCAGTGCTTTTTACGCACGCTTTTCACGCGGGCGCTTCTTTATCCTCGCTTATTCTTGTGCTTGTGCTGGCACTTGTTCCGGCGAGTGAGCTGGCACTGAACGCGATCAATATTGATATCACGCTTTTTTTCAAGCCGCGCACGTTGCCGAAAATGGATTACTCGAAAGGCGTATCGGAAGAATCGCGCACGATGATCGTCGTGCCAACTGTTTTTTCTTCCGAAGCGGCTGTGCGCGAGCTGCTTGAAAAGTTGGAAGTGCATTATCTCGCCAACACTGAAGAGCATTTTCATTTCGCCTTGCTCGGCGATTGGAGCGACGCCGCGCAGGAAGAAATGCCCAATGACGCAGCCGTGCTCGATGTTGCCATCAGCGGAATTGAAGCATTGAACGCACGCTACGCGAAAGACCACGCAGATCGCTTTTATCTTTTCCATCGCCGTCGCCAGTGGAATGCAATCGAAGGAAAATGGATTGGCTGGGAGCGCAAACGCGGCAAACTCGAAGAGTTCAATCAATTGCTGCGCGGCGCGCGTGACACAAGCTACATCGTTTCTGTTGGCGACCTCAGCGTTCTTCTAAAAGTTCGTTACGTCATCACGCTTGATTCCGATACGCAACTGCCGCGTGATGCGGCGCGGCGGCTCGCAGGCACCATCGCGCATCCGCTCAATCGCCCGCAACTCGATCCACAAACGAACACCGTCACGCACGGCTACGGCATCCTTCAGCCGCGCGTCAGCGTATCGCACGAATCGGCTTCACGCTCTCGTTTCGCGCGCATTTATTCCGGCAACACAGGACTTGATCCATACACGAGCGCCGTCTCGGATGTTTATCAAGACTTGTTCGCCGAAGGCAGTTTCACAGGCAAGGGACTCTACGATGTTGATGCTTTCGAGGCGGCGTTGCGTGATCGCGTGCCGGAGAATTCCCTACTCAGCCACGATCTTTTTGAAGGCTCGTTCGCACGCGCCGCGCTCGTCACGGACATCGAAGTATTCGACGATTACCCTGCGCATTACGACACGCACGCGAAGCGGCAACATCGCTGGACGCGCGGCGATTGGCAGATCGGGCGCTGGCTTTTTCCGGGCGTCAAAGATGCGCACAATCGCACCGTACCAAACGCGATAACAACTATTTCGCGCTGGAAGATTCTGGACAATTTGCGTCGCAGTCTCGTCGCGCCCGCGCTCGTTTTGTGGCTCGTTGCGGCGTGGACGATTTTTCCCGGTTCGCCTTTGTGGTGGACGCTCTTTGCCGCGCTCGTCTTCGCGTTTCCTGTTTATGCACATTTGCCTTTAAGCCTCGTCGCGCGGCCACGCGGCTTAAAATTGACGCGCCACTTGCGTAATGTGTGGAGCGATGCGCTGACCAATACGGCGCAGTTAGCGCTCGCGCTTTTCTTTCTCGCGCATCAAGCTTACCTGATGACGGATGCCATCGCGCGCACGTTGTATCGCAAGTTTATTTCGCATAGGCATCTACTTGAATGGGTCACCGCCGCGCAAGCAGAGCAAGGCAGCGCGCACGACGCAACATCTTTCTTTCGCTTGATGTGGCCTGCGCCGGTCATTTCGCTTGCCGCCTTCGCGCTCATCCTTCTGCTCAGGCCGGAGGCGCTCCTATTGGCTGCGCCGTTTCTTGTCGCGTGGGCGCTCTCGCCAATCATCGCGTATCAGGTCAGCCGTAAGCCGACGCTTCGCACAAGGTCTTTGAGCGACGCAGAGCAAAGCACTTTGCGTATGCTCGCGCGGCGCACATGGCGTTACTTTGAAACTTTCGTCGGCGCAGAAGATCACTGGCTCGCGCCCGATAATTATCAGGAGAGTCCGCGCCCTGTGATTGCGCATCGCACGTCACCGACAAACACCGGATTGCTTTTGCTTTCGACAATCGCCGCGCGGGATTTCGGTTACGTCGGCGTGCTCGAATTAATCGAACGTCTTGAACTAACGTTTGCTTCGATGGATAAGCTGGAAAAATTTCGCGGCCACTTTCTCAATTGGTACGACACGCAAACGCTTGAGCCGCTTTCTCCGCGCTACGTTTCCACAGTTGACAGCGGCAATCTCGCAGGCCATTTGATCGCGCTCAAACAATCGTGTGTCGAGATTGTTGATGAACCGCTGTTTGATTTACGTGTGCGGCAAGGCATCAATGATACTTTGAACTTGATGCACGACGAAGCGGCGCGCATCGGCACTGCGCAAGGACGCACCGAAGCAGTCACGCTTAAGCAACTACGCGCGGAAATAGAAACTTGCATCACGCTTGCGCAAGTTACAAAAGTGCCTGTGACGTTAAGCGCTTGGTCTGATTTCTTTGAAGAACTTGCGCGCCGCGCCGCAGTGATCGAAGACACTCTGAACGCACTCGCGTTGGCGCATGGTGGAAGTAATTTCGAGGAACTGCGTTTCTGGAACAATTGTTTGCTTCATCAAACGAGACAATGCAATCGTGATATTTCGACGCTTGCGCCTTGGGCAGTATCACTGACGGCGCATCTCACGCCTGTTATCGAAGAATGCTCAAACGAAACCAGCGCGCGATGGCATAAAATTGTCGAATTGCTTGAGCGCGTTTCTTCCATAGCAGAGCTTTCCGATATATGCGATACGGCGCTCATCGAACTCGCCGCGCTCGGAGCAGAATTGCAGCAGAGCGCCGGTGTGAAAGAGATTGCGCGCGAAGCGGCAATAAGCGGAATCGGCGTGATTACGCGTGCGATAGAAGAAGCGGCGCAGTCCGCCAGAGAAGTGCTCGTGCGCTACGCTCATCTCGCAGAACGCAGCGAAGCGTTTATGCAGGCGATGGACTTTCGCTTTCTCTTTGACGAAGAACGCAAGGTTTTCAGCATCGGTTATAACTTCGCAGACGGGCGGCGCGACGATTCGTTTTATGATCTGCTGGCTTCCGAATCAAGACTTGCGAGTTTCATCGCCGTGGCGAAGTCCGATGTGCCGCTCAAACACTGGTTTCATCTCGGACGCCAGCTAACACAAGCTGATAACAGCCGCGTGCTCGTCTCTTGGACGGCAACCATGTTCGAGTATTTGATGCCGCTGCTCGTGATGCGTTCCTTCAGCGGCACGCTGCTCGATCAAACGCATCGCGCGGCGACTGCGCGACAAATCGCCTACGGCAGAGAGCGCGGCGTCGCGTGGGGCATCAGTGAATCTGCTTACAACGCGCGTGATCTGCAAATGAACTATCAATACGGGCCGTTCGGCGTTCCCGGCCTCGGACTCAAACGCGGCCTCAGCGAAGACCTCGTCATCTCGCCCTACTCGACACTGCTCGCGGCGATAATTGATCCGCACGCCGCTCTCGAAAACGTTTCCCGTCTCACGCGAGAAGGCGCGCTCGCACGCTACGGTTTTTATGAAGCAATTGATTACACGCCCGAACGACTGCCGAAGAATCAACGCCGCTCGATTATTCAAGCGTTCATGGCGCATCATCAAGGCATGAGCCTCGTCGCGCTCGATAATGTGCTCAAACACAACATCATGCAGGAACGTTTTCACGCCGAGCCGCTTGTGCAGGCGACTGAGATGCTGTTGCAGGAGCGCATTCCACGCGAGGTGGCAACGGCCATTCCGCGTGCCGAAGAAGTCTCCATGACTCGCAGCGTGAGTAGTCTTACGTCTCCCGTTACGCGGCGCTTCGATGCGGCTGATTTGCCAACACCACGCACGCAGATTCTCTCGAACGGCACTTACAACGTGATGCTGACAACGGCGGGCGCGGGTTATTCCATGTACGGCAAATTGGCCGTCACGCGCTGGCGCGAAGACGCGACGTGCGATAATTGGGGCAGTTTCTATTACCTGCGCGATGTGCGTAGCGGAGCAATCTGGTCAACCGGTTATCAGCCGACGCAACGCACGCCGCAATCCTACGAAGTCTTTTTCTCCGAAGACAAAGTTGAATTCCTGCGGCGCGACGCGGGACTCCTGACGCACACGGAGATAATCGTTTCGCCCGAAGACAACGCAGAGCTACGCCGCATCTCAATTACGAATCGCTCGCCGCGCGTGCGTGAAATCGAAGTCACGAGTTATGCGGAAGTAGTGCTTGCGACGCCCGCCGCCGACGCAGCACATCCTGCCTTTAGCAATCTCTTTGTCGAAACCGAATTCTTCGGCGCAGAGAATGCGCTGCTCGCGCAACGCCGCCGCCGCTCACCGACAGATGAACCCATCTGGGGCGTGCATGTCGTAGCGACCGAGGGCGAAGGCATCGGCGCGGTGCAGTATGAAACAGACCGCGCGCGTTTTCTCGGACGCGGGCACACGAGCAATGCTCCGCTCGCAATCATCGAAGACCGTCCGCTCTCCAATACTACGGGCGCAGTGCTTGATCCTATTTTCAGTTTGCGGCAACGCGTGCGCATACGTCCAAATGAAACTGTGCATGTGACGTTTGCCACCGCCGTCGCACACTCGCGCGACGAAGCCCTGCGGCTCGCAGACAAATATCATGATGCCAGCACCTTTGAACGCGAAGCATCGCTCGCGTGGACAAAGTCGCAAGTTGAGATGCGCCACCTCAACGTCAGCGCGGAAGAAGCGCATTTGTTTCAACGCCTCGCCGGGCGCGTGCTGTATTCTGATTCATCGCTCAGGCCACGCACAAGCGTGCTGGCGCTCAACGTAAAAACGCAATCGGCGCTCTGGCTTTACGGAATCAGTGGCGATCTACCGATTGTGCTTGTGCGTATCAGCAACACAGATGATCTTTCAATGGTGCGGCAGATTATACGCGGCCATGAATACCTGCGCCTCAAGGGTCTCAGCATCGATTTAGTAATCTTAAACGATCATCCGACATCTTATGCGCAGTCGTTACAGGATGAATTACAAATGCTTGTGCGGACAAGCGGCTCGCAGGCTTTGCTGGATAAACCCGGCGGCGTTTTTCTGCGGCGCACAGACATTTTACCGGAAGCAGACAGGATTCTCTTTCACGCAGTGGCGCGCGTCGTCATCGTCACAGAACGCGGCTCGCTCGAAGAGCAGCTTGTACGGCGTCCGGTCGAAGACGAATTGCCATCGCCCTTCGTTGCGCGTCTGCCTTCGCGCACTTACCCGGAGCCGACCGTCGCTGTGCCTGAACGCTCTTTTTTCAACGGCCTCGGCGGATTCGTAGACAAAGGGCGCGAGTACGTGACAGTGCTCGGCGAAGGACAATGGACGCCCGCGCCTTGGCTGAATGTTGTTTCCAATCGCAAAGATTTCGGCTTTCAGGTAACGGAGTCTGGCGCAGGTTACACATGGTCTGCCAACAGTCGCGAGAATCGCTTAACGCCTTGGTCAAATGATGCTGTCAGCGATGCGCCCGGCGAGTGTGTGTATCTTCGCGATGAAGATACCGGAACTGTGTGGACGCCGACGCCTTTACCGATCCGCGAAGCAGAGCCTTACAGCATACGCCACGGGCAGGGTTACACGGTCTTCGAGCACACAAGCCACGGCATTTCGCAGGAGCTTCTGATGTTCGTGCCGCTCGATGCTTCCATCAAAATCTCTCAGCTACGATTGCGCAATCGGACTAATCGCAAGCGCCGCATCTCCGTGACGAGCTATGCAGAACTTGTGCTCGGCGTGCAGCGCGGCATATCCGCTCCATACGTCATTACGCAGATTGACGGCGCGACGGGCAGCATCTTCGCGCGCAATTCTTACAACAACGAATTCGCGCAGCGCATACTCTTCGCAGACATCAGCGAACGCGAGCGCACTTTGACGTGTGATCGTAAAGAATTTCTCGGACGTAACGGTTCGCTCACTCGTCCGGCAGCGCTTCGTCGCGCAAGTCTTTCAGGGCGCGTTGGCGCAGGCCTCGATCCGTGCGCCGCTTTGCAAACGATCATCGAGCTTGAACCGGGCGAAGAGCGCGAGATTCACATCCAGATCGGACAGGGCGAATCAGTCGAAGAAGCACGCGCGCTTGTCATGAGGTATCGCCAGGCATCGCGCGTTAATGAAGCGTTTGAAGAGATCGTGAGCTATTGGGATAATCTGCTCGGCGCGATTGAGGTTCGCACGCCCGATGCGGCGATGGACACTTTGCTCAATCGTTGGCTGCTTTACCAAGCGCTCGCGTGTCGCGTCTGGTCTCGTTCGGCGTTTTATCAATCGGGCGGGGCTTACGGTTTCCGCGATCAATTGCAGGACGTAATGGCGCTTGTTTATTCCGAGCCACAGATTGCGCGTTCACAAATCTTGCGCGCCGCCGCACATCAATTCAAAGAAGGCGACGTGCAACATTGGTGGCATCCGCCGACAAGTCGCGGCGTGCGCACGCGTTTCTCCGATGATCTGTTGTGGCTGCCGTTCGTCGCAAGCTTTTACGCGCAGGTGACGGGCGACACATCCGTGTTCGACGAAATTGTTCCCTTTATCGAAGCGCCGACATTAGCCGAAGGCGAAGATGAAGCTTACATACAGCCCAGTGTGTCTGCGGAATCGGCGACCGTTTACGAACACTGCGTGCGAACGATTGATCGCAGTCTGGGTGTCGGCGCGCACGGATTGCCGCTCATCGGTTCCGGCGATTGGAACGACGGTATGAATCGCATCGGCAATAAAGGACAGGGCGAAAGCGTCTGGATGGGCTGGTTCCTGCACAAGACGCTCGCTGACTTTGCGCCGTTTTGCGAAGCGCGCAAGCAAGTGGAACGCGCCGTGCGTTATCGCGCGCACATGAAAAAGCTTCAGCAGGCGCTTGAAGAAAAAGCGTGGGACGGTGATTGGTACGTCCGCGCATACTTTGACGACGGCACGCCGCTCGGCTCTTCACGAAATGAAGAATGTCGCATTGATTCGATTGCGCAAAGTTGGGGCGTGATTTCCGGCGCAGCCGATCCGCACCGCGCGCATCGTGCGATGGCTTCGGTTGAAGAATATCTTGTGCGGCGCGGCGACGGCCTCGTCATTCTCTTTACGCCGCCGTTCGATAAAAGCGCGCTTGATCCCGGCTACATCAAAGGTTATGTGCCGGGCGTGAGAGAAAACGGCGGGCAATATACGCACGCCGCGTTGTGGACTTTGATTGCTTACGCGATGCTCGGCGACGGTGATCGCGCGGGCGAACTCTTCGCGCTTCTCAATCCGATTAATCACGCTTCGACGCGTGCCGGAATGTACAAGTATAAAGTCGAACCGTATGTCGCGGCGGGAGATGTTTACGCTGTGTGGCCGCACACGGGGCGCGGCGGTTGGACTTGGTACACGGGGTCAGCGAGTTGGATGTATCGCGCAGGGCTTGAATCAATTCTCGGCTTTCAACTTCGCGGTGCGCGGCTACGCATTGATCCGTGTATTCCACGTGGCTGGCCGGGTTTTGAAATAAATTATCGCTACGGAAAATCGCGTTACCAGATACAGATCGAAAATCCTTACGGCGTGAGTCGCGGCGTCGTTGAACTTGAAGTTGACGGTAAGCAGCAAACAAGTGCTGAGATTATACTTATAGATGATGGAGTTGAGCATCACGTCCGCATACGCCTCGGCGACGAACCGGCTTTAACGCAGACAGAGCCGCTCGATGAAGAAAGTTCGCAGGAGGAGAAACAACAAAGCCGCGCTTAATGCGCATTCCATTCAACTTACCTTAAGACTCCATTTTTACCAGACAACTGCGCTAAAGCCTTATCGCATTCGTCCGCAGCCTTTGCTGTCTCGTCCGGCTTTGCGGCCAGATAGCCGGGCAACGTCCCGTTTTTGCTTAGTGTTTGCCAAATCTCAAGACTGCGTTGATACCACGATTTTGCCTCGCGCCAGAATCTGACTTTATCTTTCACCGAGATAGCGTTGCGCGTCGCCATCTTCACGTATAAATCGCCCAAGTCGAATGTCGTTTCTGCTAAACGAAATTGAAATCCCGATTCGGTCGGATGCTCCTTGAGATACGCTTCGCGCAGATTCAGAGCTTGTCTGTAATTTTCCAACGCTTGGGGCAATTTATCGCTTTGAGCCATCGCGTTACCGATATTGTTGTAGGTCTGCGAAAGATTCATTTTGAGAAGCGCGTTGTTTGGGTCTTCGAGGAGTCCCCTTTCAAAAATCACCATTGCCCGCCGGAAATCTTCTAATGCGCCGCGTTCATCGCCTTGCATCATCAACGCCCGCCCGATGTTTGAATAGCAGTCGGCTAAAACCATCGGAATCTGCGCGTTCTGCGAATCGAGCTTTTCTCTTTCCTGTGTCAAGGCGAGGGCTTTCTGATAGTATTCCATGGCTTTTTGAGGTTCATTGGCTTCAAATTCCGCTCCCAACATTCGATAGCCAAGTCCTGCTATCGCCCGCGCTTCAAGATTGGACGAATCGGTTTTTACTATCGAGTCGCATAGTTCATTGCTCTTTCGGTAGTAAGCTATTGCGCCTTCGCCGTCTCGCATCGTTTTACTTGTAAGCATTCCGCCGAAATCGCGATAGCTTCTCGCCAGCGCCAGACGATACGTCAGATTATCAGGTTCTGAAGCGGCAAGTTGTTCGCGGATCGTCAGAGCTTGATAGGAATGTTTTTCAGCTTCGTCCTGCTGACTCATTTTCCACAATAAGAGATACAGTTTGCCATGAACGGCAGCGATTTCTATGAGCAGCTGATTGTCTGGCCTGGCCGTCGTCGCCGATTCTAAAATACCGAGAGCTTTGCGATAGCTTTTAATCGCTTCATCCCGATTCCCTAAATTTGCTTGACTGCTGCCGCCCTGCACGTCGCCGACCTTTTGATAAGCCGCGGCGATTTCGCGTTGCAGGCCAGCGTCGTTGTTGCTTTCAGCCGCGAGATTGTCGAGATAAATGAGCGCATCTTTAATCATCTTTTCGCGCAGGGGGGTTGAGCCGGGAAGCTTCGCAATCTGGTCGTGATACTCGAACAAAACTGCGCGGGCGAGTTGGCGGACTTGACTGAATCGGTGCTCGGCTCTTTCGCGTTCACGCCGCGCCACGTGAGCCTGCCATGCGGTGGTGGCTGTTCCAATCAGCAAGGCGAGGATAACCACTACGGCTGCCACTCCGCCCGCCTTGTGTCGCTTGATGAACTTCCCTGCCCGATACGTGAAGGTGTCATGCCGCGCTGTGACAGGCAGTCCGGCAAGATGACGACGGATGTCTTCCGATAACTCCTGCACCGAAGTGTAACGACGTTGCGATTCTTTGCGCAGCGCCTTGAGCACTATGTTGTCCAGATCGCCGGACAAACGACGGCGCAATCTTTCGATTGTTCCCTCGCGCGTCCGGCCCACAGATTCCGGCGTGATGCAGATAGCTTCATCGTTCTCTGTTCGGTGCAACTCTTCAGTGATCGTAATAGCGAGGCTGGGCTTGAGCGGCTCATCCTGAAGAATCACGCGCGCCACTTCTTCCGGCTGGCGGCTGGTCAAGCGATACGGGCGATGACCGCTCAAGAGTTCATACAAGACTACGCCCAGACTGTAGACATCGCTGGCAGTCGTGATGGGCAGCCCGCGCAATTGCTCCGGGCTAGCATATTCCGGCGTCATCACCGGCATCATGCTAAGAGTCGCATCAACAGTCTCTGTGTTCCAGTTCGGACTCAACAGTTTGGCGATACCGAAGTCCAGCAATTTCGGCACGCCTTCAGCCGTCACCATGATGTTGCTCGGTTTGATGTCGCGGTGGACAACTAGATTCTGATGCGCGTACTGCAAAGCCGAACAGACTTGGCGAAACAATTCCAGACGTTTAGCCGTCGAGAATCGCCGCTCATCGCAATACTCTGTGATCGGCTGCCCTTCGATGTACTCCATTACAAAATATGGCAGGCCATCCGTGCTCGTTCCACCGTCGAGCAATAGAGCAATGTTCGGATGTTCAAGGTTGGCGAGAATCTGTCGCTCCATCACAAAGCGGCGCAGGATCGTATCCGTATCCATGCCACGTTTGATGAGTTTGATGGCGACTCGTTTGCGATATTGATCGTCTGCGCGGATGGCTAAATAAACTTTGCCCATCCCGCCGTGCCCGATTTCACGGATGATCTCGTAAGGGCCGATGTGCTTTCCCGCAAGCCATGTCAGAGGTTCTGGGGCGAACTGCTCTTCGTGCTCGCCGGGGGCGATTATTCCGGCATCTACAAGCGCAGGTGAGGCGAGGAAGGGGCCAGCCTGCTCATGCGAGATGAGTAGCGCCTCAACGCGTCGGCGCAACTCGTCCTTACCGGCGCAAGCGTCACCGAGAAAAGCTGCTCGTTCGTCAGCATCCAGATCAACTGCCGCATGAAACAGGCTTTTTAGTTGTTCCCAGTTTTCAGCCTTCATCGCTCATGTTAATCACCCAGAAAGCTATTCCGTTAAGAAAGCGAACCCCGCTAAAACAAAGAGTTTGGGCAGCAGAGGACGGCGCGCGCTCCGAAGCGCGTCAGTGCAGACTTTCTCTCTAATAGGCTACGCGGGAAGGGCGACGCTTTTGGCTCACGAGGGTCATTCATCTGACGTGATGCGCGTCCGTGTTACGGACGTGCATCCGGGTGCATCGCCCGCGAGGGCATCATAGAGCCAAGCCCGTGCCATCGCCCATTCGCGTTTGATCGTCGCGGGCGAAAGCTTCATGACTTTACTCGTCTCTTCGATAGTCAATCCGCCGAAGTAGCGCAATTCGACAATGCGGCTCTGCTGCATATCTATCTGCGCCAACGCATCAAGCGCCTCATCGAGCGCCAGCAGATTGCTGTTCGGTTCGACTGAGATAAGCGCCACTTCTTCAAGCGATAACTTTTCTCCCGCCCCGCCTCTTTTAAGCGCGGTGTGTCGCCGCGCGCTGTCAATCAGAATGCGCCGCATGGCCTGCGCGGAAATGGCAAAGAAGTGTGCGCGGTTCTGCCAGCGAACATCTTTTTGATCTATTAGTTTGAGATATGCCTCGTGAACGAGCGCGGTTGTTTGCAGCGTATGGCCGGGATGCTCATGGTAAAGGAAGTTGTGCGCGAGACGGCGCAGTTCGTCGTAGATCAGAGGCAGCAACTTCTCTTGCGCCTGTTGATCGCCGTTGCCCCATTCAAGGAGCAATTGATTTACCTCATCGGAGGCAGACCCCATTGCGACCCTCTCGAGGATACAGTTACTAAGTGGTTGGTCGCTCAAGCATCTTCAGAGCATGCTCCAAAGCTTGAGCCGATTCCGTGCTGACCTGCGCGTAAACAAGTAGAAGAAAAAAACGCATTCCGTAGTGAACTTCTTTGATAGAGCTTCAAGTCGGAGCCGCTTCGGTTGAAATTCAAGCGGCATACGGCACACGTCCGTAATAGTGCTCTCGAAACTGCTTGCGTTTTTCAGTGAGCTGACCGATGGCTGGATTATAGATCATCCCGCATATTTCGTCCATTTGATGATCGGGCTGACCGCGCCTTGGAGTAGGTTCATGATTAATCGCTGTCTTCCGTTCGTTCGTTTGATCCCTTCTGCGAGGCCGGTTCTGAGCCAATTCTGTTGTGGCTTGCGCGTAAACAAGTAGAAGGAAAAACTTTTCGATTTGCGGCTGCTACGACTCTGCCTCAATTCGCTGCCCGTTTCTAAGACTTTTGAAAATTGAAGGAGATAAAATTATGAGTTCCCCACGAAAAAATAATTTGCAGGAAACCAAAGCTGGGCTGGCGCTGATCTGTGTAACAGCCGTGATGGTAGCAGCGTTTGGCTATTATTTGATGAGCGAGGCAATACGGCCCGTCACCGCCGACAAAGCTGGGCTTGTGAAGTTAGCCGCGAAGCCTGACGCGGAAAACACGCGTTTTCCTTCAAGGCTCTCCGCACCCGACGAAGCAACACGGACGCGGCTGAGCGAAAGTTACGGTAAGCTGCCGCTACAGTTTGAAGCTAATGAAGGGCAGACCGATCCCCGCGTGAAATTCACCTCGCGCGGCAACGGCTATAATGTGTTTCTGACTTCTGACGAAGCGGTCATCCAATTGCGGAACGCAGATTACGAAATCCGCAAAGAAGATTCCGCCGCTCGGATCACAAATCACAAAAATCAAAGATCAAAAATCAAAAATCAAAGATCAGTTGTGCGGATGAAGTTGGCTGGAGCAAATTCGCAACCGCACATCACGGCCATGGAGGAGTTGCCGGGCAAAGTGAACTATTTCATCGGCAATAATCCTGCGAAGTGGCACGCAGACATCAGCACATATGCCAGAGTTCACTACGAAAATGTTTATCCAGGAATAGATTTGACTTACTACGGCAACCAACGGCAATTGGAATATGACTTCGTGGTTGCGCCAGGCGCGAATCCGAAAACGATCAGGCTCTCGCTTGCGGGAGCAAAAGACGTAAGCATTGACGCGGTCAGCGGCGATCTTGTGCTGCGCGCCGCAGGCACTGAAGTTCGGCAGTTGAAACCAGTCGTTTACCAAGACGTGAACGGCGTGCGGCGCGAAGTCGCGGCCAATTATGTATTAACCGGCAAGCGCGAAGTCGGGTTCGAGGTGACGGCGTATGACGCGAGTAAGCCGCTCATCATCGATCCGGTGTTGGTCTACTCAACATTCCTCGGCGGCAGCGGACAGGACAGCGGCATCGGCATCGCCGTGGACGCTTCCGGCAGCGCCTATGTAACTGGCGAGACAGCGTCGGCCAACTTTCCGACGGCTAATGCCATACAGCCCGCCCTGAGTGGCACTCAAGACGCATTCGTCACCAAGTTCAACGCCGCTGGCTCGGCGCTGGTCTACTCAACGTTTCTTGGCGGTAGCACCGCTTTTGAGCACGGCTATGATATCGCTGTGGACGGGGCGGGCAACGCCTATGTGACCGGAAGTACAATCGCCCCCGACTTCCCCACCACTGCGAACGCCTTGCAACCAACCAAGGGCACGGGCAGTAGCCAGGATACCGCGTTCGTTACCAAACTCAGCGCTGCGGGTACTCTGGCCTATTCGACATACCTCAGCGGCAGCCAGAGTAGTGTCGGTTTCGGCATCGCTACCGACGGAGCGGGCAACGCATATGTGACCGGGAGATCGGGCACTGGTTTTCCGGTGACGGCCAGCGCTTTCAACTCGACTAACACTATCTCCGGGTTTTTAACGAAGCTGAATACGAATGCTTCAGGCGCAGCATCACTTGTCTATTCAACCTTCCTAGGCCCTACAGGATTCACGGAACCCCGAGCGGTCGCCGTGGATGCATCGGGCAACGCTTATATAACGGGTAATACAAACTCAACTTCAACGAACTTCACCTCGCCGGGCGCCTTTCAAACAACTTATGGTGGCGGCACCTTTGACGCATTCGCGGCAAAGTTCAACACGAACCTTTCCGGCGCCGCTTCGCGTATCTACTCTACTTATCTTGGCGGAAGCGGCCAGGATTACGGCGGTAACGCTGTCGGCAGAGGCTGTAAAGCAATCGCCATTGATGCTGCTGGCAATGCCTACATCACCGGACAAACTACCTCGACAAACTTCCCCGTAGCCAACGCGTTCCAAGCCGCCAATGCCGGCGGTACTGATGCTTTTCTGACCAAGCTAAACGCGACCGGCTCGGCGCTCGTTTACTCTACCTATCTTGGCGGCAGCAGCGTCAACCCCGATGAAGGCAGGAGCGTCGCGGTGAATGTCGTGGGCAATGCGTACGTAACTGGCCTTACACAGTCGGCGAACTTTCCCCTTGTCTCTCCGATTCCCCCTACCTCGACCACCGGCGGTGTATTTGTCGCTAAGTTTACTCCTTCCGGCACCGCGCTGGTTTATTCCACGCGCCTCGGCGTAACTAACGAGGCAGGTAACGGCATCGCGCTGGACGGAGCGGGCAACGCCTTTGTAACCGGTGACGCACGTGCTGGTTTCCCGACCGCGTCTCCCTTCCAGGGGACACCCGGAGGCGTGACTGATGCTTTCGTCTCCCAGATCGCTGACCCGACCATCATCGGTCGCGTTGTGGATGAAGATGGAAACCCCATAGCTGGCGCAACCGTGAACCTGACAGGCGTGCCGTCAGGCACAACAACGACCGATGTCAACGGCTACTACACGTTTGGGCTGCTGACCACCGGCAATAATTACACTATTTCAGTTAGCGCTCCCAACTACATCTTCAATTCCCAGTCCGTCACCAATCTGCCAAAGAACGTGAGATTGGATTTCTCACCAGTAGTGGTCAGCATCAGCGGGCAAGTAACACAGGGAGGTGTTGGACTGGGCGGCGTGACTCTGTCGCTCAGTGGCGGGAAAACGCTCTCGGTGCTAACCGCCGCGAGCGGCAACTACAGCTTTGTTAACCTGCCTGCGGGACGCGACTATACCGTAACGCCGTCGCGAACGGGCTTGACCTTTAGTCCGGCGAACCGCACCTTTATCAATAGTCTCATCAACCAGACCGCCGACTTCATCGTTGCGCCAACGCCAACACCTACACCTACACCTACACCAACGCCGACTCCTACACCAACGCCGACTCCTACACCAACTCCTACACCAACGCCGACTCCTACTCCCACCCCGGCCCCCGGCATCGAATTCAGCCTCGCCAATTACAGCGTCGCCGAGGGAGGAAGCGTGCTCATTACGGTCACACGCTCCGGCAACACGACCATCGCTTCTTCGGTTGATTACGCCACCTCCGACGCCTTCGGCCTGGCCTCGTGTAGCACCACCAACTCGCAGGCCTCAAACCGCTGCGATTACCTGACCGCGCTCGGCACCCTGCGCTTCGCCGCCGGAGAGACCGTGCGAACATTCAAGGTCTTCACCACCGATGACACTCATCTGGAAGGCACCGAGACGCTCACCCTGACGCTCACGAATCCGGTCTCAGCGACTCTCGGCACGCAAACGACGGCGACGCTCTCGATCACCGACAATGACACGCAAGCCTCTACGAGCACGCTGATTGACGGCAGCGAGTTCTTCATCCGCCAGCAGTATCTCGACTTTCTCTACCGCGAGCCAGACCAAGCGGGCTTTGCCAACTGGCTGGCTACGCTCCAGAGCTGTCCCAACTCAGGCTTCGGAGAGCAGAACGTGACGTGCGACCGCGTGCATATTGCGAAGAGTTTCTTCGCCTCGGCGGAGTTCGGCGAGCGCGGCTATTTCATCTATCGCTTCTATGATGCGGCGTTGGGCCGCCGTCCGACCTATCTGGAATTCACACGTGACATGCAGCGCATCGGCGGGCAGATGAGTCCCGCCGAGACGGAAGCGAGCAAACTGGAGTTCATCGCAGACTTTATGCAACGCGCTGAGTTCATCAATCTCTACAACGGACTGACGGTTCCCGGACAGGCCGCGCAGTTTGTCGGGAAACTGGAGCAGGTGGCGAGAGTTCAGATCGCCGAGCCGGGACGCTCACAGCTAATCAGTCAGATGCAGAGCGGAGCGAAGAGTGCGGGAGAGACCTTACGGGCATTCGTGGAACGGGGAGAAGTCTTCGACGCGTTCTTCAACCGTGGGTTCGTCTCGATGCTCTACTACGGGCATCTTAGGCGGGACCCAGACCAGTTAGGATACGACCAGTGGGTAAAGACGCTCAACGAGACGAAGGATTACAGGCATCTGACGTTTGGGTTCATCTACTCGAATGAGTATCGTGGAGGATTCGGTAAGCCGTAAGAAGATTCGGCCAGCCCCTTTAACCTGAAGGCTTCACCGGTTAAGAGCGCGCTCAAGCATTAACAGAGAGCGCGCTCTTAACTGAATTTCTCGCAAAAACTGTTTGGGGTACTTGGATTTAACATGCGCTAAGGACGCTACACGCATGGCGTGAATCGAGCGAAGCAGGCTGCTGTGGAAACAGTGCGACTCTCTTCAGAGAGAACCTGCCACAATCTTGCCACAAATGAAAAACAGCAACCAGCGTTGATTGCTGTAAATCGTTGGAACTGCAAATCGGGGCGAGAGGATTCGAACCTCCGACCTTTCGGTCCCGAACCGAACGCGCTACCAGGCTGCGCTACGCCCCGACAAAATTTCTGCCTAAATTTTCACTACTTAACTTCGGTTTACTGTCACATTCGCTGTCATCAATTTATCAATCAGTAGATGAATAAATTAGAGGGCAGTTTCTTTCAACGGCGAAAGGATACCGAAAATCACACGAGAACGCAAAGGCTCAATTGTCAAACGCGATGCGAAGATATATGCGCGAGTACAATTCGCGGAAGAAAACGGAAAGTGGCGCGACCTGTGGCGCAAGGCAAGCAGCCCCACCCAGCGCGCTAATTGGTGCAGCAGCTTCTAAACGGGATCGAAAATACAATGGCTAAATAATTTGATTCGTCAAGGATGACATTCGCGGACACTTCACTAAAGCATAACAAAAAAGCAGCCCGCATAGTACGGAACTGCCTTTTACCTTTTAACAAAACCTTTGAGCGTTAGTTGAAATGGCCTACTCTCGAATCACTGTGTCTCTTTCCGTCACAACTGTTGTTTCCTTACTGGAGCGTGACGCAAGCGCGACAATACCAATAAGTGCTAACAGGCCAACTCCCCCTACTACGAACCAGATGGGATCGACAGTGGTCGTAGTCGTGGTATGTGATTGAGAAGGAACTGTGCCTGTCGTCGTACTGGTCGAACTCTTCGTTGCTTGAGAACTTGTTGACGCGTCCTGTGCGGCAACGGTGCTTATGGAAGGCACTACAACGGAAATCCCCATGATAAACGCTATGGCTAATGTGGCTGTTGCTAACTTTACTCTCATGTTTATCTCCTTTATGCTGACCAATCGTTGTACTTCATTAGTACGGGTTTAACGAACATCAACAAGCATACGCTAATTCCATGCCAAAGACAATCCAGATCAGCAATTTATGCAACGGCGTTGTCTTCCGTGCGCGAGTTTTTAATGTGCCGCCAGACCCACCAGATCGCAAACAACAGGCCAATAATGCCGATCACAAAATCGAACCGATGAAACCATGATTTCAAGATTTCGTTCTTGTCCCATTCTTCGCCAAGCTTTTGCCCGACATAAGCGAGTCCCAGACACCACGGCAGCGATCCCGCGAAAGTGTAAAGAATAAACCGCGACAGGTTCATTCGCGCGACGCCCGCCGGAAACGCGATAAAGGTGCGTATGACCGGCAGCAAGCGGCTGGCGAAAACGATTATTTCGCCGTAGCGCGCAAACCAGCGGTCAGCCAAATCCAAGTCATGCTTTGAGATTAAGATGTAGCGCCCGTAACGTTCGATCAAGCGCCGCCCGCCGTGCATCCCGACCCAGTAAGCGACGAGCGAACCGAGCACGCAGCCAAGTGCGCCAGCAACGCCGACCGCCCATAAATTAAAGCGCCCTGTGTAAACCAGATAGCCCGAAAACGGCATAATAACTTCGGACGGCAAAGGAATGCACGCGGATTCAATCGCCATCAAAAGCACGATGCCCGAATAGCCGAGCGCGCTGATAACGGCGACGATAAATGCAGACAGTATCTCAATTATACGAGCGATCAAGTATTTATAGCTCCGGTTAAGTAATTTTGCTGAACGTTAAAGACGCTTACGCGCGCCAGCCGTAATGCCCTATGAGCGGCACAAAAGCGCACGGGCCATGATCTTCGCGCTCGTAACCCTTGTCGGTTTTGATGACACGCACTAAGGCTTGCGATTCGCGCGTCGCGCCGACGGGTATCACAAGGCGTCCACCAATGGCGAGTTGAGCGAGAAGAGGTTCAGGCACTTCGGGGCCGCCCGCCGCGACGAGTATGCCATCATAAGGCGCGTGTGCGCTCCAGCCAAGCGTACCGTCGAAACACTTAACGGTCGCGTTGTAAATGCCTAAACTACGAATGCGCGCCTGCGCTCCGCGGGCGAGGTCTGCGATGCGCTCGATTGAGTAAACCTGCGCGGCAAGACGTGACAAAATGGCTGTTTGATAGCCGGAACCCGCGCCAATCTCCAGCACGCGACTATGCTCATTGGCTTCGAGCAGTTCCGACATGCGCGCGACGATAAAGGGCTGTGAGATAGTTTGCTCTTTGGCAATCGGTAAAGCGTGATCGCCGTAAGCGCGCGCCTGCAATGCTTCCGGCACAAAGAGATGGCGCGGAATCGTTCGCATGGTTTCGAGCACACGCACATCGCAAATATGGTAGTGCTCGCGCAGACGTTCAGCCATACGCTCGCGCGGAATGCGATAATCGGCGGAAGGTGATGCGGGGCGCAGCGGCGACGGCGGTGCGTAGTTCAAAATAGTTAAGGAGTTAGGGTTTGCAACGTATTGATGTACCACTATGCTGACTTGAAAGCACGTTCGCGTCCGTTGTGTTAGCTGTTCTGCAAAACTTCCTGCGCGGTAATGTAGTTCCAGTTTTCAATTGCCGCGAGTGCGCGGTGATCCGTCATGTCACTTTTAAGCGGCGAGACGGAAACAAAGCCCTGTTCGACGGCTTGATAATCCGTGCCTTCGGCGCTGTCATTGCTAATGTGTTCTTCGCCAATCCAAAAGTAAGCCTTGCCGCGCGGGTCTTTGTGTTCGCTGATAACGGGACGCGCGTTTTTAATTCCCTGCCGTGTGACGCGCGCGCCCTTAACCGCACCGGGCGGAATGTTAATGTTAAGCAACGTTCCTTCCGGCAAGCCTTCCTGCAAAACTTTGCGCACGGCGACGACGGCGAATTTCGCTGCGTCCGTGAAATCAAAATTTTCGCGCGCGACGAGACTGAAAGCCACGCCGGTGACACCCAGAATAGTTGCTTCGAGCGCGCCCGCCACCGTGCCGGAATAGGTAGCATCGTCACCCAAGTTACCGCCATGATTGATACCGGAGACGCAAATATCCGGGCGCACATTTTCCGCCGGAAATATTTTGTTAAGCGCGAGGGTGACGCAATCCGTCGGCGTGCCGTCCACACTCCAGTGCTTGTCATCAATGCGGCGTATGCGCAAAGGCCGCGCGAGCGTTAAGCTGTGCGATGCACCGCTCATTTCCGAAGCGGGCGCAACCGTATACACCTCTCCGATTTCACGAAGCGCTTCTTCCAACTTGATAAGACCGTCGGAATGTATGCCGTCGTCGTTGGTTAGCAAGATACACGTCATAGCACAGGCACAGAAGAAAACTCACAAAGCCCTTGCGAATACACGCGAAGACAGCAACCGCGGTGCTGATAGCAAACCAACGCCGCGTTCATCGAAAAGAGTTGCATGACGTGTTGATGCGGGAATCGCGCGTCGGATTTTCTTGCGGAAATGCTCAAAGGCGGAATCGCAGAAAACAATTTGCGCAGGAGGAACAGCGAAATTTTAATCGCGCGGCGGACGCGGGCGTCCCTTCTTTTTGTTGCGCTTGCGCGCGAGCGCGGATTTCAATTTCGCTTTTTGTCCGGGAGGCATAAAAAACGCGTGACGTTTTGCATCCTTAATGATCTCCTCGGTCATCACGCGCCGCTTAAAGCGCCTCAGTGCGCTTTCAATTGATTCACCTTGATTAATAGTAACAATCGCCATTCTTCTCTCCGTTACAGCATCGATCTATTGTTTGGAATTTGCGTTCTTGAGGACAATGTTTCAAACATTGTATTTAACACGCTTTGTGCCGGAATCGTCAAGCGCGCCCACGCCTTTTTCATAGGCCATCATTTTAATCGCTTTGCTTGTCCCTATGCTTCATAGGTATTTGCGCAAATATTTTTAAAATACCATCTCGCAAAGTGAACCCCGCGAGCATTGTAGTATGTTCGCGGGGTTCACAGTATCGCGCCGGTTCTTGTGTTCAGTTAAACAGAAGCGGCGGCGGCCTTGTCGTTATTCTGGCTGCGGGTCAAACCTTTAATCTGAACAGGTTTGTCGGCTTTGATCTCAGATTTTTGCAGCACCATCTCGTTGTAGAGTTTGCGCATCATCACAGCTTCTTCGGCAGCCGTCTTCGGCCCTTCCATTTGCGGCTTGTCCGGGCGCTGCAAATCTATTTCGTTCAAAATCAAGCCGTGTGACGGATCGTCAAGGACAACTTCCTTGCCTTTGGCGAATATCTCGTGACGGCCATGTTCCTGATACCACTTTGCGACGGTGGCGTTCTGGTGCATGTTCTCAATGATGTTGCGCCAGCCAATGCCGGTGTTGTAAGCGCAGAAACTAATCTCGCCTTCCTGAGTGCCGTAAGGAATAATGCACATCTCCGTGCGTCGGAAATCGTAGTTGAACAAATCCTGAAACCACATGCCCGCGATGAACAAAAAGTTCCAAGGATCGGCACGACGCTTCTCGATATCTTCGAGCGTGCGTTCGCCGTCAACCTTACCGTAATCTTTGCCGGTCAAGCCAAACGACTTATCGAACTTTTTGAAAATATCAATCAGCGTCAAACTTTGCGGCGCGCCGTATGGACTGTAATTTTTCAACAGCGCCAAGCCCATCATCGCATTCGACATCCACTTGCCGCGCGCCGCGTCCGTGATTCCCTTCATGTCTTCGACGAGGCCGGGAATGTTCAGAAACTGCGGCACGGGAGCCATCTCTTTCGTATTCTTGTTAATCATTACCGCCGTGCCGACGCCGCAGTTCGGGTGGCAGCCGCAAGAGACTTGTCCCCATTCCGCATCCGGGCCGTGCGCGAGGTCTGCGAAGTCTGCGAAAGCGCCCATCAGCGACAGTGGAAACCAATCGCGCGTCGGTTCTGTGATGCCGACCTGTTTTTTCACGTCAAGCGCGAGATGCGAGAGCGTATAGCGTTGCTGCAAACGGCGCTGCTCTGTGATTTCCTCATCGCGTCCGGTGAATGAAACCGGCTGGAACGAAAGAAACGCGATCTTCTTCGGATTCTCGAGCGCAAAGCGAATGATCGAGCCGACCTGATCGTTGTTGATACCGTTAACGAGCGTCGTCACAAGCACGATTTCAACACCGGCTTCGTGCAGATTATTGATCGCGCGAAGTTTCACGTCAAACAGATTGCCGACTTGACGATGCGAGTTAGCGTCGTTGCCGATACCGTCGAATTGTAAGTAAGCATAGCGAAGTCCTGCGTCGGCAGCTTCACGACAAAACTCTTTCGACTTGGCGAACTCGATGCCGTTCGTCGCGCACTGCACGGAGTTGTAACCGACCTTGCGCGAGTATTGTATTGATTCAAGGAAGTGCGGCGAGATCGTCGGCTCGCCGCCGGAAAACTGCACGCTCATCTGGCGGCGCGGCTTAATCGAAATCGCGTTATCGAGAATCTCCTTAATATCTTCCATGCTTAATTCATGGACAAAACCAACTTGGTTCGCATCCATAAAGCATGGATCGCACATCATGTTGCAACGGTTCGTTAGATCAACTGTGAGCACAGAACCACGCCCGTACTTGATCGTTGAAGAACCGTGATTGTGCAATTTCTCGTCGTTATGAGCTTGAATGTCGCGTCCCGGAAACATTTTTTCGATGTGCGCGAGAAACTTCGCGTCAATCGCCATCATGTCTTCGTAGTGGCCGTGAATCGGGCAATCTTTGACCATCCAGATTTCGTTGTTGCGCTCGATAATCTGCGCTTTCACTTCGCCAACTTTCTCGTTGATAAGCACCGAAGGGTCTTTCTTGCCACTGATAATTTCTTCGCGCGCTTCGATAACGCACTTTGGGCAGAGACTGTCGGTCGTGCGCGGCCAGCCAAGCGTCGGCTTCGATTTCTGCCATGATTTCAGCAGAGGTTTATCAGACCACTTAGGCGTAAACGATGGATTCGGTTTGTACTTATTGACGGATTGGATAGCATTGAAGAGGCCGCCCGCGATGGCAGTCAAACCTCTTTCGACGTGCTTGATAGGTCGCATTATTTTTCCTTCTTTATAGTTATGATACCGGGCAACAAACGTCAGAGCTTAATGGTCGCCGCGTTCGATTGACGTCAAGATAATGCTGGAAAGCGGACACCTTAACGCTTGTTTGTTAAAGCTAACCTGCTCGCATGAGCAATCACCATACCAATAGCGGCACAATTACGCAATCCTAAAGATATAAAGGCTTTTGCAACCTGCGCTAAAACTGGTTTCAAGAGAGCCATGCGCTTACGGGTCAAATAGAAACGATCCCGTTTATCAAGTCTCAGGTGTAGCCTTTTTTCCGAATGGGTATCCGAAAGTATTCCAACCTTAGTAACACGCGTTGGAAAGCGTGATGGCGGGCTAAAAGGTTTGAGAGATGGCAGAAAGCCGGGAGCGTTGAAAAGTTTTAACGCTCCCGGCTTTGTTATCTGTCTGGTTTGAGTGAGGATTATCGCTAACAAAATTTAATCGGGAAGTTCCATCGCGTAGATTTAACTTCCAGCCGGGATTGTCAGTTCCTGCCCGACGCGTATTTTGTCCGGGTCATTTAACTTGTCTTGGTTCGCGTAATAGATACGCATAAACTCGTTCGGGTCGCCGTAAAATTGCTTGCTGATCTTGGAGAGCGTATCGCCGGATTGCACCGTGTAGCTTTCGCCACCCTGCTGCTGGCCGCTGTCCTGCTGCGCTTTGCTTTCGTCAACATCAATTTCGGCGGTCAAATCCTGTTCATTGTTTTGATCGACGAGTTTGATTTGATCCCACAGAGCATTTTTGGCGTCTTCGCTCGGCGCGACGCCTTTGATGAAAAGTTTGTTGTCCTGCACATGCAGATTTTGCAGTTGGACTTGCTGCTGCTGAACGGCGTTGAGCACCGTATTGTATTTCTGTTTGAGTGCGCTGAACCGTTGCTCTCCGCCCTGTTGCTGTGCCTGTGCCGCGCCGTGGCCGAACATTTTATCGAATAGTCCCATCGTTATTCTCCTTCGCCGAAGTTTCTAAAGCGTATGTTTTCCGACACGCATTGTCGTTTGAAAAACACGAAGGCAATGGCTATGCCTTATCGCTAGCCGCATCGCAGAGATGTTTTATTCGCGGGAATTTCGCTTGTACTCGTATCTTGTCTTCATTAAGATAGTAGCGGCGGCAGCGATTGATAAAACCGGATGGGCAGCGTTTTTGTATCTGAAATATACAGCCTCTGTTGCATCTTCAGAAATTATGTTACCGGAGATTTAAGGTACATTCGTCTGCCCGCTAAGTTACAAAACTTTAGCCTGTGATAATATGCCGTGCATTCGGTTAACACAAAACTTCTGGAGCGAATTAGCCGGGACGAGATTAAGGCAGCCACGTTGATTTTGTCTTGCTCATTCGATCACAAAACAAAACACAGTTAGTGCAACTAAGGAGAAAAACGAACATGGGAGAACCCAGACTCAAAGGCAAAGTCGCCATTGTCACAGGCGCAGGTACAGGCATCGGCGAAGCCATCGCACATAAATTTGCTTACGAGGGCGCGGCAGTCGTCGTCAACGGTTTGCCCGGCGATCCTGTCCGCGATGTCGCCGCGCATATTGAAGAACGCGGCGGCACAGCCGTTTACTTTGAAGCGGATGTTGCGGAGGATCGAGAGGCACGTGAATGCGTCGAATTCGCCGTCAGCAAATTCGGTAAGCTAGATGTGCTCGTCAACAATGCAGGTTACTTTGACGGCATGGAAGAAACGCAAAACTTTCCACTTGAAACTTATGATCGCATGATGTGGGCAAACGTGCGCTCTGTTTTTTTAATGACCAAGTATGCCTTACCACTCTTGCAGGAAACGCGCGGCAACATCGTCAGTGCAGGATCGGAAGCAGGCTTCAACGGCATTGCGAATTTCACTCCATACGGCGCGACGAAAGCCGCGATCCACGCTTTTATGAAAGGCGTGGCGATGGAGCAGGCGCGTTACGGCGTGCGCGCCAATTGCGTTTGTCCGGGGCCGATTGACACCGCTTGGACGCACAAATCAACCGGCCCGATGGACAGGAAAACAGAGAAAATGACCGTGAGTTCGACGCCACTCGGACGACGCGGCACGCCCGAAGAGATCGCCAACGTCTATGCTTTTCTCGCCTCAGACGAAGCCAGCTACGTGACGGGCGCTCTGTGGCTAGCTGATGGCGGGATCACACCCGCGCACGGTAATATCGGCGATTTTGCGAAGCACACAGATGAGCCGGAAGGAATTCTACGCTTGCGCCATAGCCGCGAAGGACTCAAAAACAAACCTGAATATAGCCGCATCGAAGGCCGCGACGGGCATTAGCACAACTATTCTCACAGGCCTTTGCGGGTGCAGCAACGGTGAAAACTGCGCTCGCAAAGGTTCTTCTTTTTACTAGGACAGTGGCTGAGCATTCTATTAGATATCTTTTCCACACCTGTTAAGCGTAAATATGGTTTCTATACTTCGCTTCTAAAGCACATCCCGCAACTCTGCCCTCTCATCGGATTTCCGTTCGCCGAGCGTTCGCCAAAGAACCTTCTTAATTGAGCTTAGTTCATGTAAACGTTGAACTTAGCATCACAACTCGTTGTAAAGATATATCTTTACACACTATCCGGTGCGTGCTACATTCCCGCCACTTCATCGCTAACTGTTTGAGCGGTAAAGGATTGGAAGCGGCACAAACCGCATTGGATGGTAGTGTTCACTCTCTCCGCACACATCATCTTGGGCTTTCAGTAAAAAACGACACAACACACGCTCTGCAAAGTTAAACGATGGCAATACGTTTTGGCACATCCGGTTGGCGCGCAATCATCGCTGACGAATTCACGTTCAGTGGTGTTCGCACTGTCACGCGCGCGATTTGCGAGCATCTACGCGATGCCAATCAAGCAGCAGAACTGCCGCTCGTCATCGGCTACGACACACGTTTCTTAGGCGAACGCTTTGCTGCGGAATGCGTCAAAGAAGTTTCGGCGGCGGGTTTTCGCACGCTTCTCTGCAATCATCCGACGCCGACTCCAACTATTTCTCATGCTATTCGCAGCCAGAAGGCGGCGGGCGGAATCAATTTTACGGCTTCGCACAATCCACCCGAATACAACGGCATAAAGTTCTCCACTGCCGATGGCGCGCCGGCTCTGCCGGAAGTCACCCAACATGTCGAGCAATTGATCGCCGGGATTCTGCAAAAAGGCGAGGCCACGACGACTGAAACAACGGCAGACGCTTCAGCCACAGACTATGATCCGAAGCCTGCATATCTTGATGATCTTAATACAAAAGTTCGCTTCGATGTGATCGCGCGCTCTGGCGCACGCTACGCTTACGATCCTTTGTGGGGAACAGGGCGCGGTTACCTTGATGAAGCGTTGCGAGCGCACGGCGTTCAGGTCGAAACGATTCACGATTGGCGCGACGTAATGTTCGGCGGGCGTGCGCCAGAGCCTGAATCGGATCATTTAGACGAACTGCGCGAAGCGATGCGTAGAAACAACTGCGTGCTCGGTCTTGCCACCGACGGTGATGCTGACCGCTTCGGCGTCGTTGATACGAACGGCGAGTTTATTACGCCGAACAACTTGATTGCTTTGCTCTTTGATTACTTGGCGGAATCGCGTGGCTGGACGGGAGGCGCGGCGCGCTCTGTCGCAACCTCGCATCTTGTTGATCGAGTCGCAGAAGCGCGCGGGCTACCCATATACGAAACGCCCGTCGGTTTCAAATATATCGGAGAGTTAATTAATCAAGACAAAATTATTCTCGGCGGCGAGGAATCCGCAGGGCTTTCGATCAAAGGCCACTACCCTGAGAAAGATGGCATCCTTGCGTGCCTGCTCGCGGCGGAGGCAACGGCGGCGCGTGGCGCGAGTTTAACCGAACAGCTTGAAGCTTTGTATAAGCGCGTCGGGCGCATCGAATCCGGCAGAACCGGTGTGCGCTTAACGCCGGAACTTGTCGCGTCGCTGCCGGAAAAATTAAAACAGGAGCCAGCGGAGATCGGTGGTCGAAGGATCGAGCGCGTGAACCGTCTGGATGGTGTCAAATTTATTTTCGCGGATGGTTCGTGGCTGCTGTTGCGCCCTTCTGGGACAGAGCCGCTCGTGCGCGTTTACGCTGAATCAGAATCAGAGAAAGATGTGGAGGTGCTCCTTAATGAAGGCCGCAAATACTTACTGGATTGATAATCGTCTGCGCGCGCAACAAGTCACAGCCCGCGCCGTTCCCTCGTTTACAAATGAAAGCGCGCGTTCTCTTTCGCGCGAGATCGTCGGCACGCGCACAGAGATTCGCAAACGCGGCGGGATGATTCCCTCTTGGGTCATCTTCGCAACGATTATTCTTGCGACTTTCGCGCTCTGCGTGACCGTCAACATACGCGCGCAGGCTGAAATGCGCACAGCCTCGCAGACTTACGAAAAAGCGAGCGGCGATGTCGAGCAACTGCGCAATAGCAACGCCGCGCTTGCAGTTGAAGTACACCGTTTGAAAACAGATTCGCGCGCTATCGAATCGGCGGCACGAGCACGCCTTAACATGATACGCGCCAACGAAATCGTCGTGCCGATCAAATAAGCACGCGCCTAAGCTTTAGAGTCTTCTTATGAAGAAATTGAATTTTACTTCCGCTGGTCGTCTGCCATTTGTTTTGCTGCCTTGAATCCGCTTCGCTATTTGGCCTGCCAACGAACGCGGCTGCGAACATAAACGCAGCCGCGCTTCTCTTTTCAGAATCAGCAAAATTCATCGAATTGCCTGCGTAACACATAGTTGACACTCATTAAGCCGTCAACTAATATCCTCCTAAGATTAATCAACACTACAAGCTGATAATCGTATGTTATGCGCTGTGAATTTTTCGGCGCGGGAGATTTGAAAGCGTTATGCCCGACACAAAAGAGATCGCATCAATCGAAGCCGCCGCCGTTGAGCGTTGGGAGCAGGAAACGCTCGCGCCCGTGCTTCGTCAGCGCCCTGAAAGCAAAAAAAGTTTTCAGAGTGTTTCGCTCGAAGAAGTCAATCGTCTCTACACGCCCGCCGACACAGCCGATATAAACTTTAACCAAGACATCTCTTTTCCCGGCCAATTTCCTTACACGCGCGGCATACACCCGACAGGCTATCGCGGCAAGCTCTGGACGATGCGCCAGTTCGCAGGCTTCGGCACGCCCGAAGAAACAAACGCGCGCTTCAAATACTTAACGAGTCAAGGACAGACAGGACTCTCCGTCGCTTATGATTTGCCGACTTTGATGGGCTACGACGCCGACTCTTTGCTCTCGGAAGGCGAAGTCGGCAAGTGCGGCGTCGCCGTCTCATCGCTCGCAGACATGGAAGTTCTCTTCGACGGTATCCCGCTCGAACAAGTCACCGTGTCGCAAACGATCAACGCGCCTGCATCCATTCTGCTCGCGATGTATTTAGTCGTCGCCGAAAAGCAGGGCGCGGATTGGAAGAAAATTTCCGGCACGCTGCAAAACGATATTTTGAAAGAGTACATCGCGCAGAAAGAATGGATTTACCCGATTCGTCCGGCGATGAAACTCGTCACAGATACCTTCGAATTCTGCACGCGCCACGTTCCACGTTACAATCCGATTTCTGTGAGCGGCTATCACATACGCGAAGCGGGCGCGACTGCCGCGCAGGAACTCGCTTTCACTTTGCGCGACGGCATTGAATATGTGCAGTGGGGCGTTGATGCGGGACTAGACGTTGATGAATTTGTGCCGCGCACTTCTTTTTTCTTTAACGCGCACAATGACTTTTTTGAAGAGATCGCAAAGTATCGCGCCGCACGCCGCATCTGGGCGCGCACGATGCGCGAGCGCTTTCATGCGAAAAGCGAAAAGACGCTCCAGCTACGCTTTCACACACAGACCGCAGGCGTTTCTTTAACCGTTCAGCAACCTTTGAATAATATTGTGCGCGTCGCCATTCAAGCGCTCGCGGGCGTGCTCGGCGGCACGAACAGTTTGCACACGGATGCTTACGATGAAGCGCTTTCCCTGCCGACGGATCGCGCGGCTCTCATCGCGCTTCGCACGCAGCAGATCATCGCCGAAGAAACAGGCGTCGCCAACACCATTGATCCGCTCGGCGGCGCATACTTCATAGAAGCTTTGACGAAGCGCATGGAAGACGAAGCGCTTAATTACTTCGCCAAGATAGACGCGATGGGCGGCATGGTTGAAGCTATCGAAAAAGGTTTTCCGCAACGCGAGATTCAGGAATCCGCTTATCAATATCAAAAGGCAGTTGAACGCGGCGAACAAACAATCGTCGGCGTTAATAAATATCAGATGAAATCGGAGCCTTCCGAAATTCCGATCCTCGTCATACAAGAAGGCGTGCGTGACCGTCAGGTTGAACGTCTCGACAACACTCGCGCAAAGCGAGACGAGGGTGCCGTCGCCATTACTCTCGATAAATTAAAACTCGCGGCACAAGCCAACGACAACACCATGCCCGCGACAATCGAAGCCGTCCGCGCCTACGCCACGCTCGGCGAAATTTGCGACGCACTACGCGACGTTTACGGCCTCTATGAAGAACCCGCATTCTAACGCCACTTGTACAAGTGAATGTATGGCGAGACTTGTATTGTTCAATGAAATTTTCGGTGCGCGATGCCGTATCTTATCGCTTTTTGTCTTTTGCGTTCTTGTCGTTTGCGCCACGCAACAATCTTCAGCAACAGCTCTGCACGCTCGCGCCGACAGCGTAATCATCGAAAAGAAAAGGATTGTGTTGATTCGTAGCCCAGAGATTGCGAAACAATTTCCAGAGCGTAAGAGAGCGATTGTTAATTATCCTGTAATTACTGGTCTTCAAAATTCATTGGCTCTCAACAAGATTCGCTCGGCAATCCGGCTAAAGAATATCTTCGATACTTCTCTTGCCGAATACAAAGAAGACGCATGGCTCACAAGCTTTGATTACACAATTAACTACAATAAAAATTTCGTTCTTGATCTGACGTTTAAGCAGGAAGGCGTTGGTGCTTATCCTGACGAACAAAGTAAAAACTTTGTCTTCAATCTCAAATCTGGCGAAGTTATAAATGCTAAAGATGTATTCAAACAAACTTCGCTGGGACAATTAACAAAAATCGTAAACGATAAACTTCAAGCTGAGGTACGGCGGATTATCAAAGAGATCGAACAGACCAGCGAGTTTTCCGCTGAAGAAAAGAAGCAACTGCCAGAGGCATTCAAGGAAGCAAAGTTTAAGGTCAGCAACCTGAATGACTTTTCAGTGGGCGATAAAGGTGTAACCTTTTTATATGACGCAGGCTTTCCGCACGTTATCAAAGTCCTTCAGCCTGAAGGACGATACTTGTTTAGATATTCCGAACTTGCGCCATACATTAAGCCGAATGGATTGTTAGCCAAATTCGTAAAGTAATACTTGTCTTATGACCGATAGAAAAATCCGCGTACTTGTTGCCAAGCCCGGCCTCGATGGTCATGATCGCGGCGCGAAAGTGATTGCGCGCGCGTTGCGTGACGCCGGAATGGAAGTGATATATACGGGCTTGCGGCAGACGCCGGAGATGATTGCCGCCGCCGCGCTTCAGGAAGACGTAGATGCCGTCGGCATTTCGATTTTGAGCGGGGCGCATAATACTTTGTGCCCGCGTATCGTTGCTTTACTACGCGAGCGCGGAATGGACGATTGCCTCGTACTCGTTGGCGGCATTATTCCCGAAGAAGACGTTGTTCGCCTCAAAGGACAGGGCGTCGCGGAAGTTTTTTTACCCGGCACATCCACCGAAGACATCGTCAAATTCCTGCGCGAGAATGCCAAACCTCGCGCATGATCCCCGCAGCAAAGAGCGAGAGCGAGCCTGTCATCGTAGAGTTTCATTATCGCTCTCACGCTATCATTCGTCTCAATCGCCCGACTGAACGCAACGCACTCTCCATTGCAACGCTCAAAGCTTTAGACGCGGCGGTCACGGAACTCTTCGCGAACGCGAGCATCGAAACCATTATCTTCAGCGGCACTGGAACTGTCTTTGCTTCCGGCGCGAACATACGCGAACTCGCACAGCTCACGCCCGCAACAGCCAAAGAATTTGCCGCACGCGGTCAACGTCTCTTTCAAAAAATCGCCGACGCTTCGCCGTTAACTATCGCTGCCATTAACGGCTACTGCATGGGCGGCGGCCTTGACCTCGCGCTTGCCTGCGATCTGCGTTGCGCATCGCATGATGCCGTCTTCGCGCATCCCGGCGCGCACTTAGGCATTATCACCGGCTGGGGCGGCACACAGCGTTTGCCGCGCTTAATCGGAAAATCACGCGCGCTTGAAATATTTGCGACGACGCGACGCGTCACTAGCAAAGAAGCTTATGCGATAGGATTGGTGAATGCGTTGACGGATTCGGCACTCGAATGTGCTGTGCGGATGGCTTCTGCGGCTGGATCAATGAAGAAAGCGTAGGCTACTTCTTTTTAAGAAAGCGCGCGATTCCCTGCTGGCAATCTTCCGTCATACGCGCAATGGTGTTGACATCGACGCCCGCTTCAAGCGCCGCGTCAAACGTCATTCCGTCCATATTGTAAAGCAATCGCTTTGAAAGAATCACGGCGGAGCGGCTCACCTTTTCAAATCCGGCGACATAAGTTTCCACCTGCGATTCAAACGTTTCATCATCGAATACTTGATTGACGAGTCCGCAGCGTTCGGCTTCGTGCGCGCTTATTTCCGCGCCGCGCGTGATGAGTTCAAAGGCGCGTTTTTCCGATACGTTGCGACGCAAGATTGCCATCACCATCGCAGGCACAAAACCGATTTTCACTTCCGGGTAGCCGAAGCGCGCTGTCTCCGAAGCGAGCACCAGATCGCACGCGGTAGCGAGTCCGCAGCCGCCTGCGAGCGCACGTCCACGCACAGCCGCGACGACCGGCACGCTCACACGGCGAATCAACGCAAAAAGTTCCAACAGCGATTGCGCGTCTGCCAGATTCTCCATCACAGAAGCTTCGGAGATTTTCTGTAACGCCGAGAGGTCTGCGCCGGAACAGAAATCCGCGCCCGCGCCCGTGATGACGACAACGCGCACAGCTTCGTCTGCGTCCGCTTGATGCAGCGCGCGTTTGAGATTATCAATAAGCGCATCATTCAGCGCATTGCGCTTGTTTGGACGATTGAGCGTGAGGAGCGCAACGCTGCCCTCGACGATATAGATCACTTCACTATGTTCGTTTGGCATTTTTATTGCGGCGGGCGCTTGGACGCAAGAGCGGAATCTAAACCACGCAAAGAATTCCGCTCAATTCGACAAACTCAACGAACGCGCTTCATCATCCGGCACGTTGATTTCCATGCGTAGCATCGCGGTGGAAAAAGTTTTGCCTTGCGCGTCCGTCATCAAAGAAAGCGTGCCGCCGCCGCCGAGACTTTCGTGCAACAGAAAATTGAGCGCGTGCAAATTCGGCAATTCAAAGCGTTCGACTTCGCCCTGACACATGTCCGCAAAATGTTGCTTGACGCGCGTCGCTGTGACTTCGCGTTGCAGCAATGGATAAAATTCGTCGCGCAAAGCAATCAAGCCGACGTTCGCCGTATCGCCTTTATCGCCGGAGCGTGCGTGCGCGATCTTTGTTAATTGAATACGCATAATTTCAATGTTCAAACGTTAATTATATCGCTTATTTATTTAGAGCAATCCTTGCCTGTGCAGGAGAAGAAAATGAAAGCCGACGACGACCAGCGCGTGGTCAATTGTTCCGTCGGCGATCAAAGCGGGAACATCTTCGAGCGGCACGAGCCGCACGCTGGTATGTTCGGTTGAATCGAACACGGGTGCGCTTTTGAATTGAACATTGCGCACGAAGTAAGTATGAATCCAATTGTTTTGGATGGCCGGATTCGGGTGCGTTCTGCCGAGAAATAGAACTTCGCCCGATGCGGCGTAACCTGTTTCTTCCAGCAGTTCGCGCGCGGCGGCAGTTTGCGGTGTCTCGCCCGCATCAACCATGCCGCCCGGAATCTCCAACGTGACGGAGTTTGTGCCGTGCCTGTACTGCTCGATCATCACCACTTCGTCGTTCGCCGTCAAAGGAACAACGTTGATCCAATCCGGCGCTTCGAGCACATAAAAATCATGCTCGCGATTATCCAAAGAATTACGGCTCAAATCACGCCGCACTTGGAAGACGCGACAATCGGCAACAATCTCCGAAGAAACGCGAGACCACGCAGGAGTTTCCGCGCCGAGACGCGCCCGTTCAAACTTTATAACACCGGACACATTTGCTGTCGCTGCGTTTGACGTTGACGCGCTCGATTTATTAGAACCCAATTCATCGCTCACGCTTCGATTACCTCGACGCGCGGTTTGATTTCTTTTTTCGGAATCAGCGCAGGCCAGTACGCGACGATCTCTTCGACTTTCGGGCGGCCTCCGGCGAATCCCGTTACGCCCGGCGGCCCCGTTAAGATAAGCGGCGCAATCTCTTTGGTGAAACGCTCGACGGCTTTGCGATCTTCGCCGCGCACGCCGATACGCAGTTGGACTTCGGCAAGTTCGCTTGAAGGCGTGCCCGCGAGCGCCCCGTGCGTAGCGTTTGCGCCGACGAACTCCGTCAGGATTTGATCGAAGCGAAGCCCAAGTCGTTCAAGCCGCGCGCGTAAGATTTTATCCGCCGCCTGCGCTTTCTCGTAAGCATCCGGCCACGAATAAACAAGTGTGCCGACGGCTTTGTATCCGGCGGAATAACTGATTGATACTTTTAAGAACTCAGTCGCGGGGCGTCCCTCTATGCCGTAAACGCGAACGCGATCTTGTCCGGCATCTTCAAGGTGAATCGTCGTAAAATCGGCGACGCAATCGGGAGTAATATACTCGTGCGGATTGCCCATCTCGTAAAGCAGTTGCTCTTTGACCGAAGGCACGTTGACGAGGCCGCCTGTGCCATCGTGCTTCGTCACGATGAACGTTCCGTCTGGCGCGGCTTCAACAATCGGATAACCGACATCGGCGAGGTTCGGAATGTTGCGCCAATTGAATTGACAATTTCCGCCGGAGCACTGCGCGCCGCATTCGATGATGTGCCCGGCAATTGTTCCTGCGGCAATCAAATTCCAGTCTGTTTCCTTCCAATTGAATTCGTGAAGGATCGGCGCGAGCGTGAGGCCTGTGTCGGTGGCGCGTCCTGTGATGACGATCTGCGCGCCTTGATTAAGAGCTTCAACCATCGGCCATGCGCCAAGGTAAGCGTTGGCGCTCTGGATGCGTTCACGCACAGTTGAGAGCGGCTCGTTTGTGTCCATGTTGCGCAGTTCGACGCCGCGCGATAAAAGATCGTCTATGTTAGATAGAATGTCATCGCCTGTGACGATGCCGATACGCACTTTTCCGGCGAGGCCGAGTTCACGCGCTACGTCGCGCACGGCGTCTGCGCAACCACGAACGTTGACGCCTCCGGCATTAGCCGTGACGCGAATATTACGTTCGACGCAGGCGGGCAGAATCTGCTTCATCAGCGGCACGAAGTCGCGCGCGTATCCTGCTGCGGGATCGCGTGCGCGCTGCTTTTGCATAATTGACATGGTGACTTCGGCGAGGTAATCGAGCATCAGGTAATCAATCTGCCCGCCTTCAACTTGGCGCACGGGTGCGTCGAGCATGTCGCCCCAGAAACCCTGCCCGCTGGCGATACGAATTTTTTCTTTCATCTCGAACTTCTGCTTAACTTGAAAACGGAGCGGGCGGCGCGTCCCGTGTTACGGAAATCGCCGCCCGTGTGGAAGCAGCCAAAATACAACAGACCGCTCGTCATACTAATTTTCGACTGGACAAAAGCGTCGAAGTTTATTTACGGAGTGGGCGTGTTGGAATTCATGTTCCCGTTTGAGTTAATGTTTCCGTTGGTGTCCATATTGCCGTTCGTGCCCATGTTGCTGTTCGTGCTGCGCGATCCGCGACGGCCACCACGACGCCGTCCACTGCGTCCCATGTTGCTGTTGCCTGTGTTCATGTTGCCGCCCATACTGCCCGACGTATCACCGCTCATGTTCGTGTTGGTAGTATCGGTGGTTGTCGGCGTCGCGGTAGCATCACCTGTCGTTGTGGTTGTGCCCATGCTACCGTCGGTTGTGCTGCCGGACATCATGCCGCGTTTGCCGCGACGTCCTCTGCTGCGGCGTCCGGCGCGACCACCCATTGCTGAGCCGCTTGGCGAGAACGAGAACGCATGTTTTTCGCCGGAAACGCTCGTCAGTGTCAATTTGTCGCCGGTTTTACGCGCGCGCAACGAAATAATTGTCGGCGGCGTTGCGGTTGCTGCTCCGCCTGCAGCAGGAGAAGTCGCAATATCACCAAACTGCATTGTGACGGCTGTGTAACCGCGCGTCGTGTTGCCGACGACGCGGCCTGTTTGCGTGTTTGAACCGCTCGTTAAAGTAAACTGATTACCGGTAATCGTGAGCGTTGAGTCACCGTTGACGCCGCCTTCTGGATAATTGACGACGCCTGTGTAAGTGCCGGACAAATCCGCCGCATCGCCGCTCATGTTGCCGCCCATCGCCGCGCCGGATTGTGCGTCGCCAGACGTTGCGGGATTCATGCGGCTACCGCGACGGCCGCGACGACCACGCCGTCCGCCCGTCGTGTTCATGTTGTCGCCGGACATATTCATGTTACTCATGTCGCCACTGTTGGTGTTCGACATGTTGGTATTCTGCGTGTCACCGGACATATTGCCGTTCGACATATTGCCGTTCGACATATTACCGTTGGACATGTTCGACATATTACTGTTCTGCGGATCGCCGGACATGTTGGCATTCGTGTTGTCGTTCGACATGTTCATGTTGGACATGTTGCTATTCTGCGTGTTGCTATTCGTGTTGCCGCTCGTCTGTGGGTCTTGCGCCAATACAACGATGTCAGCGCCGACGAGAGCCACAGAAACGACAAGCACAAACAGAAACCCAAGAATGTAAGTGCTGTTGATTTTCTTGCTCACGGAGTTTCTCCTTACTGTGTTGTATCGCGCACGTTCTTAACGAAAGAGCAATACGCGTGTATGTTGAAAACTTTAGCGCGAGGCCTTACACCGCCTGAAACATCGCCGAACGCCAAAGCATTTTATAAACGGCAAACCGAAAGTTTGGTCTGCCTCAAGTCAAGCGGAGAGGCGCATCTAATTCTCCGGCCTCTCGCAAGTTTCTAGTAGCGCACTTGATAAGTACGTCTCAAATCGCCGTCAGAGTTTTGAGGAAAAACACCAAATTGCAAACGAAATGACCTGATGCTGTATTTTCGCACAATCCGTGCCATTTCGCACAATTCATTTGCGCTGCATGAAGCTGACAATCAATTTTTCACGCGAGCGTAGACGGCAACACAAACTGTCCCAAGTGCGGGCCACCATAATTCAAGCCCACGCGCAAAGCTAATTCCAAAGCATCGCGCGTCGTCTCCGGCGCAATCACCGCATCAACGAATCCGCGCGCGGCGGCATATTTTGCGTCCAACTGCTGTTCGTAACTTTCGCGCACGCGCTCCATTTCAAGTTTCAAATTGTCGTCCGGCTCGCTGCCTTCGCGTTTCAATTTATCGAGTTGCGTTCCGAACAGCGCTTGCACAGCAGAGTCGCCTTCCATCACGCCCATGCGTCCCGTCGGCCAACTAAAAATAAAGTCTGGATCAAAACCCTGTCCGGCCATCGCGTAATATCCTGCGCCCGATGCGTGATTGATCGTCAACACGATTTTCGGCACGGCAGCCGTCGCCATCGCTTCGACAAAGCGCGCGCCTGCGCGAATGATGCCCGAATGCTCCGCTTCTGCTCCGACCATAAAGCCGGACACGTCCTGCACAAAAAGCAAAGGCGTGTGGTGGCGATTGCACGTCTCGATAAAGTAAGCGACCTTTTCGGCAGAGTCTGCATAAACAATGCCGCCGAATTTTGGCGCTGCGTTCGGCACGCGAATCATTCCACGACTATTCGCAATCACGCCGACATGAATGCCCTTGATGCGCGCATGACCCGTAATCATCTCCTTCGCGTAATCCGCTTGAAATTCATCGAACTGCCCGCCGTCGAGTATGCAATCCAACACGTCGCGCATATTGTAAGGTTGGCGATGATCTTCCGGGATAATCTCGTAAAGATCAGTTTCGGGACGCGCGGCATTCGTGCTTTCCGTAATGGAAACGCTGCTCGCAGGTTTCAAAGGAAGTTCCGTCACAAACTCTCTGATCTTCTCTATGCACGCTTCGTCGTTTGCGACGCGGTAATGTGCGACGCCCGATAGTTCGTTGTGCGTGCGCGCGCCGCCCAGAGTTTCGTTATCAATCGTTTGCCCAGTCGCGCCTTTGACTAGATTTGCGCCGCCTAATCCCATAAAGGAAGTGCCTTCGACCATCACGATAATATCGGAGAGCGCGGGCAAGTAAGCGCCGCCCGCGATGCACGGCCCCATTACGGCGGAAATTTGCGGGATACGCAGATAACGCCGCATAATCGAGTTGTAATAAAAGATGCGCGACGCGCCGTATTGTCCGGGAAAAACGCCGCCCTGATACGGCAAATTAACGCCCGCCGAATCCACTAAATAAATAATCGGTACGTGCGAGCGCATGGCGATTTCCTGCGCGCGCAGAATTTTCTTGATTGTTTCAGGCCACCATGAACCGGCTTTGACCGTTGCATCGTTGGCAACGACGACGACTTCGCGCCCGCCGACACGTCCCAACACTGTGACGACGCCCGCCGCCGGAGCAGTGCCGTTGTATTCGTCGTAAGCGACGAGCAGCCCGATCTCTTGCGTGAAAGCGTTTGCGTCGAGCAGCAGTTCGATGCGTTCACGCGCGGTGAGCTTGCCTTGCGCGTGCTGGCGCTCGATTTTGTCCGGGCCACCGCCGCGCCGTAATTTGGCTTCGAGCCGGGATAAATCTTCTGCGAGATGGCGTAGCCGCGCGTGTGCTGTTTCGGAAGCCGTTCGTGCTTCGTGCGTCATGTTATCGGAACCGGCGATTACGCTCAAAAAGCTTTTGCCGTCAGCCGCTGGAATGTGATCTTGGAATTTCTGTGAACTGAAAATATCACATGCACGCGCCGCAAAACAATGCGGCTGATACTTATAGCAGGCATGTATAAGGCTACCATTCATTGTACTCAGTACCTTTAGTGGATATACACCATGAGGAACTGCAAACATTTGAGATGAACAAGGCATCAGGATTTTCTGCTTCTGAAGAGAACACAACTTTTACCATCTTCCAATTTTTCCTCCCGGTAAATGGGTCTTCAGGAATCTCCCGCAAGTATCCAGCTATTACCAGATCATTAAGAGAATAAGGCCACTTGCCTTTTTCAAGAGCGTACTTACCAATCGCCTTGCGCATCCGAGACAAGTCATTTCGTAAAACAGTTTCACGCGCGCGCAATACCGCAGCCTGATATTGTGCAACGCCAGCGCGCAAGGAACCCCAGCAGGCTATACCAATAGCAAAAGCGAGACTGGCGGCCATTAAACGCACTATCACTTGCTGCATACAAAGTTACCCCGATTAAAATTTCTGCGTAGCTTCAGCAAGCGATTTCATCAACTCTGCGATGCTCGCCTTTTCCGGTAAGCCTTCGAGAATCAGCACGCGTGCGCCGTCGCGCTGCATGATGACCGTGCCCTCGTTTGTTTGCCACGCGCGCAAAGCATCGCCGCGATAGTTTTGCGGAACAAGCGAATCGGTAATCGGCTTCGCATCTTTATAGCGCAACTGTGTACGTTTGGCGTAAGCGTCGAAAAATTCGCGCGCGTCTTTTTCCGTGTCCCAAACGGATTTCTGCGCGATCATCACTTCGCTTGTTTTCCGATTCTCGTAAACGCTATAACGATCACCGCCCCAACCGGCGGCGGCCTCTCTCGATTCTTTGTCTGATTTCAAATACTCATCTAAAATTAAATAGAGACTCCACTCGCCGTTCACGTCCGTATCAATGCGCTTCCAATTTGCGCCGAGCTTTGCGCTAATATCTGGTAACGAAACTTTAACGGGCGCTTCGTGCGCGAAATATTTTTCCGGGTGAAGAATCTGTTCGGTTGATTGCGGCAGATCGGTGAACGCCCGCGAGATACTAGCCCAGCCGCCCTTCTTGTAAAGTTCCGCAACCCAAGACGCGCCGTTTTGATATGGAAAGAGTAAAGACTCGCGCAATGCTCGCGGCGCGTGTTCGATTTGTTCCATTGATCCGGCGTCAGTCTCCGCAGATTTCAAAAGCGCGCGCAGGCGAGATTGATCGCGGCGCGCAAAGGCAATCATCGTAAACGTCGCGTCGCCTTCGATGAGTGCGTGCGCGGCGAGTTCTGCATCCGAATCGCCTCTCGGCCATTTCTCGAAGCGAAGTAAATTAAAATGCTGATCCTGAAGAGCGTGCGTTAATTCGTGCGACATGACGGTTAACTGCCCGTCCACATCAATCCAATCGGCGAGATAAAACTGCTGCGTTTTCGGATCGTAATAACCCGCGACCTGCTCTGTCAGTAGTTTGATAAAGAACGGGCGCAACTCGAAATCCGTTGGCGCGAGGCCGAGTTTTTTCAACGCGACGCCCGACGCGCGCAATTCTTCGGGCGTTGTATCCTCGTCAAGATTCTTGACAATCATGCGCTCTATTTCGGCACGCGATTGCGCTCCGCTTTTGACGGGACGAAGCACTGGCAATTGCCTGATCTTGCTCGTTTCCTGCAACACGTCAACAGTAGCGGCAACAACGGCAGCGTTCCTTGCCGCCGCCGAGCTGCTAATCGCCGCGCCGCTTTGCCGTTGCGGTTGCTGCGCATGAACGCGCGGGCTGATCGTCGCAAGTAGTGTGGTAAAAATTGTGGCAATGATGAAGGGCAACGCTGGTGCGCCCGGTCTGATTTTCTTTGACATTCTTAACCTTTCGCTTTTATAGTCCGCTTTATAAGTTGATAATTAACGTTGCCTCAAGAATCGCCCGCTCGCAAGCGCGAAGGCGCACGGAGGAGTTTCTTTCAGATGAATGAATATACTGAAGAAGATGCTTTGGCCGAGAATTGGCACGAAACAACGTTGCGCGTGCGTTATTCCGAAACGGATAAGATGGGCGTCGTTTATCACGCCAACTATCTTATCTGGTTCGAGATTGGCCGCACGGAATTTTGTCGGGCGCGCGGCTTTTCCTACCGCGACATGGAAGAGAACGATGATGCCTTTCTCGTCGTCGCCGAAAGTTACTGCCGCTACAAAGCGCCTGCGCGCTACGACGACGAACTAATCGTCCGCACGCACATCACGGAACAGCGCAGGCGCAGTTTGCGATTCGGTTACGAGATCGTGCGCGTCGCCGATGACGTGATTATCGCCGAAGGCGAAACAGGCCACGTCGTGACTGATTCACGTGGGCGCGTGCGTAGCTTCCCGCCTGAATACAACGCGCTCTTCGCGCCTTCAATAAGCGACGAAGCGGATTACGCTTCATCGCCAAGATTAGGCCGCGTACCGGAAAACAGCGCGCCGGAATGAAACGCAAAGAGGCCGGATCAGAATAAACATATGCGTAGTGTGTCAAAACATCATCTGACAGAGATCAACTCCGCGCGACTGGGAACGTCTAAACGTTAGGCTCCAGCGCCTTCGCCGCCAACGCTTCGGAGGTTCATCGAGCACAAACATGCGCCCGTCGCCATAGCACACTTCGTTCTGTAAATTCGTGAGAGATACCAGCGTCATTTAATTGGTCATGAGAGAATTTTCTTTTATATTGCTTCCGAAAAACTCAACCTGCGTTTTGCCTTCAGTCGCTTGATCTTCATTTTTCGACGGCTCCTTACATCGCCAGCTCCTTATATATTTGAGCCAACTATGCCTGAAGGCACAGGATCACCCGTGCGTGCTTGCGCGGAAACAGGCGGCTCCAGCTTGGGTTCAGGCAGAAATCGCCAGACGAGCAGCGCCATCAGCAGCACTGAAGCCACGCCTGTCATAGAGTTGCTGGCATATCCGAAACGACTGTAAGCGGGGCCAGCGAGCGCTCCGCCGAGAGCGAATCCGACTTGGCCGAGCGCCACCGTCAGACTCAGCAGCGTGCCACGACGGTCGTCTTTAACGAGCGCCGAAAGCAGCGCTTGAAACGGGCTGATGCGCGCCGCTACCAAAATCATCGTGATGAAAAAAAGCGGGTAGGCCATCCAAAATTTGTGGATCAAGAATGTCGTCCCAAGCATCACGGCGGCGAGACCGAGACACGAACCGATAATTAAGCCTTTACGTCCGATGCGGTCAGACAGTTTGCCGACCAGCGGGCCGGTCAAAGCGTTGGCAATCCCGCCGACTAAGAATAAAGAAGCGATTTGCCCCGCCGTTGCGCCCTGTGTTTTCGCCAGCCACGTCGGTAAGTACACGACATACAGTGCGAGACCGAAATACATCAGGCAGAACGCAGCGGAAGCCACGACGACATCCGATCTATGCAGCAAGACTGCGTAACTCTTGAGCGCGCCGCCCACACTGAGCCTTCCCTGTGTGCGTTGCACACGGGGCTGTGGAACGAATCGCCAGATTAAGAGGAACGTCGCCGCCATCGTCACGCTGAAACCGAGGAACGGCGTGCGAAAGCCGTATTTAGCCGCGAGGAGTATGCCGAAGAGGACGCCCAGGATTTGGCCGAGCGCGGTACTGCTCATAAGCCAACCGCTTGCCCACCCGCGCTGCTCATACGGAAAATAATCGCCGATATACGAAACAGCCGAACCGCTCAACGCGCCGCCGGCGATGCCGGCAAAGGTGCGAACTAAAAGCAAGCCGGCGTAGCTGGAGGCAAGTCCGTGAAGAGCAAGCGCAATCGTCATCAAGCCCGCGCCGATGAGCAGCACGCGCCGTCTTCCGATCTTGTCGGAGATAGGGCCTATGACGAGCGCGAAGACGCCGACCATCAGCGCATAGACGCTGACGAGCGTGCCCAACATCGATACCGGGACGTTCAATTCCCTGCCGATCAGCGGCAGCATCGGAGAGATAATCATGATCTGGCTGCTCGCAGAAAACACCAGCAGCCAAAGCGCGAACAGAATCAGATACGGGTGTGAATTTTCTTTAGTCACATATGCACCAAGCGAAACTCTTCCACAAGATCACGACGACACACGCGCCGCCCATCCCCTTCGATCCAACCAATTCATATCACTACTCTGTCTGAGTGCGCGCTTCCAAAGTTTTTTATCAGAGCGACTCGAACATCACTTCGTCAATGTAACACCAGCCCCAATCCTCGTCCGGCTGAAACGATTTGATGATCGGGTGCTGCGTTTGATGAAAATGTTTAGTAGCGTGCTTGTTCGGTGATGAGTCGCAGCAGCCGACGTGACCGCACGTTTCGCACAAGCGCAGATGTAGCCATTGGTCTCCGGTCTTCAAACAATCTTCGCATCCGTCCGCACTCGGCGTGACTTCCAGTATCTGATCGAGATGTGTGCATTTTGTTGCCATCTAAATTCTCCTTACTTGTGTAGCTGCGTGTGAACTCTCGCCTACGCTCGCTCTTTAATCGGCAGGCGAACTTGAAAACAGGTATCGCCCGGCTTCGATTCGACGCGGATGTTGCCACGATGTTTGCGCACGATGCGCGCGACTGTGTCCAACCCTAAGCCGGTTCCCTCGCCTACTGGCTTCGTCGTAAAGAACGGCTCGAAGATGCGCGCCCGCACATCTTTAGAGATACCTGCGCCGTTGTCTCTAATTTCAACGAGAAAGTCGGTTGGTTCAAGCTTGGTATGCACTTTCAGCGTGCCGCCTTCGGGCAGCGCGTCAATCGCGTTGTCTATCAAATTAGTCCACACTTGATTCAGTTCGCTACCGTAAGCCTTGATGAGCGGCGCGGCTTCCGCATATTCTCGCATGACTGTGATGTTCTTCTTACGCAATTTGTACTTGAGAATCAGCAGCGTGTTTTCCAAGCCTTTATGCACGTCAACTTGCTGCACCGAAGCTTGATCCATGTAAGTATATTCTTTAATCGCGCCGACGAGTTCGGAAATGCGCGCGGTGCTTGTCTTGATGTCGCTCGTGAGTTTCGCCGCAGAGAGTTGCGCGCCCGTGCGCGCGAGCACGTCGGCGATGGCGTCCGCTTTTACTTGAACTAAAATTTTCTCTAAACCTGCCGTGTCAATTCCAGCTTCCACGAGAGCAGGCGCAATCTTCCAACCATCAACGACGCCGCGCGCTTCGAGCCACGCGGAAACTTCGTCTTCACAATCGCTCTGCTCAAGCGAATTAAGCGGCGATGCGGTGGCGGTGTGCTCGATTGCTGTATGTTCAAAGTCTGCGATTGCCGCGCGCTGTTCCGCCGTCAAATTGTGTCGGCAGAGGCGCAGGTCTGCGGCGCGCAATTCGTCTAATGTAGCGAGCAGGTCGCCCGCCGCGCGCGTCGCCGCCGCCGCCGGATTATTGAGTTCGTGAGCAAGTCCGGCTGAGAGTTTTCCCAGAGCCAGCAACTTGTCGCACTCCTGATCCGCTTTCGTCGTCTCGCGCACGCGGTCGCTCATGATGCCGACAAGACGTTGCGCGAGAACGGGCATACGCTGCAACATCTCCGGGAACAAGCGGACGTGAAAGAGCAACACGCGCATCTTTGTGACAGCACGTCCCATCGCACCGAACTCGGTCATGCGCGAGAAAGGTAAAATCCCGCTTACTTCCGTCGCCGGATCGCCAGCCCGTGCGATGTACACATACCCGTCGTGCGCCGCCTCGTCGCGGTAAGCGTGCATCTCGCCTTCGAGGTAGACAGCCATCCATTCCGCCGGATCGCCTTTGCGGAACAGAATACCTCCAGCCTCTAAACACCGCTCCTCCGCATTATCGGCGAACCACTTGAGTTGATCCAACGGCAGATCGCTGAACACACCGACGCGGCGCAGTGCCTCAACTCTGTCTTCAGGCGAACCACCGGGCGCGTTACTGACCGCCTGCACCGCGTCCGGCGCAGCGACGGGCACACCCATCCCTTCCACTCTTACATCCTGCATCTCTTACACCACCTTACTGAGATATTGATGAATGAATGAGACCGCAATTGAGCCTTCGCCGACACCGGATGCGACGCGCTTAACCGAACCTTTACGCACATCGCCGACGACGAAGACGCCGGGCACGTTTGTCTCCAACAGACCGGGATCGCGTTCGAGCGTCCAATTCTTCGGACGTTTCCCTTCGCGTATCAAGTCCGCCCCTGCCAGAACAAACCCGCGCTCATCTCGTTCAACGATGCCGTGCAACCACTCCGTATTCGGCACTGCGCCGATGAGAATAAAAAGCGACGAGGCGGGTAAGGTGTTCGTCTCGCCGCTCACGTCGCAAAGCGTCGTAATCGCTTCGAGGCGTTCTTCGCCGTGAACTTCTTTTACTTGCGTGTTGAACTCGACGTGTATGTTCTTGGTCTGCTTGATCTGGTCAATCAGGTACTGCGACATCATCGCGGCGAGCGAATTGGCGCGCACAAGCATCACGACACGCCTTGCATATTTCGAGAACTGCATCGCTGCTTGCCCCGCAGAGTTCGCGCCGCCCACCACGTACACATCTTCGTCCTGACACGAGATGGCTTCGGTTTGCGCCGCGCCGTAATACACGCCCGCTCCCGTCAGGCGCTCCAGTCCCGGCACGTCCAGCTTCCGCCACTGCACGCCCATCGCCAGCAGCAAGGCGTGGCAACTAATCTCCGCGCCGTCGAGAAGTTTAATAAACTTGTAAGAACCTTCGATGCGCGCTCCGACAACTTCCTGCGGCGCGAGTATTTCAACGCCGAAACGCTGCGCCTGCATCACCGCGCGGCGCGCCAGATCGCCGCCCGACAAGCCCGACGGGAAACCCAGATAGTTTTCGATCCGCGACGACTCACCGGCTTGTCCGCCCGGCGCACTGCGTTCGATCATCACCATCTTCAAACCTTCGCTCGCGCCGTACACTGCCGCCGCCAGCCCCGCCGGGCCGCCGCCGACAATCGCCAGATCGTAGAACTCTTCGGTCGCGCGGGTCTTTAACCCGACACGCTCGGCAACATCCGCCGTTGACGGTTCGGGAAGGCGCACACCGTCGGCAAAGATGACGAGCGGCAAATGATGTTTCTCTTCTTCATCAAGGGATTCAATGAGGCGTCGCACTTCCGCATCCGTTTCCGCCGTTTCGATGTCGAGCCACTGGTAAGGAATATGATTACGCGCGAGAAAATCTTTAATGTTGTGCGAGGCGGGCGACCAGCGAGTGCCGAGCACGCGAAGGCCTTCAAACGGCGGGCGAAAATTCGCTTGCCAATCTTCCAGCACATCATCCAGAACCGGATAGAGATTTTCTTCCGGCGGGTCCCAGGGCTTGAGCAAATAGTAATTGATGCCCGCTTCGTTAATCGCCGCGATAGCTGCGTCTGTGTCTGCGTAGACGGTCAGAAGCACGCGCTTCGCTGAAGGGTAAAGGGCGCTGGCTTGCTCCAGAAATTCGACGCCGGACATTCCCGGCATTCGCTGATCGACGAGAAAAAGCGCCGCCGCGTCGTTTCTGACTTTCAACTCACGCACGATCTCCAAAGCCGCTTGCCCGGAGTCGGCGCGCAACACGCGGTAGTTGTTTGCATATTTGCGACGTAAGTCACGCTCGATGGCGCGCAACACTTCCGCGTCATCATCAACTGTCACTATCGCAGGTTTAGCCATGATGATAATCTCGCACCCTCTGGTTCAGTCCTTATCAAGCTCGAAAATTAAAAGTCGCCGCACGTGGTCGAGGCGTGATGATCCCAGTACGTCACCGCATCGTCCTTCCACTTGACGAAGCGCACGTCCATATCCTGCGAGATGACGACGGCGAGCGCATCGCGCATCTCGTGGCAGAAGCGGAACGCAGAGCGATGCCGCGTGCCCATGCCGTCCGCAGGCTCCTGTTCAACTTCTTCGCCTTCGATGTCTAAAGCTTTCGCAACGACGGAAACGTCCACTTGATCGCACGTGATCTCGCCGCCGAAGCCGAGCACCTCGAAACGTCTCGTCATCACAACCGCGCCATCAACCGCCGCCAGACCTGCGATGAGATGCGCCATCTCGAAAACCGCCTCGTCAAGCGTGGAGAGCGCTTTATTGTTGCTCGTTTCATATTCTTTCCAGCCAATCTTTTTCGTGTTCCTGACATTTGATCCGGCTGCTACTTTCTGGCCGCCAACTTCGGCGAGGGTATTCATGATTTCGACCATCAGCGTGCGAAAGCGTGCGCGCGGCTCGCCTTCGCTGAATTTATATTTCAAGCTTAGGTACGAATTTTTGTCGAGCAGTTCGGCGGCACGTTCGGGCGGCACGATGATGAGTGTGCCACCGTGATGTGAGTTGCGTATGGCAGCGATCACTCGCTTCACCATCTGCTGCGAGATGACGCCCGTCACGCGATCATCGAGTGGTGCCCATGCAGTTGCAGCTCTTTCTCTTGCCGCTGCGTGCAAGCGATTCAATTCTTCGCGCACGGGTGCAAAGTCTGCGGGCAGCCAACGAGAATCGAAGACGTTTTTCGAGGGGCCGAAGACACTGCCTTCTTCTAATTTGGCGACTGTGACCGACCCCTTATCAACTTCGAGACGTCCGGGACCCGTGACGACGACCACGAGAGATAAAGGCAACGGCTTCGAGGCGCGCCGCCCGCCGTTCAAAGTCCGCAACCAGCGCGTCCCTGAGTGAATGATGCCCCAGATGACCAGTCCGCGCGCGGCATCAATGCGGACGCCGATGAGCGAGCGATAGAAGTTGGCGGCCTGTGACAAACGCCTGAGTTCGTGTTCGTTAAAGGGGCGCACCTCGTCGAACTGAAGGCAGTGTAGCTCGCTTGAAATCTCTCTCTCTGAAGAGAGGTGAGCGGGATCACTCAATAACAAACGAAAAGTGACGGGTCGTTGCTCGTCCAATAGGAGGCTCGCTTGATAACAAGTTGAAATGAGGTGCTCTAGCGCGGGCGCATCCGGTAAACTATCTCCCGCTGAGAATGCCGCTGCACCGTAGACTTCTGGCGGCGGGCACACGTCCGCCCATTCTTTTGCGACAAATGACGCGAGATGCTGCGGGTAAGCGTGCTCCATGAATTTACCGTGCTCCACGAGATTTCTTTGTGTCTTGATTTAAGGTTTAACGGAAAGCGCGAATAAGAAAGTAGCTGTTTTGTTCTTGCGTCCAATGACTTATTTTATCGCTCATACACGTGAACAGACAATTATTTCAACGGAATAAGGTTTGAATAATTCAAGTTTTTCCACATAAATATGACAGCACGTTTTTTTCAGACACAGTGCCAACCGCGTGCGAACGGCACTCATGCAACAATCAATAATCTTCAAGCTGAATGTTCTTGCGCGCTATTTCGCGCAACCTCTCTACAACCCAATGTCGGGCGCACTTTGCTGCTCAGGCGGCTTTCACCCGTACACTCTTCAGGGCGCGGGCAGCGGCCAACGCTTCCGCACTCTTTTTCTGTTGCAGCTCACCGATCCATCCCGTGACGGTCATGGCGGCATCTTTACCGGCACTCGACGACTTTTCGGCGGCGCGTGTTTGCCCTTGCCGCACGTCGCGTTCGCCGCGTTTGATAATTCTGATCTTGTTGCTCGTTTGCATGGTCTTGATTGATTCCCTATCCTACGTCGTCCGAGAAAGCTCTGCTCGCCCTCGCACTCTACTCCCGAGAGGGGGTGGGACTTTAACTGCCGCTCTCTCAGGGCTAGTTAACATTTATGACATATATACATACGTCTATAATTGACTCAAAATAAAACTCACCGGCGCGCGGGCCTTTTGCTTTGCGCTTTGGGCGGCGGGATATTTCTGTCTGCCGCACATACGTCCTTCCTCAAGCCGACGCGTTGCCGAAGCTGTTCGATGTACTCCGCCAGAACATCGGGTCGCGCTCTCAGTAGTTTGAATTGCCCTTCTGTCCGTGCCTCGACAAGTCCCGCATCAATTAATTCTTTCAGGTGATGTGAGATGGTTGCCTGCGCCACCGTAAACTTGCACACCACTTCGCCGCAACACATCTCATCGCCCGCCGCAATCGTCTCGAGTATCTCGAAGCGGCGCGGGTCGGCTAAAGCTTTGGCAACGCGTTGAAATTGGCTCACGTCCATTGTGAGACATATATACGACCATCTATATCTATTGTCAACCTGAGCGGCGTTAAATCCTAGCTGCCCGTTCCGGCCTGAGACTCGCCGGGGACGACTTCGAGCGTTATCTTCTCGGTGCGCCGGATAATTGTGAGCGACGATTTGCGTCCGATGCGCTCTTCCGTCAATAGCTTGTGCAGTTCATCAATTCCGGCAATCGGCCGATCATCAAATGCGACGATAATGTCTCCTCCAAGCAGACCGGCCTTTTTTGCCGGACTGTTTTCGTCGTAAGAGACGACCATGATGCCGCTCTCGACCGCCAAGTTATAGAAGCGCACGAAGCGGCGCGGGAGCGGCACGTTCTGCCCCGCCATGCCGATGTAGCTGCGGCTCACTTTGCCGTCTCGAATCAAACGACTCGCCACGAACTTCGCCGTCTCGATTGAAGTGGCGAAACACAATCCTTGCGCAGGCAGAATCATCGCCGTGTTGACACCGATTACTTCCCCGCGCGAGGTGACAAGTGGGCCGCCGGAATTTCCGGGATTGAGCGCAGCATCTGTTTGAATCACGTCGTCCATCAGCCTACCGGATTGCGCGCGCAGGCTGCGTCCGAGCGCACTAACAACTCCGGCGGTGACGCTACATTGAAAGCCATATGGATTGCCGATGGCGACGACCAACTGCCCCACTTTCACTTTTTGCGACGAGCCTAGATGCGCAGGCACGAGATTATGCGCAGTGATTCGCATCACTGCTAAGTCCGTGTCGGGATCGTCGCCGATCAGTGCGGCTTCCGAGCATCGCCCGTCGTTCAGTGTGACTTCGATTTTCGTTGCGCCATGCACGACATGGCTGTTCGTCAGGATGAAACCATCAGGCGTGAAGACGAAGCCCGATCCGCTTCCGTGCGCTTCTTTCGATAAGCGTGGATCGCGTGACCGCTTATTCGTCGCTTGCTGCCGGACTTCGATGTTGACGACGGACGGGCTGACGCGCTCGGCTACGCTTGTGACCGCTTGCGAGTAAGCGTCCAATAATTCTTCGTCATCGAGGCGGCTTTCCATTGCTTCCGAACTCGATTCCTTTTCGGGGACTAACCCCTCGACCGATTGCTGTGCGACCTCGCTTCGCATGTTTGTTAATTCCATTTGCTTACTCTTCCCCTATTTTCTTTTAACGCTTGAAAGTGCTGTTCGCTTTCGCTTTTTACAGCATCACTAAACCTCGCCGGATGCCTTGCATGACGGCTTCGGTGCGTGTCGAAACATCGAACTTGGCGAAGATCGAAGCGACGTGAAACTTGACCGTGTGTTCCGAGATTTTCATGTGCCACGCGATTTCTTTGTTCGAGAGTCCAGAAGCTAACATCTCCAGCACTTCGTGTTCGCGCGGCGTCAGGGCGTCCGGCTTCGGCTCAACCGGCAGCAGTTGCTTGTCTGAAGATTGCGTAACGTTTAAATCGTCAATTGTTGAAGTCGGTGCAAAGAGGAGTGCGGCGAACGTCTCCGCGTCGAGCGCGATGAGTCCTTTGGAAACCGCTTCGATGGTGGCGATGATTTCATCGCCCGAAGTCGCATGGGGAAGCGTTGCGCGCACAATTCCAGAGCGCAACGCTTCTCTTAGCCATTCAGTGTCTTCAATTCCGATAACGACGAACGCGGGAGCGTCGCGGTCTTCGTTTGTTTCATCGAAGAAGGAGCGCAAGGCGGCGCGCACCTCGTTCGTTTGCTTCTCCCCATCGAGAACGACTACGTCCGGTAACGCGCCTTCTATTTCCTGCCTTGCGAGTTCCGACAAATCAGCCGCGCTTCCGGCGACTGTGAACCGGGCATCATTTTCAATGAGCGATTCGAGTCCGGCACGCACGACATCCGAAGCAGAGACGATGAATACAGTCGCCGCCGCTTTACCAGCATTGATGTCGTGGTTTGTGCTTCGCCCGCTCAACTCTGTTCCGCTTATCTTTTTCGCGCAGGCCGCTCGCCCAAAGTAATTTCCACTTCCTTGAGTTCCCCGCCGCGCAGAATTTTTGCCTTCAACGCGCTTCCGACTTTTGTGCCTCCGAGCATCCGCTGCACGTCGTCCGTGTCCGCGACAAGCGCATCGCCGAGCGCGAGCAGAATGTCACCGATTAAGATGCCTGCCTTGTCTGCCGGTGCGTCCGCTTCGATTGAAAGCAGTATCAATCCGCTTGTTTGAGACAAGTTGAATTGCTCACGCAACTTATCCGGCAACGCCACCGGCTGCATCCCGACGCCCAGATATGGACGCGCGACGCGACCGTGCGCGAGCACTTGGTCAACCACGCGATCTACCGTCGAAGCAGGAATCGTTACACCCGCCCCACGCGTGAGTCCGCTCGTGTTGATGCCGATGACCCGTCCTTCCGCATCTATAAGTGCGCCCCCCGAAAAGCCGATGAAGATTGAAACGTCTGGACGAATCAGACGATCAATTTCGCTCCCACGCCATGTGCGCCACTTGTCGCCGACCGCGCTGACAATTCCTAAACTTGCATTCACACCGCGCGCTGGATGTGCGCGTCCGGCGGCGAGCACGAGGTTTCCGACCTTTAGCGTCGCAGCGGCGGCAAACTGCGTGTGTATGTTTGCAGGGCTTGTATCACCTTCTTCGATGCGCAGCACCGCGAGGTCTGTTCCCGCGTCGCGTCCGGCGAGCGTCGCCCGCATCTCTCGCCCGTCGTGCAAGGCGGCGGTAATCTCTTCGTCACGCCGGATCGTATGATTCGTTGAAACGATGACGCCTGCGCGCCAGATGACGCCGCTCGTGCGCACGCGCGGGCGGGCATCCACCGCGACAATTAATGGGCTGACATGCTCGACCGCCGCCGCCATTTGTTGCGAGAGCGCGCCGAGCATGTCAGCTGTTTCTGAATTAGTTGCTTCCATAATTAAACTCTCCGTTTTGCTATCCAAATATAGTGAACGAAGATTGCCACAGCAGAGACAAATCACGCATCAGCCGAACAGGTAGGTCAGCACCCGGAAATTCGAGTGGGTCTGTAAAGAATTCAGCGCGTCACCAATACACCGTCTCGAAAATATTTGCGTCTTCGGGAATAAAAAACTATGAGCCGGGCATTATTCTTAACTGAACGATAGTGTTTGTTGACTCGCGGCTAAAACAACCCACCGCACTGCCCGGGCGCTCAAGATGCGAGAATCTTTGGCCTCTCGGAACTTGTGGTACACCACGCCGTGCCTCAATCAACTCGACAAAAGCCATTTCTGACAATTTTTGAATTTTGCATGTCCGGTCAAAGAGATCGTCGCGGGAAGTCACTCAGCCGTCGCCGCGATTAAATGAGAAACGGAAGCCAACCGATTTGTTCAAAACTTTATTCGGTCTGCTGCGCCAGACTACTCGACCAAAGGCTGTTACACAGGCAAGGAGATAAAACAATGATTCGCTCACGAAATAAAATGATCGCGCTCGCCGCTCTCGCTCTAACGACGGTGCTTGCGCTGCAGTTAATGCCGCCCGCCCGCGTGGGTGCCTCCGACCACATTGATTCACCGACAATCACGCAGGATCGCGGCTCAGACATCGCCGATGCCTACGCGTTCCTCGATCCGAACGATAACTCGAGGGTCATTCTGATTTTGAGCACGCAAGGCTTTATCGTGCAGGGAGAGATTTTCGGGATGGCGATTTTTGATCCCAACATTCGTTATCGCTTTGAGATCGAAAACACCGGTGATGCGCGCCCGGATCGCTTCATTGACGTTACTTACTCAAGGGGCTTGGGTCGCTTGACGACTCAGACGGCGACCATCACGCTGCCCAACGGTCGGACGTTCACCGCGCCGACAACCGTCGCAATTCAAGATGTTCAGCCTACGCCGCCGCCCGCTCCCGTCATCACCACTGATGCGACAAGCGGCGTCAGCTTCTACGGCGGAATGGCCGATGATCCGTTCTTCCTCGATGACACGGGCGCAAATCTGCTCGTCGCCGATGCGACCATTTTGCATCCCGGTAATCCTAACAAAGCCTTGCTCGGCTTTCGCGGTGGGCGCGATACCTACGCGGGCTTCAATACGATGATTACAGCATTGAGCGTTCCTGCCTCCTTGCTGCGAGGCACGGGCAATATTATCGGCCTTAACTTCGCCACGCAGCGCCGCCGCTTGCAAATCAACAACAACGGCGATGTCGTCGGCAGCGGGCCTTACGTGAACGTTGACCGCGAAGGCAATCCGCTCGTCGTCAACGGCTTGATTCCGCCTCCGCGCAAAAACGAGTACAACGGCGTTTCAACGGTGGACGACGCGAACGGCAGGTTCCAGGCTGACATCATCAGGTCACTACAAGGCTTCACCACCGACGCCGCCCACATCAATATGATTCTCGACTTGATTCAGCGCAGAGGCGACATCCTGCGACTCGACTTGACGGTTCCCAACAGTGGGCCGCAGGGAGGCACTAACCTGAGCGGCGGTTTCCCGAATCCTCAAAATGGAATGAGGTTTGGCGGACGACGTTTAACGGACGATGTGGTTGACATAGTATTTACCACTATCAACAACGGTGTGCCGTTGATTGATAACGTCAGCGCGAACGAACTACCGTTTCGCAACGTGTTTCCGTTCGTCGCCGATCCGACGCAGCCGTTCCCACCCGGCAATAACCCGGATGACCACACGCGCCAGTAAACTTTCATGATGTGCTCGCGCAACAATTAAAGCGCGAGCCTCAAGACGTAGGAGCAAAGGTATGAAATACTTCAGAAGCGGCGCCGGACATTCGGTCAAGACCATGCTGACGCTCGCAATTTTGCTGAACATGGTCGCGTTGCCCGGCTATTCTCTAAGCCGGGCAACGCGACCAGCGATGCCTGTTAACGCCGGACGCGCAAACACACGTTCAGGCGCAATCCGTCGCCCGCCAATTGATTTCCCGTCGGCGCACGCGACTCTTTCCAAATTTGTTCAAAATCAAACCAACATAGACGGCCCCGCGCGGGAACAAATGGGGCGAATCGCCTTTGCGAGCGACCGCGATGGCAACTTTGAGATTTATGTGATGGACCCGGATGGCGGCGGGCAAACGAGATTGACCGACAATCCATCCGATGATGTCAATCCCGTCTGGTCGCCCGACGGCCAACGGCTTGCCTTCGTCAGCTACCGCGACGGCAACGCCGAGATTTATATCATGAACGATGATGGCGGCAATCAAACGCGCCTCACCACCAACGCGGCGAACGATTCCGATCCGGCTTGGTCGCCCGACGGCACAAAGATCGCTTTCACCAGCAGCCGCGACAACACCGAAGAGATTTACTTGATGAACGCCGACGGCACGAATCAAGTAAACCTCACCAACAATCGCGCGGGCGACGATTTCCAGCCAGCATGGTCGCCTGACGGCAGGAGTCTCGCCTTCGTGAGCAACCGCGACGGCAACAACGAAATCTACGCGATGAACGCTGACGGCGCGAATCAGCGAAATCTGTCCAACAACGCGGCAAACGATTCATATCCCAACTGGTCGCCGATGCGAATCACCTTCCAGAGCGACCGCGACGGCGACGACGAGATTTACTCTTTGAATGCAGCGGATGGCAGCGGGCAAACGCGTGTCACCGTTAACCCGGCCTTCGATAATCAGCCAAGCCGTTCATCCAACGGCGCGATGATCGCTTTTGCCAGCACGCGCGACGGTAATAACTTTGAGATTTATGTGATCGGCGCTGACGGCAGCAACCCGACGCGACTTACCAATCTAGGCGGAGCGAACAATATACAACCCGCTGTGCAGCCGCTGGCGACACAAGCGACAGAGGGCAGTGTGCAATTCAGCCAATCAAACTATAGTGTGGCTGAAGATGCGCGCAACATTACCATTACGGTGACTCGCAGCGGCAACACATCGGGAACGGCGATGGTTGACTACGCCACGAGCGGCGGCACCGCTTCAGCACGCTCCAACTACCTTCCTGCCGCTGGCACGCTCATCTTCGGCGGTGGCGAAATCAGCAAGACGTTCACCATTCTTCTCATCGACAACGCTTTTGTCGAAGAAAATAGGACGGTGGGCTTAACGCTCGCCAATCCGATTGGAGCCGTCTTAGGCGAGCCGCGCACCGCGATACTGACGATCACGGACAACGACACAACGCAGGTCAACACCAATCCGATTGACGACATTCAGTTTTTCGTTCGTCAACAGTACGTTGATTTCCTCGCACGTGAGCCGGACACTACCGGCTTCGCCAACTACGTACAACTTCTGCAGCAATGTCCCAACGGCGGCTACGGCGAACGCGATAATCCGCAATGTGATCGAGTGCGGGTTTCTCTCTCGTTCTTTCAATCAACGGAGTTTCTCACACGTGGCTACTTTGTGTACCGCTTCTACCAAGTGGGACTCGGAAGAAGACCGACCTTCCGAGAGTTCACGGTGGACTTACAGCGCATCGGCGGCGCGCAATCGCCCGAACAGGAGGCGGCGGCAAAGCTCAGCTATACAACTGACTTTACGCAGCGCGACGAGTTTGCGAGCAAATACAATCAACCTCAATTCCAGGACGCTTCCGCATACGTTAGAGAATTGGAGCGAGTGGCTGGAGTAAGCCTCAGTAATGAAGCCGCCTTGATTAGTGATTTGCAGACCGGAGTGCGCAGCAGAGCACAGGTGCTGAGAGCCATAGTGGAAAGCCAACAGGTCTTTAACCGCTACTACAATCAAGCATTTGTCGCGCTGCAATATTTCGGCTACTTGCGTAGAGACCCTGACACAGACGGGTTTGCTAGTGGAGTGCAGACGCTGGATGCGACAGGCGATTATCGCCATCTGGTGTTCATCTTCATCTACTCGACGGAGTACCGGAGCAGGTTCGGCAGACCGTAAGGCTACAAGCCGTAGCTCCGACTCGCACACACAAAACAGAGCGAGCCACCATTAACCGACATAAAGTGGTTGATAATGGCTCGCTCTGTTTATAAATTCGTTGTTGACGATGTTTGCAAACACGAGACAAGTATTTTAAGTAGCGGGTTAGTTTCAATTTTCGGTAGCGGCAAACATTGAGCCATATTTTCAAACCGACCCATTACCTAAAGGAAAGCCGATTCGCTAATAAGTGTTTGACAAACAAGGTTAAATGTTGTTAAATACATATTGTTGTTGTCGCTTTTAGTAGCGGCATTGATCTTTACAAAACGACGGTTGCATACGATAAAGGCAAACCTGCCGTGAGGTAGGGACGCAAAGCCATGAATCTCTTACAAATTACGTGAAGGCAGTTCGACAAAACACGTTTTTGCGAAAGATTGTCAGGTTGCCGAAGGCAATTGGAAAGAGCCGGAACTTCAAATTGCTCTCTCGATAGCGGAGATGTGACTCCTAACTATGAGGAGCACCTTTATCAATCTACATGGCAGCTTTTGAAGTCGCGGTTGGAATCATTCATGCGCCTCACGCCTTTCTCGGATAATTCCTCTTCTTTTTCTAATCATTTCCTTCTGTTCTAAACCAGACAATACAAAGACTTTCGACGACCCTGTCTCACAAGATTACGGCTTGCTGAAGAAAATCTCTTCACATTCGCGCGTTGATCTTTGCCGAAGTGTTGCATACGTCGCCTGTTACCAACCTTATACGCGTTCGCCTCTGGAGCGCTGACCTACCAATAAAGGCACACCGCATTGATGCGTGTCCGTGCAATCAAGAAGTCTCACGGCTCACGCCACGAGGCCATACACTTACCAGAACCAAAGGAGATACTGTGATGAAAAAGAATTTCTTCGTTGCCGCCCTCGCGCTAATTGCTATGGCCTCGATCAATGCGGGCAGAGCAAACGCGCAATCATGCAATAACGTTGAAGCGTATGGCGTTCGTCAAGCGCGCCCGGTCGATAACACAACTCAGTCGCAAATCGAAGTCACGTACTTCAGCACAGATAATCCCAATGAGTTCATCAGCGAAAAAGGCGGTATCAGTCATAGCGCGAGTTATGTCAGCCTCAACACAAACCAGTTCGTCGCGCAGATCGGGCAGCTAGAGAAACAAGGATTGGCGAGCATTAAGAAGCGGCAATCAGCCGTCTCCTTTTTGGGTGAAATGGCCGAACTGAATCTGGAGCGCCAGGCGATTGATGCTAATGGACGGACAATCAATGCGAGCGTCGCCGAGCCGAAAAGCATCTTTGGCCTTAATCGAGAAACGGACATCAGCGTTTACAGAGGCACTTCGATGGACGGTGATGCTTACCGTGTCAAACTTCTGTCGTGGTTCGTCAATGTGACGCCGAAAAGCGCACGGAAAACCGTAGACTATGACGCCAGCATACTCCTGACGCCCGGACAGACAGCCGTGTTCAAGCTCAGAAGCGATGACGAAGTGGGACGCAGTGGTGCCGCTCGCAGCTACATGGCAGTCACCTTGCGCTCTGTCGGCAATGCAAGTTTGGCATCGCTCGAACGCAAGCGATAAGCCGCTAATGATTGAAGAACTACATAACCGCTAAAAACGATGAAGCCATTTATTTGCGGTCTCTTTGTCGCACAGTGTCTCGCTCTGCTGCTATGGGCGAGACCTGTCATCACAATCGCTAAGGGCGCGCCGTATGAGTTGAGCGGCGGCGCAGCCGTGATGCCGAAGCAATGCCTTCCGAAAAAAACTTCCACAGAAGCTCTCGGCTGGCGCTGGAAGCAAGGCACTCTGGTCAGAATCTTTTACGCTAAAGATAGTTTCAGTGCGGCAGAAGCGTTGGCGCTCTCCCAAGCCGTGAAGGGATGGAACGATGCGTTGAGTGCGATAAATTCGCGCATTGTTTTCGTCGCTAGCCCTGAACATGAACGTGTCGGCAATAAAAACGCCAGCGTCACGGTTATGCGTGGAATTCCAAGGGGCAAGGAGCGGCTCGGCGAGATCCGATTCCATTCAATATCAAATGGCATGGTTCAAATGGTTCTGGCAATCAACCCCGATGTAACCGATCTGAACGCAATGACGAGTTTGATGACGCACGAGCTTGGACATACGCTGGGACTCGCGGACTGTTATGAATGCCGGCGTGGTACGACTGCAATGGCGGCGTTCAAATCCAACAATCAGGGCAACGATGTTTACGAACCGAGCGCGTGCGATAAGTTTGTCGTCGCGTCCACATATGCCGGTGACACAGGCGCGCAAGCGCGAGCAATTCCAACTGTACAGCCGTGAGAGTAAAGATGCTGTGCGGGGTCAGATGAAGTAGTCCTGAACATCTTACTAGACCGCCGCATCGGAAAAGCCGTTAATAACCTCTTAGTCTCACAGTAATTGTTGCAACGCAAATGTTTCTACGATAGCGCCTTTTATCATTTAGTTTAGCTGAACGAATCAATTGCAATTCTGAGAAGTTTCGGATAATTCTCCTGTAAGGCAAGCCGCGCTTCATACCATATTTCATCGCTTCTCTCTCTTTCACGCTCAACAGCAGCAGCACGGCGTGTTTCCTGCGGCGCAGGCCCGCCGAGAACATTGCGTACTTTGACGAAATGTTCCGGGTCGAGTGCTGCCCTCATCTCATCAGGTGAAAGATTAAGAGGGCGTTTGATTACTTCCTGAGAAGCTGACTGCAAAAGTTCATACGAGGATTGCTGGCTGCCTTCGTGTGCTCGCCGGACAAAATCAGCGACGATCTGATGCGCGATGCGGAAAGGCAATTTTTCGCGGCGCACGATTGTATCGGCCAGCTCTGTAACGGTGATAAAGCCTTCGCCCACACGCTCGCGCAGAAGGTTAACATTAAATGTCGCGGTGGAAAGCGCGGCGGCGAACAGCGACAAAGCGCGTGTCGCATCGCGCAGGGCGGCGGCGATCAAAGGTTGCAAATCATCTTCAACGTCATTAATGTCGCCGAACGGCGTGTTGTGAACGCCCGTGAAAACGGCGGTCGCTTGCCCCAAGGCTTTGCTGGCGAGCGCGCGAACATGCTCCAGCGCGACGGGGTTGCGTTTCTGCGGCATGATGCTTGAAGTCTGCACGTATCCATCCGACAAGCGAATGGCGTTGAATTCGCGCGTTGCCATCAGCAGAAACTCCTGCGCAAACTTTCCAGTATTGACGAGCAGCACGGCGAGCGCGGCGAGCGTCTCCGTAAAATAATCAACCGCGCCGATGCTTGCGTAAGAATTGACGGTGGGCGCATCGAAGCCTAGTAGTTGAGCCGTCCGCTGGCGGTCAATCGGAAAGCCCGTAGTCGTAATCGCGCAGGCTCCCAGTGGCGAGTGATTGATGTTCTCAAAGGCGCGGCGCAAGCGCTCTATGTCGCGTCCGAGAACTTCCGCCATCGCCAGCATGTAGTGCGCGAGCGTTGTCGGTTGCGCCGGTTGCGTGTGCGTGTAAGCGGGAATCAGAGTTTCGTGGTGGCGCTCGGCGATGTTAAGCATTTCACGGCGCAGGTTCATCACGGCGCGTACAGCAAGAAGTGTATCAACACGCAACCGCATACGATAAATCGTGACGTCAATGTCGTTGCGACTGCGCGCCGTGTGAAGCCGTCCGCCGATGTCTTCGCCGCATAATTTTGTAATCAGATTTTCGATGTAGAAGAAAAGGTCTTCGCAACTACCGTCATATTTACTGGCGCGTATACGTTCGCGGTCAAGCCCGTCGAGCGCGGCGAACAGCGCGCGCGCCTCATCGCGCGTGATAATTTGCTGCTCGGCCAGCATCAAGGCGTGCGCGTAGTCCACCTCAATCATGAAGTCCAGAAACAAGCGTTTGGCGTCTTCAAAAATATCCGTCAGCACACTCGCCGTATAAACACGTGTTGGAAATCGCTCCTGCGCAGCGCGCTCGCACACTTCCGCTTCGCTCTCTGGAGCCGTCGTCTTGTGCATAAGTTTCAATTATCTCTCAACCTTGAACATGCGCATTGCGGCGAGAATCGAGCGCGCGCAACGCGAGTAACACAGCGCCTTCGGCAGGTGTCCGGCGCGGAGCGAGAAAATGTGCATTGGGCGCAGCAAGTATCATTGCGTCGCGGAAAGCGTGCGCGAAGAAACCGTTTGCGAGCAAAACTCCGCCCATCGCTACGACTGGAAAAGAGCGCGTATCTAACTTTGCGAGGCGCGCTGCGGAAGCGGCGAGCGCGGCTAATTCTTTCGCCGCTTCATTCAGGATATTAACGGCGGCCTGATCTTTTCGCGCGGCGGCTTCGTCCGCCAATGGAGCGAGCGAGGCGATGCGTTGCGGTGTCATTTCCTCGTGATAAATTACGCCGAGCAGTTTGTTGAAATCGGGAACTTCAAAAAAAGCAAAAACGGCTTCGGTCAAACAAGTCTGCGCGAGGCGTTTATCGTGTGCCGACGCCACCGCACGCAGCACGCGCGAACCTATATTGTAACCGCTGCCTTCGTCTCCGAGTATGTAATCCCATCCGCCGACGCGCAGCCTCTGGCCTACAGTTGATGCAGCCCATGCGATGCTGCCAGTGCCTGAAATAACCAACACGCCCGGCTCGTCTTCCAACGCTCCGGCAAGCGCAATCTCGCCATCATTGACCACTTCAAGGTAATCCGTTGCAACAAGCTCGCACAGCATTTGACGTAATATTGCAGCATCGTCCGGCGTGTCAACGCCCGCGAGACCGGCGCACACTGCCGCAAATCGCAGCGGCTCAGAGTCTTTAATGCCTGCCTGCCGCGCGGCGTCAACGATACCCGAAAGCAAAGCCTCGCGCGCTTCTCGCAAATCCGCCTTGCGATGATTCGAGGCTGGCGCTTCGACGCGCGCGAGAACTCTTCCTTGCGCGTCAGCGAGCAGGCAAACGGTTGAAGTGCCGCCACCGTCAAGGCCAAGCACGAAAACTTGCTGCGTCATCGTCCCTGCTCTTTCACTCCACGCTTGAGTGTGTTAGCTCTGCCCTGTGCTTGAGCGAGGCTCAGTAGATTCGCAAACAAGCGATATGCGCCCGGCACTCCTTCTGGAAGCTGGCGAAACCAAGCATACGATGTATAAATATACTTGCCGCGCCCGATCTCTGCGTAAACCTCGCCGCCGTTTTGCGACGCCTCACCCGGATCATGCGCTTCGAGCAATGGCACGTATCGCGGATCAAGCGCCGTCATGTTGTAAAGGCTGCGTTCCTGTCGCCAGTTCTTCCAATCATCGCTTGTAATCTTATTCGGATAATTAAAGGCCGGATGCTCCGTTTGAAGCACCGTGACGGCGGCGTCCTCATCCGTCACGCGTGGCCCGATCTTCGCGGGCAGCGGCGCGAGATTCTTTTCAATGTAATCTGGACGTTGATACTGCACAATGAGTGTGCCGCCGCCGCGCACGAAGTCCAGAAGCCGCGCATTGTTGGCGACAAAATCTGGACGCACCTGCGAGGCGCGTATGCCGACGACGATAGTATCGTAACGCGTCAGATCGCCCGTCGAGAGTTCGTCTTCGTCGAGCAATGTAACCTGTAAGCCCATGCGCCGGATGGCGTCCGGCACTTGATCGCCGCTGCCCATAATATAACCGACGCGGACGGGTGCAACGCGCAGATCAAGCACGCGTGCCGTCGCGCGGGCGGGTAGATAAATGCGGTGCGTCTGTATGTGCGGAAACCCGATGGTGTGCATTTCGCGTTTGAAAGTTTTTCCGTCGGCGAGCGCTTCAGCTTCAATCTGGAATGAGCCAACATGAGCGCGTCCCGGAATCGTGACGTTGAAGATAACGGCTGTGCGCGCGTTCTTCTCCTTAATCTCGAACGCGGCTTCCGTTGGTTGCGCTTTCCAATTCTCAGGCAAACGCAAACGTACGCGTCCGTTGATGGAATGCTGCGAGTTGTTGGTGAGACGCACGGCGATGCGTCGCGTTTGATTCTCATTTGAAGTCGGCACAATGACGAGGTTGGAATCGAGCGCGACAGAGAGCGCGGGAACAACGTTTAGCTCGCGCCTGATCTCACCCAAAATCGGATCGGCGTAACGATACTGAATCGCTTTGCTGATCGTGACGGGCACGCCGCCGATCTGCACAGTCGCTTCACCAAAGGCTTGCGTAGAATCAAACGGCAAACCTTTCGGCGCGCCCGCAGGCCATTGAAAGATATCGCCGGAGCGCGGTTCAGCGAGCCAGTAAGGTTGTGTGACGGGCGCGTCCGCTGGTGCGGCAAGACGAAAATAAGCTGACTGCTGCGCCGTCTCGCGTCTGAAACGAAAGAAAGGATCGTTCGTAGGTTTAGGCTCTGTTGCTGGTTCGCTGCGCCAATTGTCTGGAGCGCGCAGTTGTAACGCTTTGACTTGCACGACTGAAGCGTCCGGCACGAAGACGCGCACGGCAATTGACACGGACTCACCCGGCGCAATCACCTCTGCATCGGCAAGCGCATCGAGCGTTACTCCGGCGGCGCGTTGCAAAGCATCCGCGAACTCTTTCTCTTTTTGCGCTAACATAAAATCCGCGTCGGCGCGAGCGTTCGCGTCATCCGATATCGAAGACAGCTTTCCGCGTGCCGCGCGCGTTTCTTCTAAGCCTTCGGCGAGCGGCTTAATAATTTTCTGCGGAGCCAAAGCATCGTAGTCGGCGAGTGCGCGTGCAGCGGATTTTTGAATCTTTGCCAGCTCATCGTAGAGCGCGCCGTCGCGCAAGCCAGCAAGTTTTGCAATGCCTGTGACAGATGTATCAATTCCATCAAAGATGCTCTGCTCGCCCTCGCCGTTTTTGACAACGCTTTTAATTGTGCTCTCGATGAGACGCACGCCGGATTCGTGTGGGCCGCGTAGCTCAAGCGATCCTTGCTCCTGCGATTTATGTTGGCTGCGCCCCTCCGCCGCAATCTCGTAGTAAGTGCGTCCGAGCAAAGGATCAAAACGGCCTGTTTCAATTTCAAGCGTCGGTTCGTTGTTCGGATTATTTGTGAAGCTCTGGCTGACATAAAGTTTACGCGCTTGCCATGTCCGAAGACCTTCGCTGATTTGTTCCGGGAACTGTGTGGGATCGGCGGCGGCGCGAAACGCCAGCGGCGTGAGATAGCCTGCGAGTTGATGATGTCCGTGCCCGTCGCTTGGCGTGCCTGTAAAGCGCGAGACGATGACGAGCGGGCGATACATACGAATGATGCGCACCATATCGCCGAGCACGTTACGCTCGCCCCACTTCTGAGCCGCTTCCGCACGCGTCTTGGTAAACCCGTAATCGAAAGTGCGCGTAAAGAATTGGTCGCCGCCATCGAGCCTGCGCGCTTGCAGTAATTCTTCTGTGCGAATCACGCCGAGCATCTCAAACAGATCAGCGCTGATAATATTCTGCCCGCCCTCGCCGCGATTAAGCGCAAGGTAAGCGACACGCGCTTGATCGCCGCGTGCGAGTCGCGCCAGCAATGCGGAGTCTTCGTCATCCGGGTGCGCGCCCGTGTGTAAAGCGCTCGCCGTTGTTTGCAAGCGTCGAAGCGTTTGACCAAGGCCGTCTGCGCCAATGCTGTAAGCGCTGCGAACCTGCGCGTGCGCGACGAATGTTGCCGTTGCGAAAGCGATCTGCGACGCGACGATTGCGAGCGAACAAACGATTGCTGCCAGACTTTTGAAAGAGCGACGTGTGAACGAGCGACGCATAAACACCTCAATCAATACGGATTCGTGAGCGAAGATTTGACGTAAGCTGAATTCGCTAAAAATTATGAAGTTGAGAATCTTCCTTAACCTATTGCTTTCAACTTTCCTGCGCTTCAGTTAATGAATCGCCGAACGGCCATTCGCGGCGAGCGCGTGCGCGCACAAAGTAAATAACGAGGCCGAGAATAATCAGCACCGCCGCGTAACGTATTTCCTTCAAAAAACCTTGGCGCGCAAACAGCACATACACGAAGCCGCAGAACGCGATCACGGCAGGCACAGGATAAAGCCACATTCTGAACGGACGCGGTAAATCCGGTTGTTGCGCGCGCAAGACTATCAGGCCGACGATCTGCGCGAGGAATTGGATGATAATGCGAATCACGACGAGCGCCGCAATTACATCTGCGAGTCGCAGAAAACAGAAGGCGGCGGCAATCCCGCCCATCACAAGCAGCGAGACATATGGAAAACGATGCACTGGATGAACGCGCGCGAAGAAACGAAAGTAGTTGCCGTCAAGCGCGGCGGCGTAAGGCACGCGCGAGTAGCCGAGCAGCAACGAAAAAACGGAAGCGAACGCCGTCCACATAATAAGCGCCGTCGCCAGCAGTCCTGCCCAGCGTCCGTAGAGCCGCTCCATAAACGCGGAGATAACATAACGGCGCGCATCCGAAGTGGCAGTTGCGCTGAACTCTCGCCAAGGGATCACACCGAGAATCGAAATGTTCATCACGATGTAGATCAGGGAGACGAACAAAATCGAAAGCATCACCGCGCGCGGAATCGTGCGTCCCGGATCGCGCACTTCGCCGCCGACAAAACAGACATTGTAATATCCCCAGTAATCGTAAACGGCGATGAGCAGCGCCGCGCCAAGTCCTGTGAAGAACTCAGGCCTGAGCGTGAACGCGTCGGGCGGAAAATCGAAGGCCAGCGCAGGGTTAAAGTGCCACATGCCGGAAACAATTATCCAACCGATTGTCAGCATCACGCCGACCCACAGAAAATTTGCGAGCCGCTCGATCACCGTCACCTTGCGATAAAGCAGAAAGACTGCCGCAACGCATGTGCCGATGGCGACGAACGTGCCGAGCGTAACAATCAAGCTGAGATTTAAATCGCCGAGCAAAGGCAATTGCAAATGTAAATCTCGCGCCAGCAACGTGTGACCGAGCGAAGGGAAAGCATAAGTTGCATAAAGCGCGAGTCCAAGACAGCCCGATGCTATCGAGAGCGGCGCGCTAAAGGTCAATTGCCAGATGAAGAGAAACGACATCAAGCGACCCAAACGTTTGCGCCCGTAGATTTCGTTCAGGTAGCGATACGGCCCGCCTGATCCGGGCATCGCCGCGCCCAACTCCGCCCATACTAGACCGTCGCACATCACAAGGACTGCGCCGAGAATCCAACCGAGCATCGCCTGCGGGCCACCCATCGCAGCGATGATGAGCGGGATGGTGATGAACGGCCCGACGCCGATCATGTCAATCATGTTGAGCGTCGTCGCACCGCGCAAGCCAAGGCCGCGAATAAGTTGCGGCGCAGGCTCAACGCTTGTTTGATCGCCCGCTGTTTGTGATGTTTCTTTCGTCGCCATTAACCGAAAACTTTAACACGCGGCGCGCTCTCTAGAAGTTAAATTTGAAGCCGAGTTGAAACTGTCTGCTATCAAGTGCAGCTATAGGATTAGCTCTAAAGTCCGGCAATGGGCGTCTTAAGCTTCCGGTTGTTGGGGTGATTGCTACGTTTCCATTTGAGTCTCTGGGAGAGACTACCTGCACGACGCTATTCACTTGAAAGAGGCTCCGGTGATTGAAAAGATTGGTGAACTCGCCGAAAATTTCGGCATTGAACCGCTCGGTGAATCGAATGAAGCGGGAGTAACGCATATCAACATTGAACTGCTTCGGCGTGCGTCCCGTGTTGCGCCCGATGAAAAGCGGACGATCCGCTCCCGCACCTGAGACGCTATCCAGATTCAAATCTTCATTAGCCGCGATGTTGAAAACCTCGCCGCTGTTAGCCGTGACGATAAAGCCGAACTGATTACCGTTGACCAGACGTTGAGCAAAACTATTCTCCAGCTTAAATGTCGGACGACCGACGAAGCTCATGACAAACGTGTGACGTTGATCGGCAAAGGAGTTACCGCGATCACGCCGCCGGTTTGTTGGATCAGACAAAGTAAAGGTTGTCGCGGCGACCAAGTTCTGTTCGGGCGCATCGTCAATCGAGTGCGACAGTGTGTAGTTGGCGCTGAATTGATACCCGCCCGAAAAACGCTTGTTCAAAGAAAGCGTGCCCGCCGTGTAATCGGAATTGCCGACGGATTCCGCAATCAGTATGTTATCGAAGTTTGGGAACAATCGCGTTCCCACTCTCGGAGTAGGATCGAAGACAGGCCTTCCGTCGGCCAGAAAACCAATCGGATTGATCGGGTTAATGTTGCGATAAACGGGAATGTGCCGCCCTTGCGAATGAATAAAACCAAACGTGACAGCGTAGTTGCGCGAGAGCGCTTGTTCTAGTTGCAGATTGGTGTGATAGGCCACTAGGTTGTCGTAATCTGCGGCGACGGTGTCAATGCTCTGGCGCGGTAAAGCTGTTCCGGCGGGCAGCGCGTCGAGCGTGTTCGGAAACCTCGGCGCATTGACCGCTCCCGGAGCAATTGTGAAGTTGAGAAATACGGGGTTGCCGTTGTTTTGTAGTCCGCGCAGATAAAGGTCAAGCAACGGCGGTTCATAATAAAACCCTCCGCTCGCGCGCACAACGGTCGGGCGATCCCCTTGGCGCAATCCGTAAACGATGCCGAGACGCGGCGCAAAATTGTTTTTGTCAACTTTGAAGTTGCGCGAAATGGTGAGTGGCGCTTGCTGGTCGGCCTGCGGCACATCGTATAGATCATAACGTAGCCCGTAATTAATCTTCAGACGCTGCGTTACCTTCCAATCATCCTGCGCGAAGAATTGATAGAAAACGGATTTATACTTTATGTTCGGATCACCGATGGTTTCGCGGAAACTGGTATAGCCTAACGGATTAGTTCCATTTCTGGCGGCGACATAACTTGCCACCGAAGCGAAAGTATAGCGCGTGAAAACACCGGAGCGCCGCACGTCGCCGATGACGTTGAAGCCAGCGCCGAACTTCATCGTATGTTCGCCGCGTGTGACCGTCAAATTGTCAATCACTTGGTTGGAAGTTTCAAGCGGGAGGATGGTGTTTTGATCTTCCGGCGCGCCGAAGGAAGCGACGCCGTTGATAAGAATAGACGGGCCGGTGCCGGAATTCCCGTTACGCAGATTCTGTGAATTGCGGCGCGCATACTGGTAGCGCAACTCGTTGAGCAAGGTGGGCGTAAAGGTCGAGATCAATTGCAAGCCGACTGAATCCGACGCGTCTATGAAATCTATGCTGCGCTCCAGCGTTTGCGTTCCACCAGCAATATTATCCGGCGAGGTGTTGCGAAAAAGATTATATCTTGCGACTAAATGCTGCTTGTCTGTGAGTTGCGCATCGGTGCGAACGACGAAGAAATTGACTTTCTGCGCCGTCGGGATCGTGCCGGGAAACGCATCCGCACTAACGCCCGCCGCGATGAGTGTCGCTTGATTCGCCGGACTGATCGTTATCACGCGCTGCGGTTCGCCCGCGAGGTCGCGCGAAACTTTTTCATAACCCGTATAGAATTGCCAGCGGTCGCGTATGATGGGGCCGCCAACGGCTCCTGTAAAATCATCAACCTTAGTGCCCGGCTTCGATCTGGTCGGATCAAAAAAGAAAGGGCGCGATGAAAATGCCGTGCGGCGAAAACGATAGCTCACTGAGCCGCGATATTCATTTGTTCCGGCCTTCGTCACGGCATTCATCACGAGTCCGGGTGTATTGCCGAATTCGGCGGCGAAGCCATTGGTGACAAGCTGTACTTCACTAATAAACAGTTCCGAGATCGGCATCAAGCGAATGCCTGCGCGATCAGCCTGCGTATTATTGTTTCCGTCGAGTTGATAGTTAGTGCGGCGCGCGTATCCGTTAGCGTTTATTCTGGGAACACCAAATTCAGAATTGGGGCGTCCCGTCACGTTGGCTTGCAGCAAAGAGAAGTTGTACGGATTGCGCGAAACGAGCGGGAGATTGCGGACTTCCGTTTCGTTCATCACGCGCCCCAAATCTATCTTGGCGGCGTCGGCAATCGGCGCGTCCGCCGTGACCGTCACAACCTCAGAGACCGTGCCCGCTTCGAGCGTTAACGCGATAGTCGCCGTCTGGCCGGTCGTCAAAGTGATGCCTTCGCGCACTAACTTCTTGAAGTTTGGGGCTTCGACAGTTACGCGATAACTGCCCAAAGGCAAAAGCGGCGCGCGATAAACGCCCGCTTCGTCTGTGTTGATTGTTCGCGTTGCGCCGGTCTCAATGTTGACGATGGTCAACGTTGCGTTCGGGACGACTGCGCCGCTTGTGTCAGTCACAGTGCCTTCGATCTGCCCGTTCAAAGCCTGCGACTGCGCGATAGCCGTCGCATTTAACGAGAGCATTAAAGCGAGCGCAAAAAAGGAAAAGGCGGCGACACGGATGGTCGAAATAATTTTGTCGGTAGAGAAATTTTCTGGTAACAACATAAGCAATCTCCTTCAAGTAAACGCGATTCAGGATATGTTTGAACGAGCGGGCGATGCCTGTCAAAAGCAGCTCAGGGCAACTCTAAATTAAACTAACCTTCTGTCTACGCGGCAGCGACGGACGAAGCTGCCAGCAGTTTGTGCAGCGATTCATCGGCGAGTTCCAAAGCAGTGTGTATGCTGCCCGCCAAGGGCGCTTCCTCGCCAAGTTCCGTGCAATGAATAGCCGGACAGTTAGGAGCAATACGCGCTGCCACTTCGTGTACGCGCGGCAGCAGTTCAGGCATCGAGATGGCAATGCGCCCGCCGCAGACGATTAACTCCGGGTCAATGATCGTCGCAATGTTTGCCACCGCCGCGCCTAATCTTAGAATCGCTTCATCGCTCATCGCGCCGCTGCTACGTCTGGGAGCGCGGTTGGTTTTCTTTCGCGTGGGCGCGCCCAAGTATGACTCCAGATAACCGGCTGCGCCAAAATCTGCGTTCCATTCTCGAAAGTCAACGTTAAGGTGGCTAATCTCGCCCGCGTGCCAACGATGGCCGCGATAAAGTTTGTCGTCAATAATGATGCCCGCGCCAATGCCCGTGCCAATCGAGATAAAAACGGAGTTGCGAACTCTTTGCGCGCTCCCACGCCAGTGCTCCCCGACCGCCGCAAGATTCACATCATTCTCAACTATGACCGGAACGCCCAATGCGACGGATAACATCTCGCGTACAGGGACATTGACCCACTGATCCAGATTAACTGCTTCGAGCACCACGCCGCGCGACAGATCAGTCATGCCCGGAGCGCCGACGACGACGGCGAGAAAAGGCGTGCGCGAATCGGCAAGATTCTTGAGCATCGAGCGCACAGTTGTTGCTATGCGGCGCAGCACAAAGCGCGGTCGCGTATCAATTGGAAGCGAAACGTTGCGCTTTTCAATTACCTCGCCGTTCATATCTGCAAGCCTAAGTTGAACTGAGGTTGAACCGATATTCGCTCCCAAGACCACACCGCAAAGAGCGTTAAAGGAAACGAGTTGCGGTCTTCTGCCGCCGTTTGAAGTTCCTTCTCCCTGCTCCTCAACCAAGCCTGCTTTGACCAGACCATTAACCAGCGCCGAGACGGTGGGAGAACTCAACTGTGTATTTCGTGTAATGTCCGCTCTCGAGATAAGGCCGGACTTTCTGACCGCCTTGAGAACTCTCTGCAAATTGTGGATGCGCATCTGTCGCGGGTGCATGTTCTCGGTAAGCATAAATCACTCTCGTAGATAAACGCTGAATTTGGAGTTAATATACTTTAGAAAGTGTCTTTCTAAAGTATATTAACTAAATGTTACATCTTCGTCAACCAGCAAAATTAACAAGCGGATTCGCGCGCTTCTGAAGATGGATGTCATCTCCTGCCGCGACGACGAAACATACAGCGAAAGTTGGCGTGCCCTGCAGCTTCTATTTATCTTTTTCGGAATACTTGACTCAAATCCCGATGTGTGGTGCTTCACATAAGTGAACGTCACAAAAATCTATTGCGCGATGTTTATACTACGCGATGTTTATACTAAAGGGAGTGAATCGGCTGAGGACTTAAATTTGTTAACAGTTTCTTTCCCGTCAACGTCTATAAGAGCAATTGCTAACATATACACGTACCAAACGGGAAAGATATTAGGTTGTGAGCCAATTTAAGTCATTCATAGTTTGCTTATTGTGCCTTGCTACCTGCGATGTAGCGGTTAATGCACAGGAAGCGCGTGCCGGTAAACTCGTCGTTGAGCCTTACTCATTTAGAACCTTCGATGGAAAGGAACTTCCGGCAGAACTCGGTAAGCTGTGGGTGCGCGAGAACCGTAACAGTCAATCAAATCGCCTGATTCAACTCGCGTTCGTGCGCCTGAAAAGCACGGCGGCAAAACCCGGCTCGCCAATTGTTTTTCTGGCAGGCGGTCCCGGCGTTCCCGGAATCGTGATGGGGCGAGTTCCCGTCTACTTCCGTTTGTTTGATAAATTGCGTGAAGTTTCTGACGTGATTCTTATTGACCAGCGCGGCTTAGGGATGTCATCGCCGAGTTTGGAGTGTCCGGTTACTCCTGTTCCAACCGACGTTTTTGAGAGTGCGGAGAAATGGCTGCGAGTTCTTACCGATACGTCGCGTTCTTGCGCCGAATACTGGCGTGCTAAAGGAGTTGAAATAGCCGCTTACACCAACGATGCCAGCGCGGACGATATAGACGATTTGCGGCAGGCACTCGGCGCGGAACGCATCAGTCTCATCGGGTACTCTTACGGAACGGTGCTGGCGCAAGCGGCGGTTCGACGGCACGGCAAAAATCTCGACCGCGTAGTTTTCGCCGGTGCGCGGGGACTGGACGATTTGGTCGCGCTGCCGAGCGTGTGGGATACACTCATCAAAAGACTTTCGTATATCGCCGGCGAAGATACTGCCGTCAACAAACTCGTTCCCGATCTGGAAGTTCTTTACCGTCGGGTGTTGGATAAACTGGAACGAAATCCTGTGACGCTCACCGTAACCGACGCGCAAACCAAGCGTCCGGTCAACATTCGCGTCGGCAAAATCGGATTGCAGTGGCTGGTGACCCAATCTATGCCCGATGCCAGAAACTTCACATGGTATCCGGCGTTGTTCCATACCATAGACCAGGGCGATTATTCTCTCCTGACACGCTACATTGAACCTTTGTATAACGGCTTTCAAGGCAGGTCACCGATGGCTAATGCGGTGAACTGTTCAGTCGGCTGGTCGGCGGAGCGACTCGCAAAAGCTCGGAGAGAAACGCCGCAAGCATTGTTCAGCAACCTTAATCTTACATCGACGGTGGAATTTTGTAAGGCAGTGGGCGTATCGGAGAATGGTTCGGCATCGCAGCCGCGTCTTTGGAACACGCTTCCGGCGTTGTTTGTAAGCGGCACGCTCGACACCGTTACGACACCCTTCCAAGCCGAAGAAGTGCGCTGGGGATTTCCTAACAGCACGCATCTCGTCGTCGAAAACGGCGGACACGAAACGCTGCCTTCAAAAGAAGTGCAAGCCGTCGTCGTTGATTTTTTCAAAGGGCAGGACGTTCGCGGGCGCACAGTTTCGTTCGACAGACCGAAATTCATGTCAATCGAAGAAGCAAAAGCGGTAGTTCCGAGCAGGCACTGATTTGAAAGAGAGAATATGCTCCGTGATTATCGCGGCAACAAATAACTTCGCTGCCGCGAAAGGATTTTAATTTTGAAATGAAAATTTTCACTTATATTTTAATGAATTTAATCGTGTTCGTTGTGCTGGCAACTGCTCCGACCAATCTGGCGGCGCAAGCGAGATTTCAGGTTTTCCCCAAGCAGCCGTTGATGGATGAAAGAATAAAAATTCGTTTGGCAGGCTTGCCGCCCAAAACTCTTGTTACGCTTAAAGCGAAAATGCGGCTCGTCGGTTATTCGTGGCAGTCTTCCGCCTCTTTTGCGTCGAATCAAAACGGCATTGTTGATTTGAGCAGACAGCCGCCCGTAAGCGGCGATTACAAGAATGTTGACGCGATGGGATTATTTTGGTCAATGAATTTAGAGACGCAAACAGAACCGATTAATACCGGTGATTCAAAAAGTCTTGCTCCCGTCGCAACAAACCTGACGGCTGAAATCAAGGGACAAACAGTTGCCGAAGCGAAGATAGTCCGCCTATGGACAAAACCCGGCGTTCAAATAAACGACATCCGCGAAAACGATTTAGTCGGAAGAATCTTCGAGCCTGCAACAAAAGGAAAGCGTCCGGGAATGTTAGTCTTATCAGGTTCGGAGGGCGGCATCAACAACTGGGAAGCTGCCATTCTTGCCGCGCATGGTTACACGGTTTTCGCGCTCGCTTATTTCAAAGCCGACGGATTGCCGGATGAATTAGTGAACATTCCGCTTGAGTATTTGAAAAAAGGGATTGATTGGATGCGGGCGAGAAAGTCGGTTGACGGCAATCGAATCGGCGCGATGGGCGGGTCGAAAGGCGGCGAATTGTCATTGCTTCTCGCTTCAACCCTTCCAGAGATAAAAGTTGTCGTCGCATACAATTCAGGCACTTTAATCGGACCCGGAATTGATAGCAAACGTCTCGGCAACGAATCATCGTGGACTTATCAAGGCAAACCGCTTCCTTTCGCTCATTGCAAGCCGACGCCCGCTTTTACTTCGCAATTCGGCAACGGCAAACCGCTTCGTCTGCTTCCGCTTAACGCACCATGCCTGAATGACAAAGAAGCCGTCAAAGGAGCAGTCGTTCCAATCGAAAAAATCAACGGCGCGGTTTTGCTCGTAACGGGCGGCGACGACCAAACAGGTCCGAGTTCTTTGAGCGCGGAAATGATTATCGAAACCTTGCGGCGACATAAACATCCTTTCCCCTTCCGTCATTTGCCCTACCCGTCCGCAGGCCATGGCATTTATAGTTTTTATATTCCGACAACGATGTCAACGCAGGCTGGACATCTGGCATTGGGCGGCACGCCGCAAGCCAACGCCAAAGCACAGGCGGATTCTTGGAGAAAAGTTCTAGCATTTTTAAGAAGAACGCTGTAACTCTTACCCACATAAATGGGTTGCGCCGACGTTGTTCTCTTGATAAAGAGGATTCCGTCAAAATTCCGACTCAAAACAAAGGGCTATGTCCATCAGTGGTACGCCTTTTCCTTGTATAGCCGCACCAAACAAGTTCTTGCACCTGACTCTCATTACGCTCCGCTTCATTCGAGCACGTGAAGTCCAGCCGTATCTGGCATGGCTCTCTGCTTACGGTATTACCGACCAGCCATCCGAAGTGTGTTGGAAGTGTTCGGCTGCGGAAATAGCAAAAGTCCCTTGTTCGAGATTCCATGTGAAACGCTCGACCTCAATGCGTGGAGGGTCTATGCGAATTAAGTTAAAGGAATTGTCTTCACCTCTACCGCGCGTCGAAGTAGCAGTGCCCGCCTGCACGACGAGCGCGGAATGCCCGCTGATCCTGTAGCGTTCCGCAGTGTGACCCGTGTGGCTGACGTGCAAGTGGCCTGCGAGAAGCATATCTGCTCCGCAACCTGCAAAAGCCTCCATAGCCATCCGCGCGCGCCCGACAAGCTCTCTATCATCGTACCCGACAGGCAGATCGAATGGGTGGTGCGTCACAATAATTTTGATAATGTCTGCACTGAGCGGACACAGGCGCGCGCGCATACTTGCGACCTGCTCTTTATTAATGCGTCCGTCTTTAATGGTGAGCGAGCGAGCGGTGTTGATGCCTAAGATCGCAATCTCTGTGTCTGCGTAAAAAGGCTCCATATCATTCGTAATATAGCGCCTGTACTTATCGAGCGGGCGTAGAAAACGTGTGAAGATGTTGTGGAGCGGCACATCATGATTGCCGGGTATAACGATCTGCGGTTTAGGCAAGGCGTCCAGAAAAGCGCGCGCTTCTTTGAACTGTTCTGTGCGCGCGCGTTGCGTCAGATCGCCGGAGACAACGACCACGTCCGGCTTGAGTTGCGTGATGAGTTGGATCAAAGGCTCGATGAGCGCGTAATCAACGCGGCCAAAATGAATATCAGAGAGATGAACGAGCGTGCGCATATTTTTCTTTCAATATTCTTCTTTCAAGCGTTGTTTGATTCATTGCTTTGCGGCACGATGACGCGCAACGCTTTGGGACGCACACGGTAATGCAGTGGCGTGCTCATCACTGTGGCTTCACCGTCGATGGCGACTCGCAGGCGCTTACGCTTAGTCTCGATCCAGATTTCTTTGACGCACATCGCATCGAAGTCTTTCGCTTCACGTAGCCGTCCGAAGAGCGCGCGTAGGCCAAGCCGCAACAGCCCAACCCGCCCTGTGCGGTGCGGCATATACAAACTTAACTGCCCTGCGTTCAGACACGCGCGACCGCCTATGTTAAAGCTCTCCATTTCGTATTCGTTATTACCGATGAAGATGAATGGCGTGCGGCGCAGGAATTCTTTGCCGTCCGCATTCAAACGCACATTGAGAAACGCATAACGACGCAGCACAGTCAATGCCGCCCAGACAAAAGCAGGCCATTTGCCACGCCCCAAGCGCTCCTGCTGCTTCTCGCGGCGACGCACAATTTTCGGATAAAGTCCTAAACTCGAATTATTGAGAAAGATGCGATCTTTAATCTCTCCGACATCAACTTTAACGATGTGGCCGTCAATGATGTTGCGCGTTGCGCTGTCGAGGTCGAGCGGAATCTGTAAATCTTTGGCGAAATGATTAAGCGTGCCGAGCGGCAACACGCCGAGAGCGATATCGGTTCCGACGAGCGTTGAAGCGACGGCGTTGATTGTTCCATCGCCGCCCCCCGCAACTACAATGCGCGGGTTTTCACGTACCGCACGGCGCGCGAATTCAATTAGTTCCGCGCCGCTTTGAGCCAGCAGGATACGCGCGTCGAATCCGCTTGAACGGAGAATTTCGGTAATGCTTTTTGCCACTTCGCCCTTTTCATGTTTGCCGGAAGAAGCATTGATGATGACGGCGATGCTTTGCGACGCAGTTGGTTTCATAATCAACGAGCGGAGTGGTTCATGATGCGTTGACGGCGCAGAGTATCCACGCTGGTTAGACAAAGCGCAAGCCATGCTACTCCTTCCGTAACGCCGCCAAGCACATCGCTCAGGTAATGCACGCCTAAGTAAATGCGGCTGAAACAGACGAGCGCGATCAAAAGCCCTGCGACGAACGCCGCTAGCAAGCGCCAGCGCCATGCTGTCACAGTCCACACCGCAAAGGCCGCGAGCACACCATAGAGCACCGTCGCCCCCATCGCATGACCGCTCGGAAAGCTGTAGCTGGTAAGCTTCAAAAAAGGATTATCAAAAATTGGGCGATGCCTGTGAACGGCATACTTGATGAGAACGTTGAGCAGCATTCCGCAGGGCACCGCCAGAACGAGCGCCAGCAGACGATACCGGCGACGCTGCCACCATAGAAACAATCCAACCGCAAGCGCAATGCCGATGATTGTGGACGGTGCGCCGAAACTGCTGATAAACAACATGGCTTTCGTCAACGCTGGGGTGGCGTGGGCGTGAAGCGACGCGGCGATGCGTTGATCGATTATTGTCAATTGATCGTCGGTCACAACATCTTCGGCGATAGCCCCAAAGAGCCAAGCCATTCCAATCAAGATAAGGACGCCAATCGTCAGGTGTAGTCCGAGAAAGCCCTGCGGCGATAAACGATTTCGCACGAACGCAGCGTTCATAAAGATGCAAGTGAAACAACCCGACTACTTATTGCAGAATAGGATGACCGCCGCCACGACTGTGATCGGCGGTCTTTTCATAAAGCGAGCGATCATTGTAGTAGAGAATCAAGTGTTCACCCTCGTAACGCACCACGTTAGAAATACGGCTTAAATCCCTTTCATGCTCCGCGATAATGAATGCGCGGGGGTTAAAGGCTAAAACCATTCCGGCAGCATAGATAAAGCCGCCCTGATCGTAAAGGCTTCCGGCATATTGCGCGGACGGAATAGCAATGTCCGGCGAGTATTTACCGGATGAATCTTTCGTTCGATCAGCACGCGCAATGAAAACTGTATAGTCCGCGTAATTCAAGCGCGAGCGGTATCCATGACGTCGCGCAATGCTAAAAAGTTCCGTCATGCCATCGTCAATCGCGCGCAAAACATCTGCGCGCGGGCTTATGCGAGACCAGACTCGCACGCCGCGCGGTGTTACGGTGGAAACAGGAAAGCGGTCTCCTGTAATCTGTTCGGCGCGCACGGTGATCTGTCGCTCAAGCCTGCCCTGAGCGTTAATAAATTGCGATTGTTGCGCGACAGACAATAAGCTCATCACTATCCCGGCGGCAAAGCTTAGTATTAAATATTTGAATCTGGATTGCTTCAAGAAGTTCATGATGATGTGCGACCTCCCTATATCTTGACACATAAGTGCGCCTGTGAGGAAGAAGTAGAGGAACTGTTCTCAGGCATTGAGGCTTTTAGGTAATGTGGCAATGAGAGAAGAGTGCGCGAGTAATTCGATAACGTAGTATGTTCATCCAAGATGATACGAACAGGCCAGACAAAGCCGTGACGTTTACCTTAACATATCCGTGGCAGTTGCTCGCCGACGAGCATGTCAACGATGCGCGTGCCGCCGAAGCCCGTCCGCATCGCCACGATTCCCTGCGGTTCCGCTTTCACTTCACCGATGATGCAGGCATCGAGACCGTAAGCGTTTTTTCTCATGCGCGCAATTATTGGTTCCGCGCTTTCGGCTGACACAATCGCAACGAGCCTTCCTTCGTTGGCGACGTAAAGCGGATCAAGCCCTAAAATTTCACACGCGCCCTTTACTTCTTCGCGCACAGGAATATGCTCTTCGTAAATTTCTATGCACACTTCGGAACTCGCGGCGATTTCGTTGAGCGTTGTCGCCACACCGCCACGCGTCGGATCGCGCAAACAATGTATCGCATCAATTGAACCGGCGCGCGCAGCTTCGTCCAGCATCTCCCTGACAAGCGAGTTGAGTGGCGCAGTGTCGCTTTCGATTTCCGTCTCAAGCTCAAGCTCACCACGCGCAATCATAATCGTTGTGCCGTGATCTCCGATCATTCCGCTCACGATTACCTTATCTCCGATCTGCGCACGCTTGGCGGAGATATTGACCGGCAACTCGATCACTCCGATGCCCGAAGTATTGATGAAAATCTTGTCGGCGCTTTTCTTCTGCACAACCTTCGTATCGCCGGTGACGATTTCGACGCCCGCTTCCGAAGCCGCCGCACGCATAGATTCGAGTATCCGCTTCAAATCTTCGATAGCGAAGCCTTCTTCGAGTATGAATCCGGCGGACAGATAAAGTGGACGCGCGCCGCTCATCGCAAGATCATTGACTGTGCCGTTGATCGCTAATTTCCCGATGTCGCCGCCGGGAAAAAAGATTGGATCGACAACGTATGAATCGGTCGTGAAAGCGAGTCTTGTTGCTACGCGCGCGTGTGAATCGTTTGATATAGCTTCGCCGTTTGTTCCGCCGACCTCGAAGATTGCTTGATCTTCAAGCAGTTCCAGCAAAGGGTTTCGCAGGTATTCGAGGAACAGTCCTTCGACAAGTTCGTGCATCGCGCGGCCTCCGCTGCCGTGCGCCAGCTTGATATGTGTATCCTTGAACTTTGATTTTCTTCGCCGTGCGCGCTCGACTCGCTCGAAGAGCGGCGATGAAGTGAAGGCGTCAGTCATAATAATCGTCAAGCTTTGTCTGGGACACTAGGTATGAAATAGAAGCGAACAATGATAAGTCCGGCGAGTGCTGTCGCGCCCAACAACAATTCAAGCCCGGATATTTCCGGTGTGACCATTTTCCTAGCCACAACAAAAATCACTACTTCGATAGCGGCGCTTGTTCGATGAAAAAGAAGCAGCAAGCTGAGTTCCGCAGCGATTGCCACAAGTAAAATACTTTGAATGATCTGGTGCAAAATATCGTACACGTTCGGCTGTTGCCAGAGTTTCGGGAATTCGTGGACGAGCATTTCGAACGCTGTGATTGCCGCCGCGATCAGGATTAGCAGCGCGAGCACAGAGAGAAATAAATGAATCGCGTTGCCAAGATATTCATCGATGAGGCGTTCAAATATTGTTTGCCTGCCGGTTCTTGTTTCTGTTTTCTCTTTTACCTCGCTCACAATCGAAACCTTTTCAGAGCGCGCCTAAAAATTGCTTCAAACGTGCTGTGCGATGAAATTACAAAAGACAATTTATGGTCTTGAATTAAACGCCCGTGCGAGCCGTCTGCGTGTTTGAACGCTCGGCGACTTTCGATAGCCTACCGAAGTTATAATAAGCGGCACACGCGCCTTCGCTTGAGACCATACAAGAACCAATCGGCGTTTCCGGTGTGCAAGCCGTGCCGAAGACTTTGCACTCCCAGGGCTTTTTCACGCCTTTCAAAATTTCTCCGCACTGACACGCTTTCGGATCGGCGATGCGAAGTCCCGGCACGCTGAATTTCAGTTCCGCATCGAAGCGTTCATACTTGCGGTTAAGCTTCATCCCGCTATGCGCGATTGAGCCAAGCCCGCGCCACTCGAAATAATCGCGTGGTTCAAAAACTTCAAACAACGCTTCCAATGCTTTACGATTGCCGTCGCGCAACACGACGCGCGGATACTGATTCTCTACTTCGGCGCGACCTTCAACAATCTGTTTGACGATCATATAAACTGACTGCAAAACATCGAGCGGCTCAAAGCCCGTCACGACCAGAGGCTTGCCATATTCCTTCGGCACAAATTCATAACAGCGCGTGCCGATGACCGTGCTCACGTGGCCGGGGCCGACGAAGCCGTCGAGTTTCAGATCGGGCGAATCGAGCATTGCCTTGAGCGATGGAATAATCATGATGTGATTGCAAAAGACGCTGAAATTTTCCACTTTGTCTTTCGCCGCTTGCAGGATAGTCATCGCCGTCGAAGGCGCTGTAGTTTCAAATCCGAGACCCAGAAAGACAACGTGTCGCTCCGGGTTCTTCTTGGCGATCTTCAGCGCATCGAGCGGCGAATAAACCATACGCACATCCGCGCCCGCCGCTTTCGCATCAAGCAGATTAGTCTTTGATCCGGGCACGCGCATCATGTCGCCGAACGTAGTGAAAATCACATTGGGCTGCAACGCTATCGAGATCGAATCGTCAACGCGTCCCAAAGGAATAACACAGACGGGACAACCCGGCCCGTGAATCATTGTGATATTGGGCGGCAACAAATCCTCTATGCCATACTTGAAAATCGTGTGCGTGTGGCCGCCGCAAACTTCCATTAACTTGAGCGGCTCGTCGGTCAAGCGCGCGATCTGCTCTGCCAACTTATGCGCGATGTCGCTCTGCCTGTATTCGTCTATGAATTTCATTTGCCGTCTCCTGTTTATTCTTCGAGTAGAGACTTGTGTTCAAGAAAAGTATGCACGATGTCCCACGTCGTGTGATATAGCGCGACGTGCGATTCCTGTATACGGTGAATGCTCGGAGTGGGAACGGTGAGACAAAAATCGAGCGCGCCCGCTGCGTGCATCGCAGCCATCTTGCCGCCGTCGCCTCCGGCATAGCCGATGGTGGCGAGCTTCATACGGCGCGCGGTTTCAAAAGCGCGCACAATGTTCTCGGAATTCCCGCTCGTCGAAAGACCCAAAATAACATCACCCTCGCGCCCCAATGCGATGACTTGACGCGAGAAAACATCAGCGAAGCTAATATCGTTCGAGACGGCTGTGACCATCGCGATGTCGTTGGTTAAACAGATCGCGGGCAGCGCTTTGCGTCCGACTGTGATCGGGTGCATGAATTCGACGGAGATGTGTTGGGCGTCGGTCGCCGAGCCGCCGTTGCCGCAGACAAGGAGTTTGCCGCCGCGATTGAAGCTTCGCGCTATCGCCAGCGACGCATCGAGAATCACGTCTTTGTTGGCTTCAAAGAATCTGGCGCGCACATCGTCGCTCTCGCGTACCTTTTCCAGCAGCGAGAAGCGCAATTCTTCCATTAACTTTGGCGACGACTGCTTATCCTCTTCATGTAGAAATGGATAAAAAGAGCGCGAAAAATCATCTACTGTCTTGGACATTTCGTATTACCTCTCATTCTAAAGAACTTTTGAAGTCATCGAACTCCGGTTCGTATGAACCGAGTTCCTGTAAGACACGCAGCGTCTCTTCGGCTTCCTTTTCATCAATCTTGCTCATCGCAAAGCCGACGTGAATCAAAACGTAGTCGCCGATGCGCGTGTCATCAAGCATTCCTATGTTGACGTTGCGCTTGACGCCGCCGACCTCGACCTTTGCGATCTGATTCTCTACGTCAACGAATTCGACGATCTTTCCGGGTATTGCCAGACACATAAGTTTTATATCCTTCCCGCCGCGAGTTGCGCGTTCGCAATCGCCGCCTGACCGAACGAGATGCCGCCGTCGTTTGCCGGAACGCGGCTGTGCGTATAAACATCAAAGCCATCATCCTTCAGCATACGGCACGTCCTCTCCAACAAAAACATATTTTGAAAGACACCGCCCGACAAACACACGCGCTCGATTCCACGCTCTTTCCTGATGCGGCGAGCGAGAGATGAAATCAGGCGCGCGACTCCAATATGAAACTTCGCGGCAATTTCCGAAGCGGAAACACCTTCAAGCAAATCTTCCACCGCGCACCGAATCACCTTCTCCGCCCTGATAACATTCTCATCCGTCTCAAGCTCAAAGTCATAGCCGCGCGTGCAATTCCGGTCAGCGATCATCTCCAACTCAATCGCCGCCTGTCCTTCGTAGTTGGCGACATTCCTCAAACACAGCAAACTCGCCACAGCATCAAAGAGCCTGCCCATACTAGATGTTTCAGGACAGTTCGTGCCGGTCAAAGTCATCTTACGGAGAGTGTTCCACGTCCGGCGATCCATTTTTTGCACGAACGGCAAGTTCAATTCCGTGAAGCCGTCGCCGAACGCGCGTTGCAGATAAACGGCAGTCATGCGCCAAGGCTCACGGATGGCCTTTGCTCCGCCCGGCATCGGAACGTATTCAAGGTGCGCGATGCGTTCCGCGTCAAAGAAATCTGCGACAAAAAACTCGCCGCCCCACAAGCGTCCATCCGTTCCGTAACCCGAGCCGTCCAGCGCGACGCCGATCACTTCGCCTTCAATCCCATTATCCATCATGCAGCTTGCGATATGCGCGTGATGATGCTGGACGCCGATCTTGGTTTGAATATCTTCGAGCGCGAGCGCGTACTTCGTCGAAAGATATTCTGGATGCAAATCATATGCGATGACATCGGGCTGCAAATGAAAGAGTTGCTTGAAATGTTCGATGCCTTCGGTGAAAGAGCGCAATGTCTCCAGATTTTCCAGATCGCCGATATGATGGCTCATGAAAGCGTAGTTTTCATGCGTGAGGCAGAAAGTGTTTTTCAACTCCGCACCGCAGGCGAGAATCTCGCGCTCGAAGTTGCATGCGCTCTTGAGAGACGCAGGCGCAAACCCGCGCGCACGACGCAAAACCATCTCGCGCCCTTCATAAGCGCGCACCACCGAATCATCCGAGCGTATGTGTATCCGCCGGTTGTGAAGCAAAAAATAGTCTGCGATGCGGCTCAAACGCTCTACGGCCTGAGTGTCTTCATAAGCAACAGGTTCGTCGGAGACGTTGCCGCTCGTCATCACCAGTGGGCGACCTAATTTCTCTAAAATTAAATAATGCAAAGGCGAGTACGGCAACATAAAACCGAACGTGTTCGCACGCGGCGCACTGACGCACGGAATAATCGCGTCAGTCCGCTTTTCGAGCAGCACAATCGGGCGGCGCGCGGACAGCAGCAACTCTTCTTCGACGCTTGAGACAAAGCAATACTCTTTGATTACGTCAATTGAGCTTGCCATTAACGCGAACGGCTTATCTTCCCTGTACTTTCTCTGTCTCAAACGCTCGACTGCTCCGACGTTGAGCGCATCGCAGGCCAGATGAAATCCGCCGATGCCTTTGATAGCGATGATCTGTCCGTTTAAGAGCAGCGCGCACGCGCCGTTAATCGCATCTTCACCGTCAATGCTGTCAAGCGCAATCTCGTGTCCCTGCGAGCCTGCTAAAACAAGTTGCGGGCCGCAGCGCGGGCAGGCAATCGGCTCCGCATGAAAGCGTCTGTTGTGCGGATTTTCGTATTCGTCGCGGCACGCACTGCACATCGCAAAGTCGCGCATCGTCGTCTGCTCGCGGTCATACGGAACGCCTTCGATGATCGTGAAGCGCGGGCCGCAGTTAATGCAATTGATGAATGGATAGCGATAGCGCCGGTTTTGCGGATCAAGCATTTCCCGTAGACAATCTTCGCAAGTGGCGATGTCCGGCGAGAGCGGGACAAATTTTTCTCCCTCCAACTCACTTTCAGCAATATGAAAGTCCATGTAGTGTGCCGGAGCTAAATCGTCGCGGCGCTCGACTGATTCGACGAGCGAGAGCGTCGGCGGGTTTATAATGATCTCTTCGATGAACTGCTCGACGGCGCGCGCTTCGCCCTCGACATCAATCAGGACGCCGATCGTGTTGTTAAGAACACGGCCTTTAAGAGCGCGTCTTTTTGCCAGCGAGAAAATGTATGGACGAAAGCCAACGCCCTGCACCAGCCCACGCACGAGTAGTTGCACGCGCGTTGTCATCAAATCATATTCAGCACTACTACTATTACTACTACGCATAAGAAACGCCTGATTTTATTTACCGGCATTCGGCCAAGACTTTCATTGCAGGACTTTCATTGATTGAGCGGAGTGTGCGCGAATGAACTCGATCAACTCGTCCATCCCTGCGCCTGTCTTCGCAGAGACTTGAAAGATTTTCATACCGGGGCGCACACGCTGAATGTTATCGCTCGCCGCCGCCAAATCGAATTCAACGGCTTCGGCTAAATCCATCTTGGTAATCACGGCCACGTCCGCCGTGTTGAAGATCGTCGGATACTTGAGCGGCTTGTCTTCGCCTTCGGTCACGGAGAGCAGCACAAGGCGCAAATCTTCGCCTAGATCGTAACTCGAAGGGCACACGAGATTGCCGACGTTTTCGATGAACAGAAAATCCAGTTCGTGTAGATTCCATTCGTCGAGCGCACTTCCGATCATCGCGGCTTCGAGATGGCAAACCGTGCCCGTCACGATTTGCTTAACCGGAACAAGACTTCGCGCTAATCGCGCCGCGTCGTTTTCCGTCGCCAAGTCTCCGACGAGTGCGGCGACGCGGTGTTGTTGGCGTAGCTCGGTCAATATCTTTTCGAGAAAGGCAGTCTTGCCGGAACCGGGACTTGAAACGAGGCTCACGACAAAAACACCTGCCTCTTGAAAACGTCGCCGCAAATCACGCGCGAGCAGATCATTCTGCTTCAAAACATTTTGCCTGACTTCGACGAGGCGAGGTTGTGTGCTCATCACTCAATCTCCAGCGCAACGACTTCGAGTTCACGCCCACGCACAACTTCAGATGTCGGCGTTTCGCAAACAGCACAGCAGAATCTTTGAATGGAAGCGAGCGCCCTTTCAGTCTGGCAACTCGGACAATAGACGATGACCGGAATCTCTTCGATGATAAGGCGCGAGCCTTCAAGCGATGTTCCCTCGCACGCTACGTCATAAGAAAAGAGTAGGGCTTCCTTGACGACGCCCGAAAGTTGTCCCAGCTTGAGGTGAATCGCATTGACCTGCACGCCGCCGCGCCGCATGGATTCTTCGGCAGCCATTTCTATCATACTCATCGCAATGGAAAGCTCGTGCATACGATGTCACGATTAATTAGGAATGATTAACGATGAATAAAAGTAAGCTGTTTTCCATTCATCATTCCGCATTCATCCTTCATCATTTCTTTTCTGCCACAATGTCGAACGAAAGCCTCAGTTCATCTTTAACTTTGAGCATCCCCGCGCCGACGCTGACAGGCTTGATGTTGTAATCAGCCTGCTGCAACGGAAATTCTCCACGCGCGCGTAAACTGTCTTCGTTGAGTGTCATCTGCACATCTATCAGTTGGTTAAAGGTTACGCCATGCAGCGACAAATCGCCGATCAGCTTCACACGGTATTCGCCATCGCCAGTTTGATTCACGGCGACGCTCTTACTAACGAAAATGATCTCAGGGTAGCGAATTGTTTCGAGCACGTCTTCGCGCATCGTGCGCTCCATCTCCGTGCGATCCTTCGCGCTTACTTTGTCTATCACAGCAAGCGAATTGGCTTGCACTAAGTAGGAGCAGCGACGAATGATCGGGCGCGGCGGGAGCGAAATGCGCGTCGCCGCCGAAGCCGCAAATCGCCATCGTCGGATTGTGGCCGAAGGCAGAGAGCAGTCCATTGGCAAACGCCTGCACGGTGAACCGGCTACGGCTGGCATCTATCCGGTAACGCATAACGATAAGCCCATCACCGCATATTAAATCCGAACGAATCGAGAATTCATTCTCGCCGCTTTAGTCGCTGCAACGAATGCGTATCAGCGCGGCTATTTCTTGTTCATCTTTCCATCAATGTCGCGAATCATTTGCAGATGCTGTTTCAGCGTCGGCAAGGTCTTGGCAGCGAAATCTTTGACATCTTTGTCTGTGCCGTTCATCGCGGTGGCCTCGAACGCGGCGACATCCTTTTCGTGATCCGCAACCATCTCTTTGACGTACTCACGATCAAAGTCCGCGCCGGAAAGTTTCGACAACTTCTCCATCGCTTCCTTTTGCTTTGGCGTGATGTCGGGCGGCAGCATGACTTTCTTCTGCTCCGCCAACTGCATCAATGCCTGATTCGCCTTTGTGTGATCGTCAACCATGTGCTGGCCGAACTGTTTGACATCCTTGCTCGCAGCCTGCTTTGCCGCGAGTTTCCCCAATTCGACTTCCGCCATGTTGCCCGGAGCCGCGTCGTTCATAAAGGCTAGATCGCCGCCCGTCACCACTTGATCGCCTTTGTCGCTCGGCGGAACGGCTTTAGTGTCCGGCATCGCGGCATTACCTGTCTTTGCCGTTGAGTTATTATTCGGCGCACTGTCTGGCTGCGTCGCACACGCCGACAACAGCAGAATAAAGGCTCCAACCACGATCAGCACGGCGCTCAATCTTTTTTGTTTGTTCATTACCTTTTCCTTTTCCTCAAAGCTTTCTTTAACTTTATCGTGACAATTTGCGAAATGCCACGTCACGAGCGTGGCAGGCAAATCATTCGCCGCCCGCACAACGAAAACCGGCGCTCGCAAAGCTCATAGCGCGCGTCGCACAACACCGCGCACGATCTCAGTCGTTAATCCATAAATGAGATGCGACGAAAGCGAATAAGCGTGAATCGAGAGCGGATATTCCATCGGCATTTTAGAGAGACCAAGCGCGGGCACAACGCCTTCATCTGCGGCAATCCATATCAATGCGCCATACGGCAAGCCTGCGCCGATAGTAGAGATTGGCAAGAGTTCGGCAGTCGCGCCATACGCTGCCCCCATCGAAATGCCATACGCATAATGAAGCGCCGTGCCCGCCGTGTTCTTCGCGCGCTCCGTCAAATCGTGATCGAAGACGCCCACCGAAATCGCGTTGGCGAGCCTTTCCGCCGCATCGTCCTGCGCGTCATCACGACCGCGTTTTTGTAGCTCGTGCCCGATGCCGTGCTGCGGAGAGCCTTCCTGTAAAGATTGCGCGCCATGCGATTTTTCGCCGCCGACAATCAATTTGCCTAACGTCGCTTGAAACTGATTCATCACGACGGATGCCGCCAGTCCGCCGACGAATCCCGCCGCCAATCCCTTCCACACGCTGCTTTCGCCGCGCCTGCGGCCTCTTTTATTAGCCTGCATATCATCGCCTCTGCCGATTAGCCGATTGTGGGTGTGCGATTGTGGATCGCAGAATGTGGAATAAAGAACCTCAACCACTTCTAATCCGCAATTGAAACAGTCCGCACTGGGATTACATCCGACTGATCTTGATATAACGTCTGATGTCTGCAAAGCTCATGATTACTAATCCGGCGACAGCCGCCAGCGTGACTCCACCGACGATTGACCAGACGCCCATACCGGACGATCCTCTATCGCGCCTCGCTAAATACTGATTACGTTTCATCACAAATCATCTTCCTTTCCTGAGAATCATTCCTCACACAGTTATTTTTCGCTGTTCATCTGCGAGACTCTTTGCAACCAGCGATTCAATCAAGCGCATCGCTTCCGCAACGGCTGCCTGCACAGGTTCGCTCAAGCCCATACGCTCTTCATCCGCGCTCATCGGCTCAGGCTCGCAACCGATTAGCAGTATGCGTTTGAATTCTCCGCCCATCGCCTTGACCATGCCGAGCACTTTCAAAGGGTTCATTCCATGCGGTTCAATCATCGCATCCTGCGCGTTCAGATTATCTAATTCGCTCAAGTCAGGCTCAATCGTGTAGAGCGTGCCCGGCGCTTCCCCGCGCGGCGTCGCGTCTATGAAAATAGTTACCTCGTAACCATCAAGCAGCGCATATACTAGATCAAGGCCGCGAATCCCGAAGTCAACCACGCGCACTTCAGACGGCAACGCACGCTGCATTAACTGTCTCGCCACTTCAGAGCCGAATGCGTCATCGCCCATGAAGATGTTGCCGATGCCTGCGATGAGAATGCGCGGCTGTTCCATCAATCGTTCCCTTCGGTGTCACCGTGCGCTAACGGCTCAATCTCTTCAAGCGAGAAAAAGAAACGATGGCCGGGCTGCCGCAGCATTCCCAAATCGCGCCCCGGATCATCTTCAAGCACGACGGCGAGGTGAACTTTGTCTTCATAGTCCTGCTCAATGGCTTCGATAATCGCAATCTGCCCGGCAAGCGCCAGATCAAAAATGTCGCCGCCCGCGCGCGGACGTAAACGGACACGCTCGCCCTGCTTTATTTCGACGCCGCCGATGCACACGCTTGCCACCTGCGTCTTTTCTTCAAGAAGTTGCCATTCCCATTCGTTCATCGTTCATCTTCCCTGTGCGGACGCAAGTTACGCATCGCGCCATGCAGTTTCATCAAGTGCTCTGCGGGTAACTGCTCTGTGCGCTCAAGAATTTTTCGCGCGTGATCGTCCACGCCGCGCATCTCGCGCTTTTCTTCATCCGTCAAAGTCATAATGCGCAGCGTGAGAATTTCGTCTATCTCCGTGCCGTCGAAAAGATCACCCGCGCTTTCGGGCGCAATCTGCGGATAGTCGTAGAGAATGATCGGCGAGGAAAGCACGCAGTCGCGCGTTCCTTCTTCGCCGACAAGGACAGGCCACGTTCCAGTGTTTTGACACGAAGCGGCGGCCTCACGAAACTTTTCGGGCGGCTCAAGCAACGAGACGAACTCGCCGCCGCGTATGCTTAAAATTGTGTGCGTCGAAACGAGCGAACGCATCAGGGCTTCGTCGCGGCAACGCTCGTGCGCATTCTCTAACGGCGTCAAATTCAGAATCCGCGCGCCGAGCTTGAACAACTCACCCGCGATTCGTTCGGCTGTTATTTCAATCGTTCCTTCGATGCACTGTTGCTTGCGAACGATCACGCCGACAACCTGATGACTTTCATCACGTAGGGCTTCGATTTCTTCGCTCGCCGGAAAGCTGAAAGTGCGTTGCTGTGGCGCTGCGACAAGACTGTTCAGATCAAGGTTCAGCAAACTGGCATCGCGCTCGACTGCTTCCTGCCATGTTTGATAAATCCGGCCACAGACTTCAAGCGCATCGACCAACTGATAGTCTGTTGTCTGCTGTAATTCAGGCAGTGGAGTTGTCAATTGTTCTATCTCGCGCGCGACGAGATGCAGGAAACGCACTTTCACATCAAGCGTAGTGCGCCCGCTTCCCTGAACGAGACACTCTGTTTGCATTTGCCACGCTTCCGTGCCGCCTTGCGCCAGACTATAACTTTGCGGGCAGAGCGCGCCGAAATTCCAACGCTGTTGATTCTTCACAGACGACGGCCTGTACGGATAAAGAATATATCCTTCGTAGAGCACGGCGTTGGCGATCTTTTCCACTTGAACGATGTTCATGACAGCGCCTTTTCTTCCTTGTCTATCTCCGACGCGCTCGTTTCTTCATTAATCGGCAGAATGCTTTCTAAGGTTTGCTCCCACGTCGGAATCCCGCGCCGCATCTTGTATTGAGACAGGCGTTCAAAAACATCGCGGCGCAGACAAAGCCAGGCGCTGTTCGGATAATAAACGTCCATCATTTCTTTCCAGACGCGCACGGGCAAACGATACTTGGCTTCCTTCTCCCATGAAATTTGCGCGACCTGTAAGGCTGCGTCATCCGCTTCATAAAAGATAGTGCCGCTGAAGAGCAGAGCGAGCGGAACTTCTCCGTCTTCGAGTCCGGCGAAATACTTCGTGGCGGCCACATTAAAATCGAAGGTGCAGGGCACAGGCAGATCAACAATCGTGCTGCCGTCGAACGGCGGAACAATGACGCTCGTATGAGTCCACAGCATCGCACGCAATGTTTGACTCCAACGCTCCGGCTCGCCGTAAAGATCAAGCAACTGCTGCTGCTCTTGCGCGTTGTAGCGTCTGCGCGTCGCTTCTATCTGTATCTGGCAGCGCAACGAAATTGTGTGAATCGGCTCTGCCGGATTCTCGTTGACGATGCGCAGTTTGAACATCAAGAGCGGCGCGGCGGCGAAAGACACTGCTTCCGCTCCTTCAACTTGAAAATTCAAATCAGGCACTTGTTTGTGCCTCTCTATTCGTTTGTGCCTCTTTGTTTGGAGCAGCGCGTTCCTTCAGTTCGTCAAAGAATCCTTTGATCTCCGTCCAAACCTCTGTGCCACCGGAGAGGCCGCGCCAGCGCGCGCGAATCAAGCCGACAAGCTTGTAGCATTCGTCAATCGGCACAAGATAATATTCGCGCGCGCTGCCGACACGATTGACGAGCAGCGCTTCAACGTCCGGCTCCATCTTTTTCAGGATCGCGTTGCCTTCAACAATCTCGCTCCAAGATTCAAGATCGAGTAGAGATTCAGTCGCGCCTGCCGGACTCGGATACAGCGCGACGATTTTTCCCGCCGGAGTGCTGTGAAAGAAAAAGGCCATGCTGATCGGCAACATCAAGCTTTCCCACTGCGCGTCCGTCAACTGAAAATCCGAAAGGTAACGTATGCGGCGAGGCACGCGACGGTATTTCATTTCCGCGTCGCCGCTGAAAAGAATCGCGCACGGCTGACACGCACAGATTAACTGTCTGCTTGAAGGCTCGACGAGGTGCTGGTGATCCGGCGGCAACTCTGCGCTACACATCTCGCACCGCTCGGCGGGCGCTTTCGTGCGCACGAACCGGCGTAGAGCGGCGAGCGAACCTTCTTGTCTCTGTGGCCGTGATGAATCCATCGTTGCGTAACGGCTAGTTAAACGAATCCAAACCTTGAGCGGCTAGTAATCACGTGACGCGCGCAGAGCTTCGCCCGCCGTCCATGTCGCTGCTCCAAGCAAGAGAAGGTCTTTGATGAGAAACTGCCCCGTTCCACCAAGCACAGGGAAACCATAATCCGGCTGCCAGATTCGCGGCGCGGAAAAGAAAAAGCTCAGAGTGATTAAGGACATCCCGATAGCTCCGAGGCTGCCGATGGCCGAGAGTTTCGGAAAGAAAACTCTCGTGGCAATCAAAGCGGCAACGGTGATTTCTATCACGCCGAGCAAGTTGGAAACCATTTGTACGCTCATCACATGATATGTCCATGAAAGGAGCGGACTGCTGGTCACTAAACCCTTTATGCCTTCAGCTTCGTAGGCAGTAAACTTCATGCCTCCGATCCACAGCAAAATCAGCACCAGCCCGTAACGAATGATGTTTCCGCCGATTCCTTCAAGCCTTGCTCCCGCCTGATGGCTTGCGATGGTCGTCGCCATTCCAATCTCCTTGCCGGATTAAGCGTAGGCCGCAGGATGTTTTGACACTGCTGTTCCAGCGACCTCGCCGGAAGTTGCGCCGCGATACTTTACGGGCTGCTCACGAATCTTAATTCGCTAGACACTCCGGTTGCTCAATTATTCAGAGAGAGCTACATACGACGCGCGGCACGCAAGGCCTCGCCCGCCGTCCAGATCGCGGCTCCGAGCAGTATGATGTCTTTCGTCAGAAACTGTCCCGGCATCGGCGACGGAAACGGGAATCCATAGCCCGCCTGCCACGCGGTCGGCGTTGACAGCAAAAAGCTCAGCGTGATGAGAAACATGATGACCGCGCCAAGGCTGCCGATGGCCGACACCTTCGGCGCGATGGGACGTGTGGCGATCAAGATGCCCAGCGTAATTTCCACGACGCCGAGCAGCGCGGCATAACTCCGCACACTGAACACCGAATAAGCCCAAGACATCAACGGCGAGTTAGTGACCAGCCCCTGAATGGCTTCCGCCTCGTAAGCGGTGAACTTCAATGCGCCTACTACCACTAAAATTACGACCAGCCCGTAGCGAATAACGTTTGCGCCGACGTTTTCGAGCGTCGCCGCCGTGTTGTCGCTGGCGATTTCCGTGCGATCCATTGTCGTTGCCATTTTTATTCTCCTATTGTTTACATTCCAAGGTTACAAAATCGGCGGAAGTGACTTTTAGCCCGCCGCTCAACCGCATACACTCTCAAAAAGTCGTTCTGCCTCAAGCCGCTCATCGTCCAAACTTTCTTCAAATGCTTCCGACGTGTTCCTTCCGGCGCGCAAGGATATGGTCAATTGAGAGCGGGCCGGTGCCGCCCAACACGAGTGTGAGCAGACCTACAATGTAGAGCAGATTCACCTCGAAGCCGGGTGTGCCGAATTGCGGGACGTTATCCTTTATCCCCATCAGCTTGATCGCCGAGAATCCGTAAGGTAGATGGATCGTGAACATCGCTACGAGCATGATGACAATAAGCGGGACGCTCACGATTGGGACGAATGCGCCCGCCATCACGGCCAGCCCGCCGCAGAACTCGAAGAGTGCCGTCATCCATGCCGTCAAACCCGGTGCCGGGATGCCAATCGTTTGAAGCATACCCGCAAACTTCTGCGGCCCCGCGCTCAACTTCGAGAACCCGTGTGCCGCGAAGCCGAACCCGATAAGCAGTCGCAACGGCAGCAGCGCCCATTTACTCCATGATTCAAACATTTCCATCCTGTCTTAAAGGTGTCTCAAGCTGGCGGCATCTTCGGCATTCGAGGGTCTATCGGCTCGCGGTTTTTTGGATTGATGGTTGTCGCGTCACTCGCCGTGCGGGTAGGCTCTTTCGTTCTGCCCTTAGCCAATTCTTCTCCCTTGGCTGTGCCCGGCGTGTGCGCTGGTGCATCAATCGTCGTGTCTTGCTTTACCATCATTCGATCCTCCTCTTGATAGCCGCGTGTAAAAGGGCTGTGTCAACGCATTATGCAGAGCAGAATTAGCCTCGCAACGCATTTTTGCTTCTTAGATTTTCAATCGAGACCAAGCCTGATAAAGCTGATTGCGCTTCCTTTGATTCTTCGACGGCGACTATTTCCGTCGCGTCTGGAGCGGCTTCGTAGATCGCTTCCTCTATCGCGGATTTAAGCGTCATGGCTGATGAAGGACAACCGGAACAATTCCCTTGCATCTGAAGCCGGACGACGCCCTCTTCCACGCCAAGCAAGTCCACATTGCCGCCGTGCGAGCGCAAATAAGGGCGCACCTTATCGAGCGCCTGCCGCACACGCGTCTCGAACGCGACAGGGTGAAGCCCGTAGAGCAAAAGCAAACTTCCCACTAAATCATCGCGCCCAAAGTCATCAATGATCTTAAGACCGGTTTCTTCATCCGGCGCGACGATTTCCATCATGCGCTCGATGCCAGCGCCATGTAGTTCCATCAAAGACTGAACTAATTCAAGGACACTCGCACGCGTGTTCGAGTCGGCTATCGTCTCGACTTTGTGGATCAATTCCTCGATCCGTTGAATTCGTGGTTGTGATTCCATCTTTATATTTCGGAATGCAGAATGCGGATTCAAGAAACCCTATATCTACTTTTAATCCGCATTCCGCATTGCAAAATCCGCAGTGGGATTATTTCACCGCGCCGAACATAGGCGAATGGTGCGTCTCCAAAACCTTGCCATTGCCAAGATACATATGCACGCCGCAGGGCAGACACGGATCAAAGCTGCGGACGGTGCGCAAGATGTCTATGCCCTTGAAATTGTCGGGGCCGTTTTCTTCAAAGATCGGCGTGTTCTGCACAGCGTCTTCGTAAGGGCCGGGTGTGCCGTAGATGTCGCGCGGGCTGGCGTTCCAGGGCGTCGGCGGATACGGATGATAATTAGCGATCTTGCCGTCGCGGATCACCATATGATGCGAGAGCGCGCCGCGCACAGCTTCATGAAAGCCGCAGCCAATCGCATCGTCCGGCACTTTGAATTCAGACCAGGTCTTCGTTCGCCCCGCGTACAATTCTTTGAGCGCCTGTTCAGCGAAGTAAAGAGCCGCCGCCGCCGCGTAAGCTTGAAAGTAGGTGCGCGCGCGATCACGTTCGATGGCGTTCGACCACTTAGGGATTTTCCACTCGAATTCAACTTCCGGCTTTAAGGCCGTCTTCGGCAGATAAATCTTGACGCTGTGGCCTGTCGCCTTGATGTAACCGATGTCCACTTTGCCCGCCAGCGCCGTCGCCCAGAAACGAGCGAGCGGCCCGCCGCCCGTGTCGAGCGCGAGATAATCTTCCGTGCGCTTATCGTACCAGCGCGGCGACATGACCCACGTGTATTTATCGTCGAAATCACGCTTCTGCGGGCGCGGCGTCGTCGTTTGATTCCAAGGGTGTCGCTGGTCAACCGGATTGCCGAGCGGATCATTTTTGACGAACGTCTCGGCGTTTTGCCAATCGTCGTAGTAAGCGCTGCCCAAAAGAATGCGTATGCCCAGATTGATGTCAACGAGACTGGTTGTGACGAGTTCGCCGTCCACTACAATGCCCGGTGTGACGTACATCTCACGCCCCCAGTCGGCCATATTCTTGTAGGTGTAGTCGCAGGCATCAGGGTTTTGGAATGACCCCCAGCAGCCGAGCAGTATGCGGCGCTGGCCGACTTTTTCGTAACCGGGCAGTGCTTCGTAGAAAAAGTCGAAGAGGTCATCGTGTAGCGGCACGACCTTCTTCATAAACTCGACGTACTTCATTAAACGCACGATGTAATCTGTGAAGAGTTGGACGGTGGGAACTGTGCCGACGCCGCCCGGATAGAGTGTCGAAGGATGTACGTGGCGGCCTTCCATAAGGCAGAACATTTCGCGTGACAGGCGACTCATCTGCAAGCTTTCTCGATAAAATTCGCCGGTGAACGGATTGAGCGCCGTCATGATTTCGGCGATGGTGCGATAGCCATGATTAATGGCGTGCGGCGCTTCAGTCTTTTTGGCTTTCTCCCAAACGCCCGGATTAGTTTCCCTGACCATTTGTTCGCAGAAGTCCACGCCAACTAGATTGTCTTGATAAAGGCAGTGATCGAACATGTATTCGGCTGCTTCACCAAGGTTGACGATCCATTCGCCCAAGTTTGGTGGCCGCACGCCGAACGCCATGTTCTGTGCATAACATGCGCAGGTCGCGTGATTGTCGCCGCAGATGCCGCAGATGCGACTTGTGATAAAGTGCGCGTCGCGCGGGTCTTTGCCCTTCATGAAGATGCTATAGCCGCGAAAGATCGAAGAGGTCGAGTAGCATTCGGCGACTTCTTTATTAGCGAAATCAATTTTGGTGTAGATGCCGAGGCTGCCGACGATGCGTGTGATCGGGTCCCAGTTCATGTCAACCAGCGTGCGCGGCTTGGCCGGAGCCTCTGTAATCGTTCTCGTTGTGGTGCTCATGACGAACGCTCCTTCTTCTGCGTGTATGTTGTCGGCTGATAGCCGGTGGTGAGTTCGGGACGCGAGTGCCGCCACTTCGGTTCTTTATCAACTGTCGAGTTGGTAATAGCGCGTAGGGCACGTATCGTCCGGCCATAAAGACCGACGGCCGCCGAAGAAACAGTCGCGCCCGGCGGTTCGTCCATAAACGGCATGAACTTGTCTGGAAAACCGGGCATTGTACAACCGATGCAAATGCCGCCGACATTCGGGCAACCGCCGATTCCCGCCATCCACCCGCGTTTCGGCACATTACAATTAACGACAGGCCCCCAGCAACCGAGTTTCACAATGCACTTGGAGGAGCCGTACTCTTGAGCGAAATCGCCTTGCTCGTAATAGCCCGCGCGGTCGCAACCTTCGTGAACGGTCTTGCCAAAGAGCCATGTCGGACGCAGTTTGTCGTCGAGCGGAATTAACGGAGCCAGTCCCGCCACTTGATAAAGCAGATACAGCAGCGTCTCCATAAAGTTGTCCGGCTGCACGGGACAACCGGGCACGTTGATAATGGGAAGACCCGCTTTCGATTTCCAATCCCAACCAAGGTAATCCGCCAGCCCCATCGCCCCCGTAGGGTTGCCCGCCATCGCGTGTATGCCGCCGTAGGTCGCGCAAGTGCCGCAGGCGATGACGGCCAGAGCCTTCGGCGCGAGGCGATCAATCCACTCGTTGGTGGTAATGGGTTGACCTGTGATCGCATCCGTGCCGAGCGCCGCCCAGTAACCTTCAGCCTTGATCTTTTCGTTCGGGATCGAGCCTTCAACGACTAAGACGAAGGGATCAATCAAACCTTGTTCGGCTTGATACCAATACTTCATAAAGTCGTCGCCGACTTCGTAAGATAAAACGGGATTGTGCAGGTGAACTTTCGGGAGTCCGGGAATCGCTCCCAGCAAGACATCCTCGATGCTCGGTTGCGTCGCGGCGGTGATTGCAATCGTATCGCCGTCACAACTCAGACCGGCTGTGATCCAGAGTATATGTACCTCTTTAACAGCCGGTGGCCGCTGCGTGACACGCCCGTATGGAGCAATTTCAGCTGCCATCGTCGTTTCTCCTTTCAGTTTTGGATCGCTAACTGTTTTAGTGGTGGGTTGGCTTGCTTCGGCAAACCGGAGCGCTACCATCAGGTTCTTGCTTTACAAACGGGGCAATTCCTTTCCCTGTCCGGCAACTGCCATTGACTCGTGCGTCTGTCTACCTATACGTGCGTCTATCTGCGTATATCAGAGAAGACTCTTGTTTTATTCCCGCTCGATTAAATATTTGCGGCTTGAGTTCATAAAGCTTCACAAATCACTCACGCGCCGCAACGAGCGGGCAGAAATATTAAAGAATACGAACAGAACTCTTGCCGTAAAGCGAGAGATAGCTATTGACGAGGAACAAATATCAGTAAAAAGTTTAGCGCTGTTTTCTGTGGAGTGGGTCGGGGTCGCTCCGCATCTGGAATAATCTTTCACCGTGAAAACTTATCCAACTTCGCTACCGCCTTACGCGCCTGCTTAATGTAATGGCAGTCTAACGCCGTGCCCTTTCCGTGTCAATCTTTTCATCTCTTGTTAACATCGTCGCTGTTTCCGTTTGCTTACACCTGCTAGAATAAGCCGATCAAAGTTGATGTTTAGGTGAACATAATCCTCTATGTCCAGACAATTCCTCAATAACTATTACAACAAACTCGACGAAACGATCCGCTACAGTGGCAGCCGCAACGAAACGACCGTCGAACACGCTTTTATACAATTGGTTAATTCGTATGCCGAGCGGCGCAATTTAATGTTAGTGCCGAAGATAACGATCCGATGTAAGACGCGGAACTGCTCGAAAGAATCTTGCACACGTTCGTTCATTTCGAGCCGCCGCAAGTCCGTGAATTTAATAAGGCGCTCGTGAAGTTTACCGAAGACGTGCCGACGATTGTTGAGAGTCTCCGAAAGTTGATTCAAACGGACGTTGCGATTCTGTTTTTGGTTAAGATAAAAGGCGGACATGATTTATAAAACCCGACGAATGTTAAGCAAAGCCGCGCAAGCGGCGATAAGATAGTAGCCAGACGTGAAACGTCTGGTTAGTTGAAAAAGATACGGGCGCGTTGAAGACGCGCTAAGCTCGACTTTATCCATTTTGGAAACAGGGGACGTAAATAAAAGACTTAGCGTCCCAATTATTCGCCAGACTTTTTGAATCTCGGTCAAAAAGAGGACATTCAAAAAGTCTGACGTTGAAAACAAAAGACTTATACCGCCATCATTTTGCTGCTCTAAAAATGGATAAAGTCGAGCTAAGAAGCTGTTTGGAAATTAGTTTTTGCGCTGAAAGCGCAGACAGAAAGTAGCCGGAGGCGAAACCTCTGGAACGGCGGCGCATCGAGAATCGCGCATTGAAGATGCGCTCAGACGTATCTCGGCGCGCGGTCAGCGCGGAAACATCGCGCCGACGCAAACCGGACGGTTCACGTCCGGCTACTTTCCTTCTCGCCGCTTCGCGGCTAAAGAATGAGGTTTCAAACAGCTTCTAAGAAAAGCGATGCCGTCAACACATACAAGTTTGAACTTTCATCTAGTTTTTAGCACGAAAGAACGTCTGCCTTTGATTGCAGATGATTGGCGCGAAAGATTACACGCCTATCTGGGCGGCATCATCAAAAATCTTAACGGCGTTCCGTTGGCTGTCGGCGGCGTGGCGGATCATGTTCATCTACTGGTTAGTTTGAATACATCACATCGTCTTGATTATTTGGTCAGGGATTTGAAAGCGGATTCTTCGGCGTGGGTTCACAGGGAATTGAAGAAAAAGTTTGAGTGGCAGAAAGGCTATGGCGCATTCACGGTTAGCCCGTCGAGCATAGCAGGCGTAAAAAAATACGTGCTGAATCAGGTTGCACATCATCAAAGGAAATCATTTCAAGATGAATACATAGAGTTGTTGAAGATGAGCGGAATCGAATACGACGAGCGTTATACATGGTAGCTTCTCAGCGCGAATCTGAAAAGTCGTTTTTACGCCGATGGCATAAGGAGAAGGATTTACGCCGGAGGCGTAGGAAGAAAGTAGCCAGACGTTTCACGTCTGGTCAATATCGGGTATATGTCCTCGCCCTGAAGGGGCGCCAAGCTGTTCTACCGCGCCTCCAGCGCGGAAAATCATTCTTGATTGTGCCAGACGTTGCACGTCTGGCTACTTTCAAGCTGCGTCTGCCGACGCAGAATATGGCAAACAAATGACACGCGCTAAAATCTATTACATCTCCCTGCCCGATGAGTGGCGCAAAGAACAAAAGCTTGAATGGCTTGCAGAAAACCCTTTGTCGTCAATTGCGTTCGAGCGCATCACGCCGAACAAACAACATAGTTGGATAATTGCCGACAACGATTTTGAAAGCCTGCTGCCGCTGTTCGATAAACAAGTTAAAGGCAGACAAGCTACACGGCACAATCGAACTCGACATGCACACGATGCTGCACAATATTCCAAGCCTCGCTTGGGAATACAGACTCGGCAATCGCTCCGCGCTTGAATGGATTTTGGATCAATACAAAGAAAAGAAACCACAGGATGCGACCATCGCTGAAAAGTTCAACACATATCGCTTCGCCGACTACAAAGAAACGGTCATTGATTTACTCAAACGAGTCTGCGCGATCAGCGTGAAAACAGTAGAGATTACGAATCAAATGCCACAGGCAGATTAACGTGCAGTGCGCAGAACATACGCAGAACTTGGGCGAGAGACTTTCAAGCATGGGCGCGACGCTAATCGCCGCACACGCACAGGCTTATCTTACAAACTGAATCCAGAAGTTGTGAACTGTGGCACGGCCTGCGTTTCGCGTAGTGATTCACGAACGAAGCCTGCCTCCACGTTCATACCAGCGCGCCGCTCATCCCGCAACGCAAGTCTGTATTCGATGAACTCGAAACACCCCTCGACAATGCGTGATACCTCGTAAGCAAACGCCTCCGAAGCTAACGTAGAGAAAACTACGCCTGCCAATAACACCAACACAATTTGAAGTAAAATAAACACCATCATTTTTCCTTTCGCCGATGCTGATTACCAAAATAAATATTGGCCTTCACTTACTAACGCGCAAATCACGCATGAAAAGGATCATCAACGCTTGCCGCCTGTACCTGATAAATAGCAAAAATGGACGTGTCGAAAAAAAGACAGGAAGAAACGAAAAAGAGGAACGCCGTTGACGTTCCTCCTTACGCTTATTATCCCTGCTTGTTTATGAAACCTTGACTGCTTCGATAATACTGAACGGCGATTCGGTTGGAACGATGCGCGTCAAACGTAAGCCTGCGGCGTGAAGCAGTTCGCGATATTCATTTGCCGTGCGCTCGATGCCGCCGGGCGAGGCGAGCATCTCTAAATCAAGCAGCTTGCTGTAATGCGGTTCGTTGTCTTCCGGCACAATTACTTCGACGATCAGCACCTTGCCGTCGCCGCGCATCGCCGCGTGAATATTTTTTAAGAGAGTAACGCAGCGTTCGTCGTCCCAATCGTGGATGATGTGTTTCATGATGTAAGCGTTCGCGCACGGCACCGCCGCGAAGAAGTCGCCGGAAACTTTCTCCACGCGATTCGCTACACCAACGCGTTCGAGCAAAGCGTTTGCTCCGGCGATAACCGGCGGCACGTCGAACAGAATGCCTTTCAGTTTCGGATTAGCCTTGAGGATTTGTGCGAGAAGTAGCCCGTGGCCGCCCGCGATGTCGGCGAGGGTCTCGAAGGCCGAGAAGTCGTAAGCGCCGACGATGGCCGTTGCCGCTGCCGCGCTCATGTCGGTCATCGCGTTGTTGAAGATTTCGGATTGCGCTGGATTGACGGCGAAGTAATCGAAGACTTCCGCGCCGTGCGTGTGTCCCCATGCAGGTTTCCCCGTCTTCACGCTGTAGAGCAGATTGCCCCAGACGTTCCAGTGCCACGCTTCGCCCATGAAGAGCGCACCGTTACGCATCGAATTGGGAACATCTGAACGAAGCGGTTCGGCGTTTGGTGTCAGCGCAAAAACTTTTGGATCAACTTCAGCGAAGACGCCGATGCTTGCCAATGAGCGCATGACGCGATAGAGCGCGCGTTCGTGCGTGTTCGTGGCCGCAGCAAGTTCGCTCACGGTTTGCGGCTTCTTCGCCAGCAAATCGGCGAGTCCGAGTTTGGCGGCGACATAAAGAGCTTGGGTCATCAACGGCGCGAAAGCTAACTGCGTCAGAAAGACTTCAGGCGGCGCGGTTTGCGCAAAGGTTTGCGGTGCGGGCTGCGTTGCGGTTGCGCCATTGCTTTGTGATTGCATAAGTCGTGTTCCTCTTTTCTCAAAATTTTGTTGTTTGATTTACTTTTTCGCGTTCGCCGCGTTCATGATCGCTGTCGCAGCTTGTTCGATAAGCGGCGAGATGATGTCTTCGCCGTCCGACTTGGCTTTCGCCTTGAGCGTATTGCCGACCACGGGAGCGTTGTTGCCGGGCGCGACGAGTTTGTATGCGAGCGTCAGTTCGTCTTTCGATTTAACGTTGGCAGACATATTTGCCGCCGTGTAGACCGCAGTCGAGGCAACTTGTCCGGCGATTGCCGCGCCTGTTCCGCCCGCCATCGGGATCGTGCTGCCGAGAATTCCGCCCGCACTTGAACCGAGCATTCTGCCGAAACCGCTGCCACCGCCTTTTTTGTGCGAGACGTTTGTGTAGACAACGAAATCGCATTCCTTCTGTTTGGCTTCCGCATCAATCGCCGACGGCAAACGTGCTTCGAGTTGCACGAGTTCGATGTTCGGCGCTTTCAAGTATTCGGCGAGCGAATTCTGAATCGCGGCGGCGAGTTCGCTGGCGTTCAGGCTTTCGCCGACCGCGCCGACTTTGACGCTCGCCAACCCGAGCCTGACCACGCCAGCTTTCTTCGCGCCGACTTTCGTCGAGACGTTTCCCGCGCTGCCCTTGCTGTTCGCCATGTTGCGCACGTTCGAGCTGATGCCCGAATCTGTCTTCGCCGAATTCGTCTTCATCGCCTCTTCGTCGCCCGCGCTTCTGTTGCTCGCTTGCGCGAGGGACGCATACAACTCCGTTGAGTTTTTAACTTCACGGTAGCCTGCGGGCACGTCGAATAGCGCGGCATTCAAGTCGGCTTTCGAGAGTTCGACGACTTCATTAGTGAACGACGAAAGTTCTTTGCCGTTATCATCGAACATAATCATCTTTTGCCACACGGGATAGCCGGGTTTCGCCGTGCCGATTTGCTTCATTTCATGGCGGTCTCGGCAGCCGGACTTGCCTTCTGTGTCCGGGCGATAATTTTGGTATCGCTCCATTTCGCAATCGAGCGCGAACGCCGCGTCGATGTACCAGCCGTCAATTTGCATTTTGCTTTTTGTCTGTGTACAGGCGTCCGGCGATGACGCTGTTTCCATCGTGATGATGAGATGCCGCGCCGTGTAGCCGAACATTGCCCGGCGTTCGCCCGTGTCCTTCGTCGTGGTCGTGGTCGTTACCACGCCGCCTTTGCGTGCTGCGTTTGGTTGCGCTGCGTCGGGTTGCGCCGCGTTCGTTCGATTGCTCGCCGTCGCAAACGTGTTATCGGCTGGCTCCCAAGCTTCGATCATAAAGGTTTGCGACTGCGGCATGATCCGAACGCTGCGCTTCATATCGCACTGCGTTAGATTGATAATCGCCATCTCGCGCATATTCTGCTCGGTGCGCTCGCGCTTGCCTTTAATGTAAGTTGTGCTTTCGTATGTCTGGCCGCCGGACGTTTGCCGCGTCTTGATTTTCACGTCGGCGAAAGCAGTCGCCGCGAAATTCAAACACCCGAGTATCATTAAGAATTGCGCGAAACGAATCGAGTTTCTCATTTGTTTAGTTCTCCTTCAGCTCCTCAAATGTTTTGTCGCGGAAGATGCAAACTTTCGCTTTCATTTACTAACGCGCAAAACATCGGAGAAACGGATCATGTCCGCGCCGCCCTCATGCGTATTGAACAACGTTTTCAAACTGGTCTGCCACCATATTTGAGGGTTGCCCGCACCACGCGGCTCGCATATAATTCCGGCTGTTTGTTTTATACCCTCGCGGCGTTTTATCCCTTATCGGGGAGTTTCGTGAACGCTACAACACCACAGGATGTGACACGCCTGCTCGTCGGGATGCGGAACGGTGACCGCAACGCGACTGACGAATTGCTGCCGCTTATCTACGACGAACTGCGCCGACTCGCCAGCGGATACCTGCGCCGCGAGCGTGCGAATCACACGTTGCAACCGACGGCACTCGTCCACGAAGCTTACCTGCGAATGAGCGACCAGCGCGAAACAGAGTGGCAAAACCGCGCGCATTTTTTCGGTGTGGCGGCGCAGATGATGCGCCGCATCCTCGTCGATCATGCGCGCCGGACGGACGCCGAAAAGCGCGGCGGCGCAGTCGAGAAACTCGAACTTGACGAAAATCTCATCGCCACCACGGGCGAGCGCGAAGTCGAACTCATCATGCTTGACGACGCGCTCAAGGCTCTGGCTGAAATTGATCCGCAGAAAAGCCGCATCGTCGAGTTGCGCTATTTCGGCGGATTATCTGTCGAAGAAACCGCCGAAGTCATGAACGTCAGCCCTATCACAATCAAACGCCACTGGCGCACAGCGAAGGCATGGCTGTATGGAAGGATGAGGGCGGAGGGATGAGGGATGAAAGACGGCAGACAAGATTTGCGTGCACGGACAAAAGATTTTGCTTTGCGTGTCGTGCGACTATATGCGGCATTGCCAAAGACTGTGGAAGCGCAAGTATTAGGCAAGCAGGTTTTGCGCTCTGGAACATCTGTCGGGGCGCATTACCGCGAAGCATCTCGCGCTAAATCCGATGCCGATTTCATTAGCAAGATTGAAGGCGGATTGCAAGAGATTGAAGAAACTACATACTGGCTCGAACTCATTGCTGACGCGGGTATCTTGACTGAAACACAAGTCAAAGCACTTCTCGCGGAAGCAAACGAACTAACTGCAATGTTTGTCTCTATGGTTAAAAACACAAAACACAGGCGCGCGGAGCGATGACCGTTCATCCCTCATCCCTCCGCCTTCATCCCTATTCTTATGTCCCCCGAACGCTGGCAACAGGTAGAAGAAATATTCGAGCGCGCGATTGATCTGGCGCCCGCCGACCGATTGTGTTTTCTGCGCGAAGCGTGCGGCGCGGATGAAGATTTGCGCGCCGAAGTCGCAGCCCTCGTCGGCGCGGATGAAGCGGCGAGCGACTTTATCGAAACGCCCGCGATTGCGCGCAGAGCATTGAGTCTCGCCGGTGAGTGGTCGCCTCAGACCGAGACGAACAGCGAAATAGATGATGGGTTTGCCGGACGTTGTATCGGCGCATACCGCTTAACCAGCGAGTTGGGGCGTGGCGGCATGGGTGTCGTTTATCTCGCAGAACGCGCCGACAGTGAATTTCGCAAGCGCGTCGCCATCAAACTCATCAAGCGCGGCATGGACACAGATTTTATACTGCGACGCTTTCGCCATGAACGACAGATACTCGCCAACCTCGAACACACGAACATCGCGCGCTTGATTGACGGCGGCACGACCGACGACGGATTGCCTTTCTTCGTGATGGAATACATCGAAGGCGCACCGCTTTATGAATTTTGCGATCAACATCAACTCACCGTCGCCGAACGCCTCAAGATATTCTGCCAAATCTGCGGCGCGGTCTCTTACGCGCACCAACACAAAATCGTTCACCGCGACATCAAGCCGTCGAACGTGCTCGTGACGTGCGAACGCGCGCCGAAGCTACTTGATTTCGGCATCGCTAAACTGCTCGACGCGGATACGTCCGGGCAAACGAACGATCCGACGCAGACTGCTTTGCGATTGATGACGCCCGAATATGCTGCGCCCGAACAAGTGCAGGGGCAAAGAATCTCGCCCGCGACGGACGTTTACGCACTCGGCGTTTTGCTCTATGAATTGCTGACCGGACATCGCCCGTACCAATTCCCCAGCCGCTCGCCGCACGAACTCTCGCGCACGATCTGCGAAACGGAACCGGAACTGCCGAGCCGCGTCGTCGCGCGCGAAGACGAGACATTGCTACTTGCCTCCTTCGGCGCAATACAATCGCTTGACATGATGTGCCGCGCACACGGCGCAAACGTTGAATCTCTTTCAAGCCAACTCGCGGGCGACCTCGACAACATCTTGATGAAGGCGCTGCCAAAGACCCTTTCGCACGCTATCAAGCGGTCAATGATTTGTGCGGTGACATTACTCGCTATCTCGAAGGCCGCCCTATCGTCGCGCCCGTTTATTCGACTACACGCAGAATCGAAACAATCGCGTCGCGCGACGCAGAGCACCAGCCTGACGAAAACTCGCTCGCTGTGCTGCCCTTTAGTTTCTTGACCCCGACTGCGTCCGACGACACGGGCGACGAATATCTCGGACTCGGTTTAGCCGACGCCCTGATTACGCGCTTGAGCGGACTGCGCCGCTTCGTTGTGCGCCCGACGAGCAGCGTGTTGCGCTTCGGCGGACGCGACGCTGGCGATCCACTTGAGGCGGGGCGCAAACTCGGCGTTGCGTTCGTGCTCGATGCGCGTATCCAACATGCGGGCGAGAAACTGCGCGTCACTGCACAGATGCTTGAGCTTGCGACGGGCGCGACTCGCTGGGCGGAAATCTTCGACGAACGTTTCGCCGACATACTAGACTTACAAGATCGAATTGCGATGCGCGTTGCCGAATCAATCACGCCGCACCTATCCGGCGACGAACGCCAACAGCTCGCCAAACGCGGCACGGATAACGCGCAGGCGTTCGAGGCGTACCTGCGCGGGCGCTATTATTGGAACACATTTACCGAAGAAGGTTTCGCCAAAGCCATCAACTGTTATCACCAAGCCATCGCGTATGACGAGTCTTACGCTCTGCCTTACACAGGCATTGCTGACTATTTCAATTGGCTCGGCGTTTATGGCGTGCTTCCGTCGAACGAGTGCTGCGCCGCGTCAAAAGAAGCGGCGACGCGCGCTATCGAACTCGATCCGAATTTAGCGGAAGCTTATACAACACTTGCCTTCGCGCTGCACACCGGATTCGATTGGCGACATCAGGAACAGTTACATTTACGCGCCCTCGAACTCAGCCCGAATTATGCGACGGCGCATGTCTGGTACAGCCTGCAACTAACGATGGAAGGGCGTTTCGACGAAGCCTTACGAGAAGCACGCCGCGCCATCGAACTCGACCCGCTCAACTCATTCAGCCAGCATCATCTCGGTTGGGTGCTATATCACGCGCGCCGCTATGATGAATCAATCGCGCACTACGAACGTATGTTCCTCGCCGAGCCGCGATACGGCATCGCGCGCTTCTCCTACGCTTGGGCGCTCAGGCAAGTGGGGCGTTGCGACGAGGCGATTGACGAAGCGCGCAGAGCAGTCGAACTGATGGGTGATAATCCGTTTGTCATTGCCGGACTCGGTGCGGCTTACGCTCGCGCGGGACGCACAGAAGAAGCGCGCTCAATTCTCCATCAACTCGAAGCAGCACGCGCCAAACGTTACGTCTCGCCTTACCACCTTGCGCTCATCTGTTGCAATCTGGGCGACGCGGAATGCGCGTTCCAGCTACTCGAACAGGCGCTCTCACAGCGAGACTTCTGGGTCGTCTGGCTCGGCATCGAGCCTCAGTTCGACGTGCTGCGCACTGATTCACGCTATGCAGATTTGCTGCGACGCATAAACTATCCCGGCGCAACCGCCACGCCGCGCGAAGAATTTATTATTAACGCTTTGCCAACCAACCAAACAATTGACAGCTTGGCGGACAAAACGGCGGATGATTACAGGAAGACGGAGTCGGCGGCAGCGGGCGCTTCATCACACATCAAAGTTGCGGACGCGGATCAGGCACACGCGGATCAATCAAAACTCTTGCCGCTCGCTTCTCTGGCGCGGCATAGTGTCGTTTGGCGCGTGTGCGCGGTGCTCGCGGTATTATGTTGTTGCGTTGCGCTTGCGCTCTTTCTACGCTCGCGCACAACTTCCGCGCCGGGCGCAACAACAGGGGCGAGCGCGACAAACCCGTTGGAGGCGAATGCTGCAAGCAATACTGAAAAACGCTCGCTCGCCGTGCTGCCTTTTACAACCGTCGGTGCGAGCGGCGACGATCAGTATTTGGGCGTCGGTCTCGCTGATTTAGTAACGAATAAACTGAGCAGTCTCGAAGCGGTTTCCGTCCGAACGTCGAATGCCGTGCGCCGTTATCTCAACACCAAGAGCGCATCGATTGATGTCGGGCGCGAACTCGGCGTTGATTATGTATTGTCGGGCGCAGTCACGCGTGATGGCGAATGGATGCACACGCGCCTCGAACTTTCGGACGTGCGCGCGAATCGCGTGCTCTGGTCAGAGATAACAGACGAACCTTTCGTTGACATCATCGCCCTACAGGACTCCGTCTCTGAGCGCATCGCAAACGCGCTGAAGTTGCGTCTAACGAGCGACGAACGTAATCGCCTGCGCCATCGTTATACAGAGAATAGCGCAGCCTACCAACTCTATCTCGCAGGGCGTTACCACCTCGGCAAACGCACCGCAGACGGTTTGCGCCAGGCCATTACGAGTTTCGAGCAGGCGAGCCAACGTGACGCGCGTTTCGCACTCGCCTACGCCGGTCTCGCAGATTCCTATGCGCTGCTCAACTGGTACATCGAACCGCCGCCCGCAGACGCTTTCCGTCGCGCCAAAGAAGCCGCGATTAAAGCCGTCGAACTCGATTCGGAGTTAGCCGAAGCGCACGCCTCACTCGCCTTTATACGCTTTCATTACGACCGCGACTCGGCGGGCGCAGCCGAAGAGTTTCGCCGCGCGATTATGCTGAAACCGAACTATCCGACCGCGCATCACTGGTACGCCCTCGCTCTCTCCGCGACGGGACAACACGACGAAGCTTTACGAGAAGTGCGCCGCGCCGAAGAACTTGACCCGCGCTCGGCGATCATCGCCACAGCAGTCGCCAACGTTCTATATCATGCACGCCGCTTCGACGAAGCAATTGCACAATGCCGCAAAGCTTTAGAACTCGATCCCGGCGCGGTCGGCGCTCATGTCGTGATGCGCTGGGCTTACGAACGACTAGGGCGTTACGATGAAGCCTTCGCTGTTTTTGAAAAAGAGCGTGCCTTTGCGGGCGACACACCGACGACGCGCGCCAAACGTGCGCATGTGCTTGCCGCTGCCGGACGCGGAGAAGAAGCGCGAAATATTCTGCACGGCTTGCTCGCAGACCGCGCGCAGCAGTGGGTTACGCCCTACGAAATTGCCGTCATTTACGCGCTGCTGAATGACCATGACGCGGCGCTCGCATGGCTCGAACGCGCCGAACGCGAACACGTCGTCGGTTTCACGTTTGTGCAAGTCGATCCGCACCTCGATTCCCTGCGGGACGACCCGCGCTTCACGCGCTTGTTGCACACCGTATCTCAAAAACAGTAAAGGCGTTGCCATCCGAACTGCTCGCGCACAGCGTTGACGCGCGCAACCTCACGTTGAGGCTCGTCGAAACGGCGCAATAACTCTTTATGCGCCGCCTGTGATGCGCGCCGGAATTCGATATAATCAAATAGCGCTTCAGTTACGCGTGATATTTCGTCGGCGACGACATCTGTGGCGAGCACGCGCAACGCGGCGGCGATGGCGAGCGCGAACACACTCTGTAACAACACAAGATTTACACATAAGCCTTCCTTCAAGTTCGATAAACGAATTTCTCTTTCACCTTATAACGCGCAAACCGCACGCCGAAGGGATCATTTACCACGCACAAGAAAGGCTGGGAAACGCCAACACAATTAAAATGACTGAAATAGCTGGCTGTTCTTTACGCTGACTTCCGCCTCTTGACTTCTTTCTTTACGACTCATGTGGAAGCGAAAGACGCGTAATCGCACGTGCGTGTCCGGTTGTTTCATCGATGTCCAGCACGACGCCGCAAATACGCATATCGCCTTCCGCATGTTCGGCGCGCTTGCTTGTGGCAGTCTTAAAGCGTTCGATCACATCTTCGCGTTTCATGCCGATCACGCCCGCATAACTTCCTGTCATTCCAAGATCGGTGAGATATGCCGTGCCCTGCGGCAGAATTCTATCGTCCGCCGTCTGCACGTGTGTGTGCGTGCCGACGATTGCCGAAACGCGCCCGTCTAGATACCACCCAAGCGCATACTTTTCCGAAGTCGCTTCGGCGTGCATATCCACAAGGCGAACTTTGACATTCGCGTCAAGTGAATCAATCAGTTTATCCGCAGTACGAAATGGATCATCCGACGGCTGCATAAAGATGCGCCCGATCAAATTTATGACGGCGATGCGCACGCCGCCGACTTCGCCCGTCCACATTCCCTGTCCGGGTGTGCCCGGCGGAAAATTTGCCGGACGCAGCAGGCGCGTGTTGCGTTCGATGTAAGGTATGATTTCGCGTTTATCGAAGATGTGGTTGCCGGAGGTCATCACATCAAAACCTGCGGCAAAGAGTTCGTCTGCGAGATGCGGCGTAATGGAAAAGCCGCCTGCGACGTTTTCGCCATTCATCACCGCGAAATCTATTTCGTACTGTTCGCGTATGTCCTGTATGCGTTCGAGTATAGCGATGCGTCCCGGTTTGGCGACGACATCGCCGATCATCAAAACTTTCATACGATATTTAACCTTCGCTTCGTTGCTAAAATAAAAGGCGCGTCTCGTTCCAACCTTGAAGCGAGACGCGCCGCGTGCCGAAAATTCAGTATCAAACGCTTGGTCTTAATTTGAAAAACGAACTGTTTTTCCGTTGCTGCTCTGGGAATCAAAAAAGTGGCGGGAGGGAAATCCGCAATGGCCGTTCCGAAACCGTGATTGAACCTGCACAAGCAGGTGGGTGACTTTTTAAGAGCCGCCGCCTCTGGTTTTCCTTACTATGAAGGAAACGCACTGGCTTAATAGCGGCATCAGTCTCCCGTATCAACGGCATTGGCTCAATCATCTAAAATCGGTGACGAACCCCGCAGAAATTACCCTCTGCCACCAAAGATATTACCACATCCGTCAAGGGCACGGAAAGCGAAGTCTTGAAAAAAAAGGAGAAGCAAAGACAAGCGACGAGGTAAGGTTTCCCGGCTTGATTTCACCGCCCATCGTTTCGCATTCATCACATACTTTTGTAATCGTTTATGTGATCGCCATCGTGCCCGCTTTAAGCAAGTGGTCAAGCATCGCGGCGCACTCTGCGCTGCGCGAAGCGAGTTGCGAGTCGGCCTGTTCGTGCAGGCGTTTTAAGCGGTGCAATTCATCTGCGACGTGCAGCGCGGCGAGAATCGCGACCTTTAGCGAATCAACGGTCAGCGTGCCCGAAGCGATTTCACGCATACGCGAATCGACAAACTCTGCGAGCTGCGAGATGTACTCGCCATCGCCATCCGAGCGAATATTGTACGTTTGATTATAAATCTCTACGCGAATCGTTGGCGTCGAAATTCCTTCTATATTGCTTTTACCCTGCGACATAATTTCACTCCGTTACTTACGCATCGCTTCAACTGCTTCCGGGTCAATGGCGGCAATGGCGTCGAGCATCGCTTCGACTTTCGCGCGGATCATATCGCGCTCCGCAAGCAGGCGTTCGACATTTGATTCGAGCCGCTCTTTTTCGTCCAGCAGGCCGCCGAGTTCGCGCCGCACAACGGACACTTCGCGTTCGAGGCTCTCTTTTTCCTGCCGCAGCGTCTTGGTCAATTCGATGGTGCGGTAAATTTTGTCTTCCAGATGCGAAAACTTTTCCAGCCCAGATATTCCGACCATCAATGCTTCTCCTCGAATCTTTTCGTCGGGTCACGCGGAATCCGATTGATTATGCGACGAGCGCGCCTGCGCACGCAAGACTGACGCTAACACAAACACTGAAAATCTAAATTCGACGCTTTAAGCTTGCGGCACGCGCGCGCCTGCTTTACTTTCAAGCGCATCAAGAAGGTTCGCGTGTATCGCATTAACTTCTTCATCCGACAGTGTTCGAGCATCCGCGCGATACTCGAAGCGCAACGTCACGCGGCGCTCGTCGGCAAGCTTGTTTCCCTCTTCGTATTCATCTACGAAACGAACATCGCGGCAATTTTCCAAATGCTCATCAGAAACAATCTGAACCATTTCACTGAACGTCACATGCCGCCCGATACTGAACGTCACATCGCGCACAACCGACGGATAACGCGCGAGCGGTTGATAAGCAACGCTTGTTTGCCTTGCTTCCAACAAGCGACTCAAATCAATTTCCGCGATGTATAACGGTTGGCGAATTTTGTAGAGGTTCGCAATTTCTTCATCGAGCCTGCCGATGCTTCCAACAATCGTTTTATCTGACAAAGAAATATTAGCCGCTTGTCCTTCGCGCAGATGTTTTACACCCGCCGCGCTGTAAGCAAGCGCCGGACACTTCAGCGCATCAACCGCAGTTTCGAGCGCGCCCTTCAAATCAAAGAAATCCAAAGTGCGCGGCGTGCCTGCGCGATCTGCTTTTGTCGCCGCACCAACGGCTACCAGCGCCAACGCTTCGCGCTCAAGTGGCAGTTCATTTCCTTCATGCGTCGCAAAAATTCGTCCCGTTTCAAACAAGCGCACATCACGCGTGCCGTAATTGAAATTATGCCGCACTGCCTCTAGGAGTCCCGGCAGCAAACTCGGGCGCATTCGCGTCGCGCCTTCGATAATCGAATTGCGCAGTGTGACGAAACGCTCTTCGCCGTTTGCATTGCCGACGAAATTCGGCACCGGCGCGAAACGATCATCAGTGCCCGCGTCAATGAAACTATAACTAATCGCTTCGTCGTAACCGCCAGCAGCCAGAGCGCGCCGCATCAAGCGTTTTCTTGTTTCGTTCGGCTGGTATTCGCCCGCAGCGTTTGTCGCCGGAAGCATCGTCGCAATCTTATCGTAACCAACGTGGCGTGCGATTTCTTCTACCAAATCTTCTTCGCGCTCGACATCCACGCGCCACGTCGGAACAATGAAAGACAAGGCTCCACTATTTGATGCGTTTTGAACAAAGGCTGTTGAATCATTCACTGCGCCATTTCTCTCTTCAGCAGCGTGCCCGTTAAAACCAAGCGCCGCGAGAATGCGTTTCATCTCCGCCGTTTCAACTTCAAGACCTGTTAAAGCTTTAACGCGCGACGGGCGAAAGATCACTTCACGTTGCTCTATTTTCTGCGTGTAAACGTCAATCGAATCCACTGTCGCCGCGCCGCCCGCGATGTCGCAAATCAGGGCGACGCAACGGTCAAGCGAGCGCGTGACGTTTTCATAATCAACGCCGCGCTCGAAGCGATGCGAGGCTTCCGTGTGCAAGCCGAGCAAGCGCGAAGTGCGACGCACGCTCGCCGGATCAAAATACGCGCTTTCGATCAGCACGTCATTCGTCGCGTCCGAAATCTCCGTTTCTTCACCGCCCATCACGCCCGCCACAGCAACGGCGCGCGCAGCGTCCGCGATCACGAGCATCTCTTTATCGAGTTCGCGCTTCGTGCCGTCGAGCGTCTTGATCTTTTCGCCCTGCGCGGCGCGGCGCACGATGATTCGCTTCTCAATTAATTTCTCTAAATCGAACGCGTGAAGCGGCTGTCCCTGCTCATGAAGAACGTAGTTCGTAATGTCCGCCACGTTATTAATCGAACGCTGTCCGATAGCTTCCAAACGCTTCACTAACCAATCGGGCGACGGCGCGATCTTTACACCACGCACCACACGCGCCGCATAACGCGGGCACAAATTTGTTTCGCGCACTTCGACAGAAGTTAAGCTTTCAATGCGACCGTCAACTCGCGCCGCTTTTGTATGCGGCAAATTTACGGACTTGTCTTCAATAACGCAGACTTCGCGCGCCGTGCCAAGATGCGACAAACAATCAGGCCGGTTTGACGTGAGATCAACGTCCAACACGAAATCATCGCCCGCCGTTTTATGCACCGCTTCGACCGCGAGTCCGGCCATCGTCAAACGCTCCGCCAACTCGCGCGGCGCGAGGCTCGTTCCAGACAATTCACGAAGCCAGTTATAACTGATGTTCATCGGTCAGTTTTGAGTTTTCGGTTTTCAGTTTTCAGTTTTCAGTTAAAAGCCGGACACTTAAAACTGAAAACTCAAAACTGTAAACTGTCTTTCTCAATTAAATTGTTCGAGGAAGCGCACATCGTTCTCGAAGAGCAGGCGTATGTCGTCAAGCTCATAAAGCAAAGCAGCCATGCGATCAATGCCGAGACCGAAGGCGAAGCCGGAAAATTCATCTGGATCGACGTTAACGGCGCGTAGCACGTTCGGATGCACCATGCCGCTGCCGCCGAGTTCGATCCAGCCGGAGCCTTTGCATATACGACAACCCGTGCCGCCACATTTGAAACAACTAAAGTCGAATTCCGCGCTCGGCTCTGTGAATGGAAAATATGATGGGCGAAAGCGCGTGCGTGTCTCTGCCCCGAACATGCGGCGCAAGAATTCCGCCATCGTGCCTTTCAAATGCGCCATCGTGGTGCCGCGATCCACGCACAGGCCTTCGACTTGGTGAAACATCGGAACGTGCGTCGGGTCTGGGGTGTCGCGGCGAAAGACACGACCGGGCGCGATGATTCGCAAAGGAGCGCCGCGCCGTTCCATCGCGTGAATTTGCACTGTGGAAGTTTGCGAACGAAGCGCAAAACCTTTCGTCGTATAAAACGTGTCCTGCGATGCGCGCGCCGGATGATTTTCAGGAATGTTGAGCGCGTCGAAATTATAAAAGTCCGTTTCGATTTCGCGGTCATCTTCTATCGTGTAACCGAGCGACACGAAAATGTCTTCGATGCGTTCGCGCACCAAAGTGATCGGATGCAAATGCCCGCGACGCGCGCGGCGTCCCGGCAAAGTTACATCAATGCGTTCACGCTCGATGCGCGCGGCAGCAATAAAATCTTTTAGCGTCTGCTCGACTTTATCAATCGCTGTGACGATCTCTGCTTCGAGTTGCTGAACGCGTTGACCGAACGCAGAGCGCTCATCAATTGCAACGCGCCCGATTAACTTTTTCACCGCCGCGAGCTGGCTTTTTTTGCCCGTGTGATGCGTGCGCAATTCAATTAATTCGCGCAACGCCTTTTCCGCTTCATCGAGCGGTAAGACATTTGCGGACAGTGGTTCGCGAAAGTGCGCAAAGCGCTCGAACTCACGCTCGAACGCTTCGTGTGCAGCTTCCGCTTGTTGTACGGGACTTTCTACCTGCGTGCCTTCCGGCATTACAAAAAAATCCTTATCAGTTCAGGTTAAGCTGCCGCCTGTTGCTGCTGTTGCGGTTCGTTCTGCAAAGCGTTTTTGATTTGTCCGGCGAGATCAGCGAACGCTTCGGGTTGATTAACCGCCAAGTCTGCGAGAATCTTTCGGTCAAGCTCGATGCCGGAGACTTTCAGGCCGTGCATGAATTGCGAATAGTTCAGGCCGTGTAGACGCGCGGCAGCGCCGATACGCACGATCCACAAACTGCGAAAATCTCGCTTCTTCAATTTGCGTCCGGTATAGGCGAAGTTCAAACCACGTTCAACGGATTCCTTTGCCGAACGATAAAGTTTTGATTTCGTGCCGCGATAGCCTTTGGCTAACTTAAGAATTTTCTTGCGCCGCTCGGTGCGCTTGTTTCCACGTTTTGCACGAGGCATAAGTGATTACCTCCAATAATGAAAGATGATGAATTACGAATGATGTACGATAAAAAGAGATGCTGGATGTTAGATGATTTAGATGTTGGTTAAAAGCATATTACTGACATCCAGCATCTAGTATCTAACAACTGTCTTTAGCCACGTCCGTAAGGCAGCATCGCTTCGACGCGTTTTTGATCGCCTTCGGAAACCAATCCGTCTACGTCGAGCTGGCGTTTGCGCTTGGTACTCTTCTTCGTCAGGATGTGGCGCGCGTGCGAATGGCCGCGCTTGATCTTTCCCGTCGCCGTCAAGCGAAAACGCTTGGCCGCGCCCTTATGAGTTTTCAGTTTAGGCATAATTGCTCCTTATAAATAAAATTTACGCGGGCGGCTTGTCCTGTTGATTGCCGCTTGTTTGAGTTGTCTCGGCGGGCGCAGGCGAACTAGGCTTTGCTGCGCCACTGCTGCTATTGCTTGCGCCACCGCCACTGCTTTTGCTACTACCGCCACCTCCGCCGCCTGTGCGCTTCGGCGCGAGGATAATAAACATTTGATTGCCTTCCATGCGCGGGCGCGCTTCGACTTCACCAAAGTCCCGCAAATCTGCTTCGAGTTTTTCGAGAATGCGCGAGCCTAATTCTCTGTGCGCCATTTCCCGACCGCGAAACCAGATCGTCGCTTTTACTTTGTCGCCGCCCTGCAACCAATCGCGCGCGTGCTTCATGCGATAATCGTAATCATGCTCGTCCGTGCCGGGACGAAACTTGATTTCCTTAACGGTGATAACGACCTGTTTCTTTTTCGCCTCGTTCGCCTTTTTCTTCGCTTCGTACTGAAACTTGCCGAAGTCCGTGATGCGACAAACGGGCGGCTCTGCGTTGGCTGCGACTTCGACTAAGTCCATGCCGCGTTCGCGTGCCAGACGTATCGCCTCGCGCGTGTCCATTACGCCAAGTTGCTCGCCGTCATCACTGACAACGCGCACTTCGGGCACGCGAATTCGATCATTAATGCGCGCGCTTGGTGCGCGCCGTGTATCAGGGCGTTGGCCGCGTCCTCTAAAGCCTGTAGCTATACTCCACCTCCAGTTTTGCAGAAAAGGCGAATGCGGAAAGATGAATCAAGAAGCGATTGCTTTTTGTTCATCGCTCATCGTTCCCGCATCGTTATTTCTATTGTTAACCAAAGCGCGTGTCTCAACGAGTTCGCGCGCCATTGTTTTGAATTCGTCAATCGTCATCGCGCCGATGTCGCCGTCCTTGCGTTCGCGCACAGAGACTTTACGCTCTTCCATTTCACGATCACCAAGCACGAGCATAAACGGAATCTTCATTAACTGCGCATCACGAATCTTCGCGCCTATTTTCTCGCTACGCACGTTTGTTTCCGCGCGCAAGCCTGCCGCGCGAAGTTCTCTGGCAACTTCTTCCGCGTAATCGTTGATGCGATCCGTGATTGGCAAAACAATCGCCTGCATGGGTGCGAGCCACAACGGAAACGCGCCCGCGTAATGTTCGATCAGCACGCCGAAGAATCTTTCGACTGAACCGAACAAGGCGCGATGCACCATCACGGGGCGATGCGCTTTGCCGTCTTCACCTGTGTACTCAAGCTCAAACCGCTCCGGCAAATTAAAGTCTAACTGCACTGTGCCGAGTTGCCACAAACGTCCGATGGCGTCTTCGATCTTAAAGTCAATCTTGGGGCCGTAAAAGGCCGCTTCGCCTTCGATGCGCTCGTAAGGAATGCCGCGCTCGCTCAAGGCTTCGGCCAGAGCGCGTTCGGCGTTCGCCCAATCTTCCTGCGCGCCTAGATACTGCTTGCCCGCATCATCGCCTCTGACGGAAAGCTCGATCTTGATTTTCTCGAAGCCGAAGGTACGAAAAACTTGCTGCGCGAACTCGACGCAATCGCTGAACTCCGCGCGCACTGTTTCCGGCGTGCAAAATAGATGCGCGTCGTCCACCGTAAAGCCGCGCACACGCATCAATCCATGCAGCGTGCCTGATAATTCCGCGCGATAAACTGTGCCCATCTCCGCGTAACGCAAAGGCAGATCGCGGTAAGAACGTTGCTGCGATTTATAGATAGCGATATGAAACGGGCAGTTCATAGGCTTCAAACGAAACTCAGTTTCTTCCAGCTTCGTCGGCGCGAACATCGAATCGCCGTAGTTCTGCTCGTGCCCGCTGATCTGCCACAACTCGCGCCGCGCGATATGCGGTGTCGAAACGAATTTGTAATTGCGCTTGATTAATTCTTCGTGCAGGTAATCTTCCATCTGCTTGCGAACAATTGCGCCGTTCGGATGCCAGAAGATCAACCCTTGCCCGTACTGTTCCTGAATCGAAAAAAGATCAAGCTCGCGTCCAAGCTTTCTGTGATCGCGCCGCTCCGCTTCTTCGCGCTGCTTGAGCCACGCGTCCAATTCTTCTTGTGTTGCGAACGCCGTTCCGTAAATGCGCTGCATCTGTTGCTGCGTGGCATCGCCCATCCAGTATGCACCGGCGAGCGAAAGCAATTTGAAAGCCTTCAGCTTATTGGTGTTCGGCACGTGCGGGCCGAGACAGAAATCTATGAACGGCGAATTGTCTATGTAATAAACACTGACTTGATCGCCGCCTTTTTCTTCCACTAGCTGTTGCTTCAAAGGCTCGTCGCGTTCGGCAAAAACGCGCAAGGCTTCGGTCTTCGCAATAACTTCACGGCGATACGCGAGATTTCGTTTGCCTATCTCGCGCATCTTTTTTTCGATGATGGGCAGATCGGCTTCCGTCAAAGTGCGCGTGGCAATCACATCGTAAAAGAAACCGTAGCGCGGATCGTCTAAGAGCGCGGGGCCGATGCCGAGCTTTGTGCCGGGAAATAGATCGAGGACGGCGGCGGCCAATAAGTGCGCTGTTGAGTGGCGCAGCACGTCAAGACCGTCGAGCGTTTGCGGCAACACGGGTTCAAGCAACACTGCGTCATTGCCGTTCACGTTTGCCGCGTCGAGCGTGTACGTCAAATCAACTTCGCGCCCGTTGACTTTGGCCGCGAGCGCTTGCTTGGCCGCATCGCGGTCAAGTTTCTTCAAGGCTTCCGCCACCGTCACAGGCGACGAAAACTGCGCCGCCGCGCCGTCTTTTAATTGAACGTTAATATCGCTCATCGCAAAAGGTCTTTCGCTTCAATATCGCTCCGGGAAATCCGACGAACAGGCACGCTAGCAGCCACAAACACGCGCTGAACTGAAAGCTCGCATGAGCGGCTTCGCGGAATCGAAGAAGCGTCAACCGAATTTTGTGATCGCCGTTCGTGAAAAACGGCAATTGTTTAGAGATCGGATTCGACGGGAGCGCCTTCGTCCGCGAGACTCGCAACGTATGTGTGCGGGTTCAGCGTCGCTTCAGAATCGTGTAAACTTTCGATTCATGGACAAAGGTCTTCTGGAGCATCCCATCAAAAATTTGAAACTCCGGCAGGCACATACTAAAGTTAAAGCTTGTTCCCGCCATCTCAATCTATCTCAGAACGCCGCGTACTGCGCACAATCGTTTCTGAATTCATAGAATTTAACCAAAGCGTCTAGAGAAGTCAATTCCACAGGGCAGGAAACGTACAAGCCTAAGCCCCGCCCGCACAGAGCATTAAGCAGCGCCGATGCTTCACATGCCTAAATCTTTCAAATGGTAGCGTTCTGTGTCGTAGTGGCGCGCGACATCCACTGTGCTGAGTTTGCCAAGCACTTGTGTAATCTCAACGAGCGATAGATCGCAGGCCGGAGCGATTCCGCGCGCAGAGACCATTTTGCCGAGTTCGCCGCGCGCCATCGCGTCTGCCGCACGCGCTCCGAAGATCAATCCCATAATGCGATCAACCGGCGAAGGCGCGCCGCCGCGTTGCGGGTGGCCGAGCATCACAGAGCGCGCGTCATACGGAGTGTCGCGCATAATGCGCTTTGCCAGAACTTCACCGATGCCGCCGAGCCGCGCGTGCCCGAAAGCGTCCTGCTGATTATCAATCGTCACCAGTTCGCCGTCTTTTGCGCAGGCTCCTTCGGCGACAACGATCACAGAGTAACGCGGGCGCTCCAGATCACGTTGTGCAGAGTGGGCATCTCCCAAACGTTTAGTTAAGTGCGCGTAAACCTTTTCATAGTGAAACGGATGCTCTGGAATTAAAATCAGATGCGCTCCGCCCGCCACTCCAGACCACAAGGCTAAATGCCCTGCGTGGCGTCCCATCACTTCGATGATTTGCACCCAACCGTGCGAGCCTGCGGGCGTGCGCGAACGCTCGATCACTTCGGTGACGTTCCGCAAAGCCGTGTCGAAGCCGAGCGTATAATCCGTTCCCGCCAAATCCTTATCAATTGTCTTCGGTATGCCGACAACGGCGACGCCCTTTGCCGATAACCTCGCCGCGACACCGAGCGTGTCTTCGCCGCCGCAGGCAACAACAGCATCAAGACCGAGCCTTTCGATGTTCGACATCACTTCGCTTGAACGGTCAACGCGCTCGCCCGCTTCGTTCGTCGTCTTAAACGGATTGGTGCGCGATGAGCCTAAATTAGTTCCACCATCACGATCCCAGCGCCTGACACGGCTGCGGTCAAGCAGCAAAGTATCCGGCAGCGGATCAAGCAAACTACGCCAGCCATCGAAGAGGCCGACGACGGAGATACCGTATTCCGAAGCACGATAAACCAGACCTTTGATTGCCGGATTAAGACCGGGAGCATCGCCGCCGCCCGTCAACACACCGATGCGTTTCACTTTCGCCATAAACAGAAAATACCCTCACTAGAATAATGAAATATGTAATCAGCGATAATCGTAATCAATACAAATAGTAAGAACAATTTTTAGAAAGATAACAATAACGAGATTTTGTTTGGCGCTCTCTTTTTATCACTTTATTGCTTGCTCTGTGACTCTTAGGTTTCTGTGGCTAATTCTTCGGCTTTGCTAACCTTCCAAGTCTCTATCATATTTGATGGTGAAAGAAAGGTTGTTAACCGCCACGCCTACGGAGTAAGTTGAGCCATACGACGCAAGGCCGTTTCATAACGGAGAATATTGATAATCTGGATGAACCATAATCACGACATCGGCATTTCTACGCAGAGCTTCCCTGTAACATGTTTTCTGATTCTTGCCGTACCCGATATTTTTTTCATGAAGAAAAGTTGTTAAGCCTATTTCCCGCGCCAGCGCAACGGTTGCATCCACGCTGCCATCATCAACCAGAATCGCTTCGCCAACCACGTCGAACGGCACTTCGTCGTATGTTTGCTGTAACGTTCTGGCGGAATTATAGGCTGGCATCACAACCACGATTTTTTTTGCCGTTGAGCAAAGCGGAATGTCTCCTTATTGTCGAGCGCTTGTAAGTTTACAGGTATGATTAAATCATCACGAATGACGTTGAGACGGGTTTGAGCCACGAATACCTTACAGCCATTTCTCTCCCTTGAGTCGATATTGATTGGGCAAGGTTTCGTAAAAACAGTCTTTATGTTTTCTGACCAGATTGAAATAGAACATATGCCTTAGCGCGGCCACGCCGTCTTTCCATGTGATCTTTTTTCCTTCAAGATACTGGCGTGGAAAATAGGAAATCGGTAACTCCAAGATGCGCAGTTGCAGGCGTGCGATTTTTGCCGTGACCTCCGGCTCAAAGCCAAAGCGATTTGATTCCAGATTGATATTTTTGATTACGTCCGCGCGAAAAAATTTATAGCATGTCTCCATGTCGCTCAGATACAAGCCGCTCATCACGTTGCTGAGCATCGTGAGCGTTCGGTTGACGAGGTAATGGAGCGTGCGATGAACCTGATAGTTGGTCTTTTTGAATCTCGATCCGTAAACAACATCGGCTTTGCCTTCGATCAACGGAACGAGAAGCTTTGGAATGTCATCCGTATCGTATTCAAAGTCTGCGTCCTGAATTCCGATAAAGTCGCCTGTGGCTTGTTGAATTCCAACTCTAATCGCCGCTCCTTTACCTTGATTACGCGCTTGATTGATAAAGATAACGGGCGATTGAAATTGAAAATTTTCGAGAATTTCCGCTGAGTTGTCGGTCGAGCAGTCGTTGACGATAACAAGTTCTTTACGCAACGGCAGTTCCAGTTTGTCGATGCCGTTGAGGAAGCGTTCAAGGTGCATGGCTTCATTGAAGATGGGGATAATCAGACTAACCGTTTGCTGCATTGAAAATTTGTCGCCGACAGGCAATCAGATTGTGTGCCGCACAAAACCCGTATAATCTCGCCGCTATGGATGGCTCGATTGAAACGAACTTTTATTCGTCCACACTTTTTGCAAAGTCGTAATAGTAACGTGCGAACATGATCGCTGCAAGAGTCACCCAATGCACACGTCAAATCTCTTCAACTTGAGGCGGAGAGTTCGACGCTGAACGCATAAATGTTTGCCGTAGAACAAATCATTTTGCGAAAACTGTTTGTGACTACTTTATTGCGATGAACCTTCAGCAATTCAACGTCGGTTTCTGGCTCGGCGATGTTTCACTAGACAACGGCGGCGTCGGTCTATACGCGCTGCGGACGCTTCATGCGCTGCTCACAAAGCGCGAAGCGAACTGGCATTTCTCGCTGATATGTCACGCGGAGGCACGTGCGAGCGTTGATTCTTTCGCCGCGCAGTTTCAGGATTCCGTGCACGTTCAGGTAATTCCCTCTCCGCCGGTTAGCAAGAGAAATTGGCATGAACGTTTTTATAAGGCGGGCGGCAGCGCGAGCACGTCGCGTGAAGCTCACGCCGAGACAGTCTCTCATCAGGATCATCTTTCCGATTGGCTTAATGGACTGCCGCTTGATCTTATTCATTTCCCCAGTCCGACGCCGCCGTATCCCGCAGGACACGTGCCTTACCTTGTGCCCGCGCTTTTGCGAATAACGCGTCCCTTTATTCTGACCGTGCATGACGTGCAGGAATTGCGTTTCCCGGAATACTTTTCCCCTGCGCAGCGCGCCATACGCGCGATGCACCACTGGGAAGCGCTCGATAAAGCGCGCAGGGTGATTGTTTCTTACGATCACGTCAAAGCGGACTTAATCAAATACTTCGCGTTCCTAAAAGATAAAATTTCCGTGTGCCCAATCGCTCACCAATCTATCCATTTGCAGGAACCGACCGACGACGACGCACGCGCTTATGCGGAAAAATATGCACGCAGATCGCCGTATCTGCTTTATCCCGCGCAAACGTGGCGGCACAAGAACCACTCGCTTCTGCTACGCGCGTTACGCAAACTGCGCGAGCGACACAGGCCGGACTTGCAATTGATTTGCACGGGCAGGCGCAACGAATTCTTTGCGGAGCTTGGCGCGCAAGTTGAAGCATTGTCGCTCGAAGGTGCGGTGCTCTTTACGGATGTCGTGCCGGAGGATGAATTGTTGTGGTTGTACCGCAATGCGGCGCTGGTTGTGATTCCGACGGAATACGAAGCGGGAAGCTATCCGTTGCTGGAAGCGATGATGCTGGGCGTGCCTGTGGTCTGCTCGAACGTGACATCGCTGCCGGATACGATTGAAGACAGGCGTTTCGTCTTTGATCCTTATGACGATGAAGATATGCTGGCCGCGTTGATCCAAAGTATGCTGGCGAACGAAGCGCTACGCGATGAAAATATTACGAACGGCCTGCGGCAAACAGAAAAGCTACGCAGCTTTGACGCAGCAGAGTGCTTTTACAAAACCTACCGCAACATCCTTTCATAAGCGAAGCACGCGTGAAGCGTCGGCGTTGAAACTTAGCGGCGCGTTTTAAGGCCGGGCGTCTGCGGCGTCTAATCCATTTTCAGCAGTTCGGCATATTCGTGAGCGAAGTCCACATCTATCTCATTTCTGCTGATGCCGCCTCCTTCATAATTGGCAATCACGTAAGCGGCGTATTTCTTTGTAATTCGATCATTCCAGAAACATTTGATGTTGAAGGCATGATCGGCCAGTATCTTGAATCTCAGATCATAACCTCCGAACATATCGAAGACGGTTCGCCCATAAAAGACAGCTTGATGGCAGATGTTGCGTCGGCGGAGTTTGTCCTTGCTGAATTCTCCATCGTAAACAATGCCCTGATCCACCATGTAAGCATTTCCATAAACAAGCGAAAGATTATCTTCCGGCAGCACGCACGCGATTTTGCCGAGCATGTTCTCTCTCAAAGAATCGCCCGCCCCGATAAAGTATAAATACAGGCCTGAAGACGCATCTATGCCTTTGTTCATCGCGTCATAAACGCCCGCGTCCGCTTCCGAGATGACGTTCAACTTATCGCCGTATCTTTCGAGTGTGCGCAGCGTCTCATCCGTCGAGCCGCCATCGACAATGATGTATTCGAGTAAGTCCAACCCCTGCGACAAAACCGAATCAATGGTCTTCTCGATCTTTATTCCGCTGTTATACGCGGGCGTGATAATTGAAAAGAGTTTGCGATCCATGGATGGTTTAATAGCGGAACATTTTATTTAGTTGTATGAACATCGGATAACCGAACCGGGCGGCTGTTGTATTTAAGGAACGCCATAGTTCGATTCTTTGACTTTGAGATTATTGAAACGATAGCGCTGTGAAGAATATATTTTGTACAACGCATATAAAACCAGACCACCAAAGACGAATAGTTGTACCCAGAGCAGCCGGATAAAGAGCGTCGGATGATACTCAAATTGCACAAAATTTGAACCCGTTTCGAGTTGGACGCCGATCTGATTTAAGTTGATCTTTAGCGGCTCAACAGTCTTTCCGTTAACCTTAACTTTCCAGTCCTTCGTGTAATACTCGTTCAAAAGAAGAACGGCGCGCCGTTCTGTGTTGATGCTCAGCTGTAATTTATTGAGCGAAGCAAATTCTTCCTTAATGATGTAGTTCGCGGCAGGCGACTCATCGCTCAACCATGTTTGAATCTTTGCCGCATCCGCTTTGTCTACATAAAACTCTTTAGTGTAGTCATAACCTGCGTCGATCTTATTAAAGAAATCTTCTTTGTTTTCGTAAAAGCCAGCGACACGGTTGACGAGAAGGTATCTCGGTAACGCACGGTCGGCGCTGTAAAGTTTATAATTGTTGAGTTCCCTTTGGAAAGTATAGTCGCGTAGCAACGCCGCGTCATCACACCGGCGGCAAAGATAATACTTGGCTCCGAGTAGCGGGTAATAGTGGCGCAGATGGAAATTTTGAAATACTTCTTGAAATTGCCGGTAAGGTAGTGGATTCATGTATGCCTGAAAGCTGCGCAGTCCGTAATAGCTCGCGTTCATTGACCAGAACTGCACATTCAATTTATCGTCGGCGAAGATGACACGGTAGTTGCGCACATCCTCGATTTTAGCCAGCTCACTAAGTATCTCGTGTGAGCTAAGATTCTCTGCGGCAAAATAATCGCCGACCTCTAATCCGGGTAAGTCAGCCGGATATTGTAGATTGGCATAGATAATCAACGACACCGCCACAATCGCCAAAACTCTTTTGCCCAAGTCGCTCAACCACGATAAGGCCAGCAACGCGCCGCCAGCCGCCACACATATCGCCATTAATGACCACTTTGAGACAGAACCGATGTAACGTAAATCTGCGTGAAAGGCCATTGCTATCAAGGTAAGAGAAATTACGGCGACGGCGAGATGTTTGGAATCAAGGACAGATTTGTATCCACTATCCAGCGCCTCGATCAAATACTGGAAGCCAAATGCCGCCAGCGTTGAAGCACCTAAAACAAATACAAAAAGATGGCGTCCGGGTTCTCTGATCTTATTGATGTAGGGTAGTTGATAGTTAAGCTGTGCAAACCCCAAGTGGCTGCCAGTTGCGGAGAGCAAAGCATAAAGGCTAATAAAGAATAGCGGTAAAATAATCCAGTTGGTGCGCGCTTTGAAGATTGCTAATAAAGCCAGTATCGCCGCGCCGATGCCGATAAATGGGCTGCCGATAACGGCGGGTATAGCTAGCGGCAGCAACGTTCCGGCCAAATGAACAGGCTCTAGCTGACCAACCAAAAAGCCTTTGAAAGGTATTGTGGTGTTACCGACGATTGCCGGATAGTCGCCGATAAAGCGGATCGTATCAGTGTTGAGGAGGGCTGGCACTAAACTCGGCGCGGCGAGCAGAAGCGTTATCGCTCCCATAATGAACAAATTTTTGCTGGTGCTAAACAGAGCATCCGTGCGCTTTTGTTTCAGAAGCCGTAGGGCATGAAAGAAATACAGCACACCGATCACATACACAGCATGAATCAGTGATTGCGACGGTGAGGCGAGAATCAACAGCGCAAAGGACACGGCGCCGACGATGATACCAACTTTCGGATATATGTTTTCGAGAACAAGGTAAACGCCTGCGATTATCAGCGGAAACCAACTATAGGATGCGAGGATGTTAACCCAACTGCAATAGGTGAAAGTATTCGGGCTGATCGCAAGTAGCGATGCTCCTAAAAAGGCTGCCAGCGGCCTGATACGTAACACCCTTAGTAGTAGATATGTGTTGACATACAAAATCAGCAGGTGAAAGAGAATGACATATTGCACCTGCATCATGGCGTTCAGCGGAGTGTTATACAAGCCGAACCGAAAGAAGTAGAACGGGTAAGCGGGCGATAGCTGCGGCACATTGTAAAGCGGCAGCCCCGCCACAATGGTGTTCATCCAATAGGGATACTCGCCGTGGCTGAAGGTTTTTGAGATGAAGTTGAAGAGAGGAAGCAACAGGTACGTGTTGTCCTGAAAAGTGGCGATATTCTTGCTGCTGTCCGCAAACTTGCCGAACGCGATGAGAGCCACGATTGCCAATGCCAACGAAGCGAGAATAGATTCATGGACTAAAGCGCGGTGTTTGGTAATTGACACTGACTTATCACCTTGCGAAACGTTCAAACTTGCGTGAACACGGATCGCCACTGCAACTTAACATCTAACGTGCTGTTAATAGAGATGGAAAGGCCACGTAGATGATTTTGTGGATTAACGGTGGCGGAAACCTGCGCGAGGCAATTGCCAGACATCGTAATGTTGCGTTTATTTCAGTTGCGCCGCGACGAACATAATGTCACCTAAGTTAATCCATAATCCCAGACGGCGAGTTGGCTTTTCTCCGAGCAGTGCCAGCGCTGTTGAAGCTATACGGCCTCCCGCGCCATTTCGCATACGAATAGAGGCGAGCACGTTGAACATCGTGTGATAGTAAGGAGTTGTTTCTATACCAAGCACTTTGAACCCCAAGCGTTCGAGCAGGCGCGTTATCGTCTGTCTGGAAAAATAATGAAGATGTGACGGTGGATGTATTTGCCGCCAATGCTTTCCTCGCAGGCGGGCGTTGAATGAGCCGATGTCACCGGTAGTTAAAAAAAGCATACCGCCTTCGTTGAGCAGTCCGGCAGCTTTTTCTAAATAAGTTTCCGGCGCGCTCAGATGTTCGATAGTGTCCCACAAGCAAATCACGTCGAAACGCTGAGCGCCATAGTCAGCGTCGAGAAAATCCCTGCACCGGACATCCAATCCGAATTCTTCTCTGGCACAAGTGGTTGGGGTTCCGCAAATATCAATTCCGGCAACATGCTTAAAGTCGGCTTTCGCTTCATTGAGAAACAGTCCATAAGCGCAGCCGATTTCCAGCAACGAATCTCGCTTCGGGTTGTAGCGCGACATTTGCTCTAGGTGTCGCCGCATTGACTTACGCAACGCATCCTGCTGACCGATATAATCCGGGTACTCGCTGCCCGCAAAGTAATCGTCGTTATAAATGGACGGCAATTCGTCATTATTAAAATTGCGAAACGTTACGAAGCCACATGAACGACACTGGCTTAATTGGTTAAAGACACGATTGTACCCGTCAACGCTTTCACACACTTTGCACACTGCATGATTATTCGCTGGATAATTATCCAACGGCGCGGTCAGTGTCATTTTGATGTTTTTGAATTCGGCTTACCATATACGATGGACGGGCGCGCACTTCGTTGTATATACGTGCCACATATGCGCCGATAATTCCGATGAACGCGAGGGTCACTGAATTGAGCATCAGCGTGACGGAGATGCTTGAAGCCCATCCCGGCGGGGCGTTCTCACCTAAGGCGAGCCATGCCAGAATAAAAATGAAGTAAAGAGTGCTCAGAGAAATTGCGACTCCTCCGAGTATCAACCCCAGGTGCAGGGGTAAGCTTGAGAAATCGAAAAGAGCGCGCGAAAAGAGTGTGACAAGTTGCTTGAAACTATACTGCGAAGTTCCAGCAGCCCTTTCCGCAGCAACATATGAAACCACACATTGCCGGAAGCCGATCCATGGAGTGAGTCCGCGATAAAGACGCGCGTTTTCAGGGAGGGATCGGATAGCTTCATGCGACTGCCGGTCAAGCAGACGATAGTCAGAAGCATTCGGGATGATCTTGATCTGAGACACACGCGCCACTATCGCATACGCAATCCGCGTGGGGATGCTGCGGCGGCGCGCGAGTCCCGTCGTTTCCAACTTACGCGTATGGACAATGTCATAGCCCTGTCGCCATGCCGCGACCAGATTGATAATCAATGGCGGAGGATGTTGCAAGTCACCATCCATGCTGATAACAATATCTGCATCCGCGTGATCGAAACCGGCGGTCAGCGCGGCCTGATGACCGAAGTTGCGCGAGAGCAGAATATAAGCGACGCGCTTATCTATACGGAAAAGCGCTTCCAGGACAGCGGCCGTGCCGTCCCTGCTTCCATCATTAACGAACAGGAGAGTCCACTCAACCTCTATCGAGTTGAGCACTTTTGCAAGCTCTTCGTAGGTATGCAAAAGCACGCTCTCTTCGTTATAAATGGGAATTATGACGCAAAGTTTTGGTCTGCGTGTATCTCTTGGCTCCAGCGGAAAAGGCAGCGGGAGAATCGGTTTGACATGCTGATTCTCCATCATTAAAGTCGCCATATCTGCAACGGCCATTTTCATTGTCGATCTTAAAGTTCTCGCGACGCTAACTTTCACGACTCCTAACAGGTATTAGAAACGTCGGCCGCTTTGCCTCTGGAACATGCTGTTTTAGAAACTTTACATAACATAAATCTTCTTCGCAAAGGCAGCAAAGTTTAGTGTGGACATTTTTGGTATAGTATCATATTGTGCTTTATCCTTATGGCATACATTCTAACTCAGAGAAGAGAGGCCAGCATAACAGTTGGTGTATTGCGGCAACGTAGGATGTTCAGCGCGCATTGACTAGATCATTCGCGTTGCGTTTATTGCTCCCTCCCGGCTTGACGTTCACCTTTTTTTCCTTTAATGAACGTTCGCCGGAGTTTAAGAAACCGAAGGGCGTTGCACATCCGTATTAATCTTTTTACCATGCGGATCAAGGCGGCAAGCGCCGGAATACATAAGCTCATAATACAGAACCAACATGGGTAAATCTTTTCGCTATAGCCTGCCCTTCTCGCTAAGGAAATCGGCAAGATACTTGATTGTACGAGTTGTCGCACGCGTTGTTCGTTTCATCAACGACATTCTGAACGTCGCCGTCACTAACGGGCTTGATCTAAAGCAGGAATTAACGCCCTACGTTAAAGAAAGTTTAGCCAGTGTGCTCGGCGCGTTGCCGCAAGCGCCCGCGCAATTGAACGCGCCGCCGGATTCTGCCGACGACGAAAATGCATCGCCGCGTCCGTTGAGCGCGCGTGACTTTCTTTTTTTGATGGACGTGATCGCCGCCAGAGAAAACAGCACTGAAGATTCGCACGCGCCGGTGCGTGCGTCGATTATCATTCCGGTCTTCAATCAACTTGATTACACTTTTCAATGTCTACAGGCCTTGATGCGCGAGCTGAATTTGCAGACGGACGAAATCATTATCATCAACAACGCATCGCAGGATGACACGCAGTTTGTGCTCTCGCACATGAAGGGCTTCGTGCGCTTGATTAACAATCCCGAAAACATGGGCTTTGTTCACGCCTGCAATCAGGGCGCAAAGTTCGCGCGCGGCAGACACTTGATCTTCCTGAATAATGACACGGTGGTTCAATCCGGCTGGTTGAATAATCTGGTGGAAACTGTCGAAAGCGATTCAGCAATCGGAGCCGTCGGTTCGATGTTGGTTTACCCGGACGGGCGACTTCAGGAAGCGGGCGGAATTATTTGGATCGACGGCAGCGGTTGGAACTACGGTCACGGCGAAAGCACGGAAGATAAAAGATTCAAGTTCGCGCGCGAAGTTGATTATTGTTCGGGAGCGTCCCTGCTCGTTCGCAAAGAGATTTTCGATTGTCTCGGCGGCTTCGATGAACGCTACGCTCCGGCCTACTATGAAGACGCCGATCTATGTTTTGGTGTGCGTTCTCTGGGCTTCAAAGTCGTGTATCAACCGATGTCGCGCGTCGTGCACTACGAAGGAATCACTGCCGGAACCGACATCGAATCGGGCTACAAGCGCTATCAGGAAATCAATCGCTCCAAGTTCGTCGAAAAATGGCGCGAAGTGTTGCGCGCGGAACATCTGGAGAACGACCCGGATCAAGCAGAAATCGCGGCGAATAGAAAAGCCGGGCCGCGCATTATGGTCTTTGACGATATGTATACGTCTCCGACGCGCGATTCGGGCAGTTTGCGGATGACGATGATTCTGAAAATCCTCGCACGTTGGGGACGCGTTGTGTTCGTGCCCGTCGGTTCACAGCTTTTGCCGGAATCCGAATATCTTTTAGCGAAAGAAGGAATCGAAGTCGCGCATCTGACCAATTATAAGAGCATTCTTAAAAAAGGCGATTTTCAAACCGTCGTTCTTAGTCGCGCAGCAGTCGCTGACGGTTTGCTGGCAACCATACGCAAGCTCGATAGCACGATCAAGATTATTTACGACACAGTTGACATACACTTTTTGCGATTGCAACGCGAATATGAGTTGACCAAAGATGAAAGCTTTGCGGCGGACGCAGCGCTGCTGAAAAAACAGGAAACGCGCATCGCTTCAATGAGCGATCAAGTTTGGTGCGTCACACACGACGACAAAGAAACGTTGGAACGCGAAGCACCGATGGCGAACGTCAGTGTTATCCCTAACATTCACAAGCTGCATGAGCGCGGGAAAACTTTTGAAGAACGCGAAGGGCTGCTTTTTATCGGAAACTTCGGCCACCGTCCCAACAAAGATGCGGTGCATTATTTAATGCACAAAATATACCCGCTCATCCGTGAAGAAATGCCGGACATGAAGTTCTACATTGTCGGCAGCAATACGCCGGAGGAACTGCGCGCTTACCAATCGCCGCACGTACACGTGTTGGGCTACGTCGAAGACGTAGATTCTTTATTCCACAAATGCCGCATCTTCGTTTCACCTTTGCGGTATGGCTCGGGCATGAAGGGCAAGGTTGGACAGGCGCTTTCCTACGGTCTTCCGATTGTCACAACATCTATCGGAGCCGAAGGCATCGGGCTGGATCACGATCATAGCGCTTTAGTCGCCGATGATGCCGAATCGTTTGCGGCGGCGGTGCTGAAGGCCTACCGTAGCAAAGAATTGTGGCAGCGGCTTTCCGACGGTGGCTACAAACACATTCAGGAGAATTACACTCCGGCAATTGTTGAAGCAAGAATACACGCGGCGCTCACCGAGTTATTCCGCCCGGTCAAGACACCACTTGAAGCTTTACCGCAGAAATTCGTGAAGGTCGCAGGCCAACCATAAACAATAATCGGCAACAATTTCAGGCGTTCACATAATCTTCGGAATTTGTCTGCCGCGCTTCTTCTGTGACGCGATACTCGGTCGTCCAGTTCAGCAATGGCCGTACGACACCCGGCACAGCCCCGACGTAATCACCTCGCGCCGAATCGCCTTCCTGCGTATCGACAACCTGAAAAGTCACGGAGTTATATTCGCGCAGGTGCAAGCGAGTCGCCGGAATGTGCGATAGAATCGCCGCGTTTACCAATAGGCTTCCTTCCGACAAATAATTGCCGGGAATCCACACAGTGCTTGTGTAAATACCCGCGGGGCGCGGCGTTCGTCGCCACTCCGCGCCAACGTCCTGCACGGTGAACAAATGCACGCCGGATTCATTCAGCAAATCGAAACTGGGCGTCAGCACGTGGCCGTGTTCGAGCGTTTCGTATTCGATTTCGAGACCGACCGGATAGCGTATGTCAATTGTTTCGGTTGTTCGCCCGTCTTTCGTGCAAACGCGCACACGGCGCAAACGCGCCACGTCGTCGCCGGGCGCTTTCAAAGGATCAGGCCACTCGCGCTCACAGCCGATCTTCAAGCTTGAACCGAGATAATCGTTGACGATTTTGTGCGCCGCTCCGTCACCGACCACGCGGCCTTTATCAATCCAGAGCACGCGCTGGCACAGCCTAGTGACGGCGGGCATACTGTGCGACACGAAAAGAATCGTGCGCCCCTGTTGCCTGATCTCGTTCATCTTGTTCAGGCATTTCTGCTGAAAGCTCGCGTCGCCGACCGCGAGCACTTCGTCCATCATCAATATTTCCGTGTCGAGATGGGCGGCAACGGCAAAAGCGAGACGCAGATACATGCCTGTCGAATACCACTTAACGGGCGTATTGATAAACTTTTCGATTTCGGAAAAAGCGACGATCTCATCAAAGCGGCGACTGATCTCCGCGCGCGCCATGCCGTGAATTGCGCCGCTCAGGTAAACGTTTTCGCGTCCCGTTAAGTCTGGATGAAAACCTGTGCCGACTTCCAGAAGACTGCCGATTCTGCCGTAGAGTTCAAAGTAACCCGAAGTCGGTTCGGTGATGCGCGAAAGAATCTTGAGCAAAGTCGATTTGCCCGCGCCGTTTTGTCCGATAAGGCCGATTGTCTCGCCCTGACCCACCTCAAAACTCACGTCCTTGAGCGCCCACAACGTTTGCTTCTTTGAACCGCCGTTCCCGCGCAAACGTCTATACGGTGACAGCACGGCTCCGGCAAGCGTTTCGCGGAAAGTTTGGTATCCGGCGGGCAAGCCGCCGATGCGATATTGCTTGCTGAGCCTTTCAATTCTGATAATCGGTTTCATCGAAATCAAACAAGATCAGCGAAGGTTTTCTCAAAGCGCCGGAACGCATAAACGGCGACGAGTAACATCAGTATCGTCAAAGCAGTTGCCAATCCGAGCGATTGCCAATTAACGCTCTGGCCGGTCAGCGACGCGCGGAAATTCTCAATAATCCCGGCCATCGGATTAATGAGTAGCACCCAGCGCCACTGCGCCTTCACGACACTCGACGGATAAATAATCGGCGACGCGAACATCCATAGTTGCAGCACGAAGGGCAGCGCGTGGCGCACGTCTCTGTACTTGACCGTCAAAGCGGAGAGCCACACGCCGACACCGAGCGCAAACAGCGTCGTTAGCGCAACGTACACGGGCAGCATCAATAGACCGCTCCATGTGACGGCCAATCCGTAATAAAGCGCTAACCCGACGAGAATAATTGATGCGATGGCAAGATCAACTAATCCTGCGGCAACCGCCGCCGTCGGAACGAGCAAGCGCGGAAAATAAACTTTTGTAATCAGATTGGAATTATTGACGAGGCTCGTGCTGCAATTATTAACGGCGTTGGCGAAGAACGTCCACGGCAATAGTCCCGTGTAGGCGAAGATCGGATACGGAATCCCGTTTGAAGAAACGCCGACGAATTGATTAAAGAAAAGCGTAAAAACGAGCATCGTGACAAGCGGCTGAATAACCGCCCACGCCGCGCCCATCACAGTCTGTTTGTAGCGAACCTTGATGTCGCGCCAAGTGAGAAAATAGAGCAGTTCGCGCGCCGCCCATAGTTCTCGAAGATTCAGCGATTGGCGTCCAACGCCACCTGTAATTAAAGGCTTATCGGGCAGCGGCGTGGCGGCGTAAAGAGAGGCGACCGGAGCAGTCAGGCCGGATTCTGTTGAGGCGGCTGATTCAAACATAATGTAGTTGTCGCACGACAGCGGAACGCACGCGCCGCTTGCTCTGACGGGCAATAAATATTCTGCCGTTCAAATATTAACTCGATTAATCTAATGGCGCGCGGTGCGGAACGTCAAGCATACATCTTCATTTAAGGATGAAGAGAGCGAAAACAGTTCGTCCAAGCGCCAGCGCGATAGTTAACTCTGCGCTGGTGACTTACTAAAATCAAAGTGATAAATCAAGTTATCGCTTTTGGTATCAACTCCGGTTCGGACAAATTTAGCTTCTTCATATAATATCCTTGCTGCTGCGTTGTCCGGGTGAACCTTTAGCATAAGCCGCGATGATCCGCGCAACTTGCAGATGCTTTTAGCCATTCTGATGGACAGTTGCGCCAACGAGTAGCCGCTGCACTTTTCGTCGATCAACACGCCGTAAGCGGGCGCGTCAAAACCTTCGTCCCATCCGCGCAGCATAAAAAAACCGCATAATTCATTTTGCCAGTAGATGCCCATAAAAACATCTTTCCGGCGCGCCGCCAGTAAGCTCGCCATTGTTTCCTGATCGAAGCTGAACGGAGTAAAAAATCGCACGTAAGTTGGCGATTGCGCACGCAGCAAAGACGAGAGCGCGGCGGCATCTTCAATTTTAAGCGAACGAACAATTAACGCTGTTTCCATCTTTGACGTACTTTCTTATCTTTGTCGTAAAATACCAAGCTCTGATTTTCATTCACAATGATTTTTTGATAAACGAATTCCACGTTTAAGTGGCATGGCAAACAGTGCGATAGACGTTAGAGTCTATCTGTCTGCGAAAAACTTACTATGATAGAGCAGTAAATAGCAACGAATTTCATTGACTTACGCGGGCAATCCAGCTTATCTTTAGCGCTGTTCTAGTTTGTAAAAGCAATCTGCCAAAAAATTTGTAATCCAAAGCCGCAAGGCTATCCGTATTTATGGACAAGATAGAGACGTTGTTCAAGCGTGATTAGCTCTCAATTGTGCCTGTGTGCTCATTAGAAGCTATGGTTGCCACGCGGCGGTGTCAAGCATTCTTGAACAGAAGAATCAACAATTTAGCGGCGCATACAGCACGCTTCAATGTGCGCCGTCACAGCCCCACTCCGGGTAAACAAGGAAAGGAAGCACAATGCGAAGACTTTTGACTTTTGCGATCACCGGCCTGCTGGTGTTCTCACTGCTTGCCATCGGTCCCATGAACATGACCGTGCGCGCATCAAGCCACCGCGAAGCCCCATCTACCTCGGTGGACCCGCAAGTTGACAGCACCGACTTATACGCCTTTGTCGATCCAATCGATCCGACGAGGGTTAATCTGATTATGAACTTTATTCCGTTCCAGTTGCCGCAGGGTGGGCCGAACTTCTACAGGTTCGACGATAATGTCGAGTATGCAATGAGGATCGACAACAACGGCGACGCAGTGACGGACATCCAGTACATATTCCGTTTCAGGACGGTGGTGGGCAGTGCCAACACTTTCCTTTACAACACGGGGCCGGTCACCAGCCTCAACGACCCGGACTTAAACATCAGGCAGTTTTACTCGATCAATGTGATAAGAGGAAACGCGCCGAATACGACTACTGCGACCATCACTCCGGCGACGCCTGCCGCCGGATCGCCGACAGGCTTCCCATTTGCTGTGCCGCCGGTCAACATCGGGCCGCGTTCAACGCCGAACTACGAGACGGCTCTCGCGCAACCTGCAGTGACAACTGTCAGCACTCCATTCGGCAATGCGCTGGTCTTTGCCGGGCAACGCGATGAGGGTTTCTTCATTGATGTGGCTTCGATCTTCGATCTTTTGGGTCTCCGCCCCTTCAACGCGGCTCATCTGATCCCGCTGGCAACTTCGCCCGGTGTGGATGCTACCGCGGGCCTCAACGTCAGCACCATCGCTATCCAAGTACCGATTACGGCTGTGACGGCTAACGGGCAGCTACCGACCGGCGTTAATGATCCGAACGCCGTGATCGGTGTTTATCAAGCTTCAAGCCGTCCGGCGATGATCGCTTTCGCTACGGATCGTAGCGGCGGCGTGACCTTTTCCGGTAATTTCGTGCAAGTCTCGCGCCTTGGCAACCCGCTTATCAACGAGCTATTGATTCCGCTCGGCATGAAGGATAGGTTCAACGCATCGCTGCCGGGTGGCGACGCACAGTTCCTCCCCTTCGTGCTTGATCCTGAACCGGCGCGGCTGATTGGCTACGCGGGATCGCCGCCAGCCTTTGATTTGTATCCGTCCTTTAATGCTCCCGCACCGCCCCGCAACGATGTAGCGACTATCTTCCTGACGGGAGTTCCGGGGCTTAATCAGGTGGCGGCGGCAGGACAAACGCCAGCGGCCTTTCCTAACCAGCCGGCTTCAGTTGTGCCAAATGAACGTATGCGGTTGAACCTTGCATTTCCACCGACCGCCGGCACGGCAAGCGCGACGGGCACCGCGAACCGACTCGGCAATCTTAGCGGCGACAATGCGGGCTTCCCGAACGGGCGACGCGTTGGCGACGACGTGGTGGACATCTTATTGCGCGTGCTGGCAGGAGCGACTACATTCACTCCTACATTCAATGTCGCGCCGAACAACATGCTTGGCGACGGCGCTAATCAAAACGATGTGCCGTTTCTGACGAGGTTCCCGTACTTAGCGACGCCGCGCGCCGGTTACGACGCACCGGGCGGTGTGACTGGCACAACGGACACGAATGCGCCGGCGGTTGCGCCAACTCCGCCGACGCCGAGACCGTAAGGGTGTTCCTTTGATTGTGGCGCGGGTCAGCAAAAAGCGGCAACGCAATTTGCTCCCGCGCTACGTTGAAATAACCTTGAAGCTGGAGTTAGGCTAGAATTAACAACCCGACTCCGGCTTCAATTTTTTGCTTTAGTGTAGATAGAACGGATATGCGTAATAAGTTTCTGATTATCACCGCGACTTTTCTTGCCAGTCTCGCAATTGTCTTCGGTATCCGCGCAATATCAAGGCGTGCTGCTCAGCCGATGATGAATCAGCAGGAAGCCGCACCCGTGTCTGACCGGCGCGCGACGCCCGCCGACCAATTAATCCGTGCCGCGCAGTATACGATTCTGAAAGAGTCTGGCTCACCGAAGGGCTACAACATGCTCGCGGGAGCCTACATGCAGAAGACGCGCGAGACCGGCGATTTCGCGTATAACGCGAAAGCTGAAGCGGCGCTCAAGCGTTCCTTCGAGGCCGCTCCAGACAATCACGACGGCGTTCGTCTCAACGCTTATTTGTTGCTTTCTTATCACCGCTTTAATGAAGCGCTTGATGTCGCGCGCCATGCCGTCGAGCAAAGCCCACGCGATTACGAAGCTTATGGCGCGCTCGTCGATGCGCTCGTCGAAACAGGCAATTACACAGAAGCGCGCGTTCGTATCCAGCAGATGCTTGATTTGCGCCCGTACACTGCGTCATACGCGCGTGCCTCTTATCTGCGCTCGCTTTACGGCATGACCGATGGCGCGATTGAAGCGATGCGCCTTGCCGCCGAATCATCCTCGCCCGCCGACACGGAAGGTATGGCTTGGTGCTACGTGCATCTCGGCGACGAATTGATGAACGCCGGAAAAATGGCTGAAGCTGAGCACGAATACGATCACGCGCTCTTCGTCTTTCCCGATTACCACTTCGCGCTTGCTGCCAAAGCACGCGCACGCATGACTTTTGGCGACACCAACGCAGCGATAGAATTTTACAAACGCGCGTTGGATCGCGTGCCGCTACCTGACACGGCCATCGCGCTCGGCGACCTTTACACGAAACTCGGACGCACAGACGAAGCGAAGAAGCAGTATGATCTCGTCGAGTTCATCGAGCGCACGACTGCCGCCGGTAGCACTTACTCGCGTCAACTCGCGCTCTTCTACGCCGATCACGACATGAAGCTTGACGACGCGCTTCAAATCGCGCAGCGCGAGCGCGCCGCGCGCAACGACATTTTTACGTGCGACGCGCTGGCGTGGGTGCTTTTCAAAAAAGGCGACCTCGTCGGAGCCAAAGCCGCGAGCGATGAAGCACTGCGCCTCGGCACACGCGACGCACGCATCAATTATCACGCGGGGATGATTAACCGTGCGCTCGGCAATCGCCGTGAGGCGGCGAAGTATCTCCAACTCGCGCTTAAAATAAATCCTTTCTTCGATATTCTTCAGGCGGATGTTGCCAGACGAACGCTGCATGACATCGCGGCATAAGAGTTACAGTAATTCGTCGATGCTTTATCTACATAATCAAGCACTGAAGCGCACGCACGCGATCACACTTCTCGCCGCCGCTCTTTTTGTATTTACCTGTGGCAGCGAACTAATCGCGCACCCGCTCGGCAACTTCACGATCAATCACTTCACGCGTGTTGAAGTCGGCACAGAGCGCCTACATCTGCGCTATGTTATTGATATGGCGGAGATTCCCACCTTTCAGGAATTGCAGACGATTGCCGCCGCCGCCGACAACTCGCCATCAAACGCGGAGCTTAACGCTTATCTTGAGCGCATTGCCACGCAATACGGTGAAGGTCTCGTGCTTCACGTTGATGCCGCTCGCGTGCCGCTGAAAATAATTGATAAGAGCATCGCGTTGTTGCAGGGAGCGGGCGGACTCCAAACACTACGCGTGGTCTGCGACTACGAAGGCGCGTTGAACGCAAGCGCCGCGAGTCGTGAACATCGCCTGCGTTTTGAGGACACGAATCATCGAGAGCGCATCGGCTGGCGCGAACTTGTTGTTGTGCCCGCCACAGGCATCGCCGTCTTCAACAGCAACGCCTTTGGCAACGGCCTGACCGATGAACTCAAAGCTTATCCGCAGGACATGCTCGCCGCTCCACTGCATGAAAGTCACGCCGAACTCTCTTTCACACAGGGTAGCCTTCCGGCGGGCGCAACCGCTTTGCGCACGCGCGATGGCCGCGCTGTTGAGCCGTCGCGTGATCGCCTGACAGAATTAATCAGCGTGCCGGAACTAACACCGCTGGTGGCGCTGCTCGGCTTAGTTTTTGCCGCCGCACTTGGTGCTTTTCATGCGCTCTCGCCCGGCCATGGCAAAACAGTTGTCGGCGCTTACCTTGTCGGCTCACGCGGCACGGTCAAGCACGCCGCCTTTCTCGGCTTGACGGTGACGATTACACATACGCTCGGCGTCTTTGCGCTCGGGCTAGTGACACTCTTTGCATCGCAGTATGTTGTGCCCGAACAATTGTTTCCGGTCTTGAGTTTCATGTCGGGCGCGATTGTGCTCGTGATTGGCTTGAGTTTGTTCGTTAGTCGGTTGCGCGGGGCGTTCAAATATAGAACTAACGATCAAACAGATCAATCAACATTCACGAATTTACAAGCGGCTGAAACGGGTGATCCACTTCAGCATGACACGCTTAACGAAACGATTGTGGATTATACGCACAATCACGAGGAACAGCCGCCCACTAAAGTCTTCACACACTCGCATGGCGGAAGCGCACACACGCATGTGCCGCCGGGAGCCGATGGCAACCGCGTGACGTGGCGCAGTTTGCTGGCGCTCGGCATCTCGGGTGGATTATTGCCGTGCCCTTCGGCGCTGGTGGTGTTGCTGTCGGCGATAGCGCTGCACCGTGTCGGCTACGGGATGATTCTAGTGGTGGCCTTCAGCGTGGGGTTGGCGGCGACATTGACGGCGATTGGACTGGCGTTTGTGTATGCGGGGCGCTGGATGAAGCGTCCGACAAGCGTGAGCGGAAGTCGCCTTGTGCGAGTGTTGCCGATCATCAGCGCGCTGGTTATCGCGTGCGTTGGGGCGGGCATTTGTTATGAAGCTCTCGCTCAGGCCGGATACAACGTGCCGTCCTTATCCGCAGGCCTCTCGTTCAAACCGAAAGGCTGAAGCACGCTTTCGCTTGTAGATAAACTTCGCAAGGCGAAAGCGTGCTTCGCATACCAAGCTTTGCGGGTATTAAACTCGCGCGGGAATAAATTCGCCGGGTCATGGACTATACGGGCGAATGTTATTATAATCCTGCGTGTTACGAATATTAGAATCGTGTAACTGGCGAGACGCGTGATGATGGCGGAGAATATTGGATGAGCCAAGTAATGCGCTTCGGCGTAAGTATCGAGAACGATCTGCTGGAAAGTTTTGATCGATTGGTGGGAGAGCGAAAATATGCGACGCGATCCGAAGCTCTTCGTGATTTGATTCGTGATGCGCTCGTTCAATCGCGCCTCGAAGCGCAAGCAAACGAAACAGAAGTGCTGGGCACGCTCACGCTCGTCTACGATCATCACGCGCACGAACTCTCCGATCAGATGGCCGCGTTGCAACACGATCATCACGAAATGGTCATTTCCGTGCTCCATGTTCACATCAGCCGCGACGATTGCATGGAAGTGATAGTGCTGCGCGGGCGCACAAAAGCCGTGCGCGAGCTTGCCGATGCGCTCCTTAGTTTGAAAGGCGTCAAACACGGCAAGCTGTTCACGACGCTGCCCGCGCAGATCATCACGGACGGCGCGCGACATTCAAACACGCACAAACATACGCATTCGCACAACGGCAACGGGCACAAGCATTCGCACAAGGAACGCAAATCCACGGCGCGACGCAAGTAGCAGCGGATAAAATTATCTGGCGCGTTCCGCTCAGGGCTTGGCGGCGGTACGGCATTCAATCCTTTTTCGCAGTATTTGAGTCGCATTGGGTGCTACGAATTTCCATTGAGTGCTACCGCCGCCAAACAATTCTCTCACTCGGTTTTGTCAGAAAGGAGCAAAGTTATGCGTCGAGTATCAAATCTCGTTTTGGCCGCCGTGCTGCTTGTGCTTCACAGCGCGCACGGAGCATGGGCGCAGCAGTCGCCGATGAATCTCTCAGCAGTCGCCGTCTCGGACACGCTCCAACCACAGCAACCGCAATCTTCATCCGGTGATACGCGCACGCTGTCCGGCGTGATTCTCTCGGATAAGGATGAGCTTGTGCCAAACGTCACCGTCACCGCGCGCACTGCTTCGGGCGGGGAACGAACGACGAAGAGCACCGCCAACGGAAGTTTCAGTCTCGCCGTTCCGAAAGAAACCGTGACCGTGCGTTTTTTCGGCAACAACATCGCGTTGCAATCGCGCACGGTTAGCGCTACCGAGACTGCGGATAATTTGCAGATCAAAGTTGAGTTTGTCGTCGCGCCGGTCAACGAATCAATTGTCATCGTCGCTTCCTCGCTTGATCCGACAATTGACCGGCGCAACGATGTTATCTATAAAAACAATCTCTTTGAAAGAGATGACCAGCTTATCGAAACGCTCAACGCGGGCATTAACGTCGGGCAGCACGAGGGCGGCGGAAAGTCTCTGGAGATACGACGTTTCGGTTACAACCTCGATCACGGCGGCGTCAACGGCGGGCTAAAAATCTTGGTCGATGACGTTCAGCAGAACGGGCAATCGCAGGGACACGGGCAAGGCTATCTAGGCCAACTGAAAAGTCTCACGCCTGAATTAGTGCAGGCCGTTGATATTCTCAACGGGCCGTTCAGCGCGCAGTACGGAGACTTCTCCGGCCTCGGCGTCGTGCATATACGCCTACGCGAATCACTGCCCGATCAACTCACATTGCGCCTTCAGGCCGGAGCCTTCGGCAACCGTCGCATGTTTCTCGCATACAGTCCAAAAATTGGAAACGCGGATTCCTTTATCGCTTATGAGAAGTCTCACTTGGACGGCCCCTTCATCAATCCGGGACGCTACAACCGCGATAACCTGACGGGCAATTACACATATCATTTGAACGACAAAGAAGCGATTGGCTTCAAGATGAATCTGGGACGCAACTACTTTTATTCTTCAGGGCAAATTCCGCTTGATTTAGTGAACGCCGGACAACTAGACCGCTTCGGCTTCATTGATCCGACGACGGGCGGGCGCATTCGCACGGGCGTCTTCGGAGCGTACTATCGCAAAGAATGGGACAACGGCAGCATCTTCAAAGCTGACGGCTTTCTCACGCGCTCTTTGTTCGATCTCTATTCCAACTTCACACTTTTTCTTAACGATCAAGTCAACGGCGACGGCATACAACAGCACGACTCGCGCTTGCAGCAGGGCGGCAACGCTCAATATCTTCGCCCCTATCGTCTCTTCGGGCATCAAGCGCTCTTTATGGCGGGCGGCTATCTGCTTGCCAGTCAAGTTAAGCTCGCGCTTTACCAGCAACAGGCGCGCGTGCCCTTTGCGACCACCACGCTGGCACACGCCGATGTAACTAACACCGCCGGTTATGTGCAGCAGGGCACGGATTTTATGCACGGCCATTTGCACATAGATTTAGGACTGCGCTACGACTATTTCAACTTCAATGTGGACGACAAAATCAACAAGGAGTTTTCCGGCGCACGCGGGTCAGGGCGCGTGCAACCGAAACTCAACGTCGCTTACACGCCTTCGGATCGTGTTCCTGCAACCTTTTATTTCAACTACGGGCGCGGCATCAACAGTCAGGACGCGCGCGGCATCGTGCGCAACGGGGTCGCCGCGCTTCCGACGCCGGACGAGAATCGCGGAACGCCCGGCCAGAGCGTCGGTTCAGGAGTGGGACAGCCAATCGCCACCACCGATTTTTACCAGACCGGCGCAGCCTACAACCGCAAGAGATTCTCTTTCAGCGCCGATCTGTTTCTGATCGACCACTCCAACGAGCAAGTCTACATTCCAGATGACGGAACACTCGAATTCGCTGGGCCGAGCCGTAGTTCCGGTTACGAGTTCAAGGCTTCAGCGCAACTCACTCGCCATGTGGCGTTCAACGCTGGCATGACGCAGGTGATGAATGCTTTCTTTCGCGGCACTTCTCCGCGAGTTTACGTTGACAGTTCCCCGCACACGGTAGGCAACGCAGGGTTCACGCTATCTGACTTTCACGGTTTCAACGGATCAATGCAATATCGTCACGTCAGCAACTACCGGCTTGACGGCGAGGACGCAGCGATACGCGCTTCCGGCCACGATGTGGTTGACTTCAGCATGAACAAACGCATACGGCGCTGGGTTGATCTCAACTTCTCAATCGACAATCTTTTAAACAAGCGCTACCTCGAAACGCAAAACTATTTCGAGTCGCGCGTCCGCCCAAGCGATGAAGCTATCACGAGAATTCACGGCACGCCGGGCTATCCATTCGGCGTGACAGCCGGAGTCACGTTCCACCTCTTCAATAAGGATAAGTAAGAAGGCAGGCGCAGGAGATTTGAATGCACATTCCTGATGGTTATCTGAGTCCTTCGACGTGCGCGGCGCTTTACGCTGCCGCCGCGCCGTTCTGGTACGTCGCCTTGCAGCGCGTGAAGCGACAATTGAGCACGCGGCTTGTGCCTTTGCTCTCTGTCTTCGCCGCGTTCTCGTTCGTTATCATGATGTTCAATCTGCCGCTGCCGGGTGGAACGACCGGACACGCCATCGGCATCGGCATCGCAACCGTTGTCTTGGGGCCATGGGCGGCGATGCTGGCAGTCTCCGTTGCGCTCTTGATTCAGGCAATCTTCTTTGGTGACGGTGGCATCACAACCTTTGGCGCTAATTCTTTTAACATGGCAATCGTCGGGTCACTCGTTGCCTACGCGATTTACCGCGTCGTTGCAGGCAGAGCGGCATTGACATCCATAAGGCGCGTGGTTGCGGCATCGCTCGCAGGGTACGCGGCGATCAACGCGGCGGCGCTTTGCGCGGCAATTGAATTCGGCCTTCAACCGATGTTCTTTATGGACGCGACGGGCGCGCCGCTCTATGCGCCGTTCCCGCTCGGCATTGCGATTCCGGCGATGATGATCGGCCATTTGACGTTCGCCGGATTAGCCGAACTGATTGTTTCGGGCGGCGTCGTCGCTTATCTGCAACAGGCAGACGTGTCGCTCTTGAAGATGACTGCTCCACGTGCAATTGGTGCGGAGCGGAGCGCGGAAAATGTTGTTGCGGTCTATCGAAGCGAACGAAGCGCGATGCGTTCGCTGTGGATTGGCCTTGCCGCGTTGATGATTCTGACGCCGCTCGGATTGCTGGCGGCGGGCACGGCTTGGGGTGAATGGGAAGCGAGGGATTTCAGCGATCAGGAAGCGCGCAAACAGATTGCTCTGGTCTCCGGTAATCAAACGCCGCCCGCGCAAACGCCGCAGGGACTCGCGCGCCTCTCTTCAATCTGGACTGCGCCCTTGTCCGGCTATGCGCCGACTTTTATGCGTAGCGCCGCGTTCGGTTACATCATGTCTGCGATGATCGGAGTCGGGCTAATTATCTTGACATTTTTGTTGATGAGTTGGATCACGCGTAAGATGTCGCCCCCTATACATTCGTCTGATGCAGCGGATTACACAAACGAGCATGGCTGATTAAAGTGATGGCGATTTCTAAAGAAACATTTGCCGCTCGATCAACGTCTCTCAAAACGCGCGTGCGCAAACGGCGCGCTAATTTTATTGAGCGCACGCTTTCAAGCTTTGCCGGTAAAATGGAAAGCGCGCTCGATGCAGAAGAATTGGCGAAGGCAAACGGGCTGCTTCAGCATCTTGATCCGCGCGTTAAGGTCGTCGGCCTTTTGAGTTTGCTGGTTGCCGCCGCGCTCGCGCATCACGTCACAGTTATTCTCGGCATCTTCACCTTTGCGCTCACGCTCGCGCTGTTGTCGCGCGTGCCCGTGCAGACACTCGTGACGCGCGTGTGGTTCGGCGCGCTGCTCTTTACGGGAACCATCGCGCTGCCCGCGATCTTCATCACGCCGGGGCGCGTTTTATTGAGAGTGCCGCTTCTCAATTGGCCTGTCACAGAGCAGGGAGTGCGCAGCGCCATTTTTTTAATCACCCGCGTTGAAACGGCGGCGACCATCTCTGTGCTGCTGATTCTCACGACGCGTTGGACGCATGTGCTCAAGGCTCTGCGCGTGTTGCGCGTGCCGGTAGTGTTCGTCGTAATCTTAGGCATGACGTATCGCTATATTTTTTTGTTGCTGGCGACGGCGCGCAGTATGTTTGAATCTAGGCGAAGCCGAACGATAGGTGTGATGTTGGGAGCGGAGCGCCGACGCATTGCTGCTGCGAGTGTTGGCGTGCTGATGGGCAAAACGTTTCAATTGAGCAATGAAGTTTATCTGGCGATGCAATCGCGCGGCTTTCGCGGCGAAGTTTATACGCTCGATGAATTTCGTATGCAACCGCGTGATTGGTTCGCGCTTCTCTTCTTCCTAGCAGTCGCCTTGATTGCCTTTTGGCTGGGAAGATGAGCCAAGCGTTTGCCGGAAACATTTGTCCGCTATCGCAAAGAAAGTAGTTTTAATCGTGACTGATACGGTATTCGATGTGCAAAACGTAGCATACCGCTACAACGATGTTGTGGCGCTCGACGGCCTGACGCTGACAATCAAAAGAGGCCAGCGCGTGGTTATTCTCGGCGCGAACGGCTCCGGTAAATCAACACTGCTCAGAATTCTCGACGGGCTTTACTTCGCAGACAGCGGCGCGGTTTCTGTGTTCGGCGAAGCATTGACTGAAGCGCGCTTGCAGGATGAAGAATTCGCTTTTCAATTGCGGCGCAGAGTAGCGCTCGTCTTTCAGAACCCGGACGTGCAGTTATTCAGCCCGACGGTGTTTGATGAAGTGGCTTTCGGGCCACTGCAACTGCGCTGGTCGAAGGAAGAGATTCGCCGCCGCGTCGCCACGACGCTCGACAAGATGGAAATCGCGCACTTGAAAGACCGCTCGCCGCATCGTTTGTCGGGCGGCGAAAAAAAGCGCGTCGCGCTCGCTTCAGTGCTGATCCTTGACCCGGAAGTGCTGTTGCTGGACGAGCCGACCGTCGCGCTCGATCCGAAAAGCCAGAGTCAAGTGATAGATTTTCTGGTGGGCTGGAGCGGCGGCGCAAAGACTGTCGTGACGACGACGCACGACTTGGGTATTGTCGAAGACATCTCTGATTATTGCTACATTTTTCAGCACGGGCGCATCGTGGCCGAAGGAACTCCACACGAGATTCTGCGTGATGAAGCGTTGCTCCGGCGCACGAACCTGATTCACGCGCACCGCCACACGCACGCAGACGGCATCACACATTCGCATCCGCACACGCATCATCAACACAATCACTAGCTGATTCTTAACGTGAGACTCAAACACTCATTATCACAAGCAACGCAAAGGCAACATGTTATAATCGAAAGTCATCAGGCACAGAAGATTTGCAATCGGGAAAGAAGGGTTTGGCTATGAGTCGCTGGCGTGGACGTTGGGAAGGCTTTTGAGAACTCGCCTTTGATGGTGGGCCTCCCGTGCGGGGGTCGAAATTGACGGCGTGGCACGTGCCTTCCGTGATGGCGAATGGGGCAAATAATCCCGTTCCCGAAAACTCAAAAGTACCGCAGAGCCAAAAACAATTAATTGACGCGACACGCGCGACGCTCGCTGCCATCAGCGCAGACGTTGATGCCGGACTGCGCGAAACCGTCGGCATAGGTGCGACGCTCGACATGAGCGCGCGCGCCAATGTCATCCTCGACTTGCCGCCCGAAGCCGATGCGGAAATGATGGCGCGCGCCGTTGATATGGAGAACATAGAGGCTTGGTGCGACGAGCATAAACGTGTGCATGTGGCGATCAATCCTTGGTATTCGACAAAGGACGTGGATCAAACCGTGCTCGCGGTCATCAAAGTCGTCCACGTAAAGCTCGGAATGCACGCCAACGATGCGGCGCAAAGCGGACAAAGGAATCTCTTTCAAAAATTATTAGGATCAGTAGCCGAAGTATTGCTCGTCCAGAAACGCCTCGCGCAGGACAAAGACTCCAAGCCGGAGTGAAGCGACGGATTCCATGCGCTGTGAGCAATCAGCATCAATCTTTGCTGGAAGAAGAATTCCCGACAGTTATGCAATTAAGCAATCGGCTGCAAAGACTTATTTACTATACGCCGATAGCGCGTGATTCGACGATGCGCTACATATTTTCAACCGTTTCGGAAAACGAGCCGTAGTTTCCCATATACCATTCGATACCAGTATCAAGCGTGGACTCCAATCCAAAGACTTGCTCATGCTCATCATAAACAATCCTGTAAGAGGAATCCTCTTTTCCAACATGATCGGTAATTAACCAGAAATCCTTGAAGGAATGTCCGTTATAGCGGCTTGCGATTGCGTGTAGCCGCAGATTAAGAGTAGCCTTTGTGGATGCAAGCCTACTCTTTAGATTTACGCCAGCGCGTCGTGCGCGCTTACGAAGAAGGCGACTTGTCGGTCGCCGAA
>JAABUR0100000166.1_pt1 | contig 153282 bp, 127 predicted proteins | sample 5560091 | NCBI WGS metagenome assembly JAABUR01 (sample SAMN10711879, study PRJNA513375) | rock metagenome | isolation source: Antarctica rocks | place: Antarctica: Victoria Land, University Valley sud | reverse complement strand
TTACCGCTGTTAACTTTATCCACAAAAATCACAGTTATTAACAAAGAAAAAGAAGCAAAAAGAAAGCTTTAACAATCATAATAACTTGTAATATATTGTCGAAGCTAATCTAAAGGAAATGACAGCGACACAATTTTTAGATCACCTTACTTCGTTCATAAGTTTCAATCCAATCCTTGTTGTTCAGCACATAATCAATATCATCGTAGCCATTTAACAAACACGCTTTTTTATAAGGATTGATCTCGAAGTTTTCCTGCTCGCCGGTGCTGCAGATTTTAATAAATTGCTGTTCCAGATCAACTTCAACTTCTGTATGGCGGTCTTTCGCTACTTCTGTAAAGATGCGGTCTAAGAAGAAGTCGCTTACCTGCACCGGCAGCAAACCATTGTTCAACGCATTTCCTTTAAAAATATCTGCAAAAAAACTGCTTACCACGACATCGAAACCAAAATCGGCCAAAGCCCAGGCTGCATGCTCCCGGCTACTACCGCAACCAAAGTTTTTGCCCGCAACCAAAATTTTACCGGAATAAAGCGGATTGTTTAAAATAAAATCTTGTTTTGGGTTTCCGTTAATATCAAAGCGCCAATCACAAAACAGGTTCTGGCCAAAACCTTCCCGCGTAGTGGCTTTTAGGAAACGCGCCGGGATAATTTGGTCGGTATCAATGTTTTCAACTTGAAGCGGTACTACGGTTGATTGGATATGTTTAAAAATTTTAGTCATGGTGATCAGAATTTATAGGATTATTGAATTTTCAAGATGTATTTCAATAACACCTGATATAAATTAGATTATTTTATTTTTAGTTTGATATTTTAGATTAAAGATGAGTTTATATTGGAGGCTTTGGCTGCCAAAATTGATTAACAGGCCCATAGGATAATCATAAGCAACGGTGTAATTTTTAGCTTGTGCCAAATGCACATCTTCTAAATTGATGACTGCTTTTAATTCTACAGTTAACCTGTTTTCAACTACAAAATCAGCCCTTCTTGTTCCTACATCTATTCCATCATAAAATATGGTTTGTTCCTTTTCCCTTACAAAACGTACGTCTGCCCTTGTTAATTCAATTGCCAAACACCTTTGGTAAATTACTTCTTGAAACCCGTTGCCGAGAGTGTTGTGTACTTTCATCGCACAACCAATTACTTTGTAGGTCAACTCATCTCTTTCCATCATCTTTGATCAGGATTTTCAAGATTTAAGAATTAATAGAATTTTGAATGGTATGAAGTATTAGATTCTGTTAATTCTATAATTCTACAAATTCTGATTCAGACAATTGATGCAGCATCTTCCTAACATCCGTAACCTTGCCTGTAACAGCTGCCGCCGCCGCAGTCAATGGACTCGCTAAAAAAGTACGTGCATTTGGGCCTTGCCTTCCTTCAAAGTTTCGGTTGGAAGTGGATACACAATATTTCCCTGCCGGGATTTTATCTTCATTCATCCCTAAGCAAGCACTGCAACCAGGTTCGCGCAGGAAAAATCCGGCCGATTCAAATATTCTGTCCAAACCTTCGGCCATGGCCTGTAATTGAACTTGTTTTGATCCGGGCACAATCCAGGCCGTTACATGAGGTGCTTTGCGGCGGCCTTTTACAAACTCCGCAACTTGCCTTAAATCTTCAATGCGCGAATTGGTACAACTTCCGATGAAAACATAATCAATCGGCTTCCCCAAGATTTCGGTGTTGTCCTGCAAATCCATGTAATCCAACGCTTTCTGATACGAGTTTTGCTCGTGCTGCTCGAATGCTTCTTTTGCAGGTATATTTTGGGTGATGCCGATGCCCATACCCGGATTGGTTCCGTAAGTGATCATCGGTTCGATATCTGCTGCATCAAAGTATAAAACTTCGTCAAAAACAGCATCTTTATCAGAATCCAAAGTTTCCCACCAAGACAATGCAGTTTCCCAGGCTTCACCTTTTGGTGCAAATTCTTTACCTTTTACATAATCAAAAGTAGTTTGGTCCGGCGCAATCATGCCGCCGCGTGCGCCCATTTCAATACTCATATTGCAGATGGTCATGCGGCCTTCCATGCTCAAACTTCTGATCGTATCGCCTGCATATTCCACAAAATAACCCGTGCCGCCGGCAGCAGAAATCTTGGAAATGATGTACAGGATAATATCTTTTGCGCCTACGCCGAACGGTAATTCTCCGTTCACTTCGATCTTCATTTGTTTCGGTTTGGATTGAAGCAGGCATTGCGTGGCCAAAACCTGTTCTACCTGAGAAGTGCCGATGCCAAAAGCAATCGTTCCAAACGCACCGTGCGTAGAAGTATGGCTATCACCGCAAACAATGGTTTTTCCGGGAACGGTAATCCCTAATTCCGGACCGATCACGTGTACAATTCCCTGATAAGGATGGCCGAGTCCATACAATTCCACACCAAATTCTGCACAATTTTTGGTCAGCATATCCACTTGTTTGCGCGAAAGTTCTTCGCGGATCGGTTGGTCCTGATGAATGGTCGGCACATTATGATCTGCCGTTGCAACAGTTTGTTTGGTACGGAAAACCGGAATTCCACGCTGGCGCAATCCATCAAAAGCTTGCGGACTGGTTACTTCGTGGATAAAATGTGTATCGATATACAAAACATCCGGGAAACCTACTGAGTGGTTTACTACATGCGCATCCCAAATTTTATCAAATAATGTTTGTCCCATTTTAATCAGTTTTGTGTTGTCAGTTGCCGGTTGCCAGTTCCTACGAGCTTCAGGTCGATGCTGTTTTTATCAACCTAAAACTGACAACCCGCAACCCGCAACTTACAACTTCCTTACGCTTCCACTTCCTGATTTTCAGGCCTAAGGCTTCTTACTGTTTTACCGGCCTGCCAGATTTCGCTGTCGCGGAGTTCTGCCAATTCGGCGTCTAATTTTTCACGGTAATCCGGCTGACTGTTAGAATCTATGGAACGCTGGGATTCTTTTCCGGCTGCTACACTTTCGTATAATTCTTCAAAAACTGGTTTAGTAGCGTCACGGAATTTCTTCCACCAATCCAAAGCGCCACGTTGTGCTGTGGTTGAGCAATTGGCGTACATCCAGTCCATCCCATTTTCGGCAACTAAAGGCATTAAGGATTGCGTTAACTCTTCAACCGTTTCGTTAAATGCTTCGGAAGGAGAGTGGCCTTTGCTGCGTAAAACATCGTATTGTGCCGCAAAAATCCCCTGGATGCAACCCATTAAAGTGCCGCGTTCGCCGGTTAAATCGCTGTAAACTTCTTTTTTAAAGTTGGTTTCAAACAAATATCCGCTTCCAACAGCAATTCCTAATGCAATTACACGCTCAAAGGCATTACCGGTTGCATCCTGAAAAATAGCGTAGCTGGAATTCAATCCGCGGCCTTGCAAAAACATGCGGCGTAAAGAAGTTCCTGAACCTTTTGGCGCAACTAAAAATACGTCAACATCTTTTGGCGGGATGATGCCGGTTTGCTCTTTAAAAGTAATGCCAAAACCATGCGAAAAATACAAAGCTTTGCCTGGCGTTAAATGTTTTTGAACGGTTGGCCACAACTTAATTTGTGCTGCATCACTTAAAAGGTAGCAAATGATTGTCCCTTTTTCTAAAGCTTCTTCAATTTCAAAAAGTGTTTTGCCCTCAACAAAACCATCGCGTACAGCTTTATCCCACGATTTTGAGTTTTTACGCTGACCAACAATTACGTTGATCCCATTGTCTTTTTGGTTTAGCGCCTGCCCAGGACCTTGAACACCGTAACCAATTACAGCTACAGTTTCATTTTTTAATACTTCCTGTGCTTTAGCCAACGGAAATTCTTCGCGGGTTACTACGTTTTCTTCAGTTCCGCCGAAATTTAATTTTGCCATTTTTTTGTTTTATGATTACACCGGTTTTGTTGCTTTTACCGATGCTTTGGTTTGATAATGTTTGTTTTTTTAATGATTACACCGATTGATTGTAATGATTACACCGATAGTTCTATGTTTTTATATGCTTCTTTTATCGTACTTATTTTAGGTTGATAAAAGAAGCATCGGCTTTTTGTTTAATTATAAACTGTGTTCTTTTTAGACAGGCTGATAGCTAAAAGCTATGCACTACATCGTAAAAACCTTATCGCGCTTGTTCAAAAATTCATTTTCGCTCACTTCCTGTCCGGGTTCCAATTGCTCGAATTCCCGAATTTTACGGTTAAAACCTTCGCTGCTTTTAATGATTGCAATGCGCGCGCTACGTACAAACTCAATTAAACCATAAGGTTGCAATGCTTCCAGTAATTTATCGGTTTCTGTGCGATGTCCGGTCGTTTCAAAAACGGTATAATCTTTTCTGATCACCACCGCACGTGCGCCTTGTTCACGCAGCAAGCGTTCTACCAAAACTTTTTCGGCAATCGTATCGGTCGGTACTTTGTACAAAGCCATTTCCTGCCAGATGATTTCTTCGTTGGTATGGAAATAAACTTTTAAAACTTCTACCTGTTTCTCGATCTGGCGCGACAGTTTGCGTACTACATCTTCCGTTTCGGTCAGCACAATATCGAAACGGTGAATGCTGTCTATTTCCGAAGGCGAAGTATTTAAACTATCAATATTGATTTTACGGCGCGTAAAAATGATCGCGATGCGATTTAATAAACCAATCTGATTTTCGGTGTAAACGGTGATGTTGTATTCCTGCTTTCCAGGTGTTTCTAAATTGCTCATGAGTATCGTTCTGTTTTGGTACTTGCCTTTATCCTTTCACCCTTTTTCCTTTTATTTCAACCTAATTTCACTTACGCTGCAACCTTGCGGCACCATCGGGAAAACGTTGTTTTCTTTGGTTACCATTACTTCCAGCAGGAAAGAGCCTTTGTGCTCCAGCATTTCTTTTAGTGAATTTTGCAGTTCTTCCCTTTCAGAAATACATTTTCCATCAATGCCATAAGCTGCTCCAACTTTGACAAAATCAGGGCTTTGGATATCCACAAAAGAATAGCGCTTTTCGTTGAACATATCCTGCCACTGGCGCACCATTCCCAGAAAACGATTGTTTAAAATGATCATTTTAACATCAATACCGCTTTGCATGATCGTTCCCAATTCCTGGATCGTCATTTGGAAGCCGCCATCTCCTGATATGGAAACTACAGTACGGTCCAAAGCACCAAATTTGGCTCCGATTGCAGCCGGCAAAGCAAATCCCATCGTGCCCAAACCACCGCTGGTTATATTGCTGCGCGTTTTGTTGAACTTAGCATAACGACAGGCTACCATCTGGTGCTGACCAACATCGCTCACAATTATGGCTTCACCATTGGTTAAAATATTAAGCTGATGGATCACTTCGCCCATCGTTAATTCTCCTGATTTGGGATTTAGTTCTGCATCAATTACCGCATCAACTTCTTTTTGTTGATAGTCGCGAAACAATTGCAACCATTCTGTATGCTTCTTTTGATCACATAATTTGGTTAATAAAGGAAGTGTTTCTTTGCAATCGCCCCAAACAGGTACAGTTGTTTGTACGTTTTTATCGATTTCTGCCGGATCAATATCTAAGTGAATGATTTTTGCCTGTTTGGCATATTTATCCAATCGGCCGGTTACGCGGTCATCGAAACGCATTCCGATCGCAATCAAAACATCGCATTCATTAGTTAAAACGTTCGGGCCGTAATTTCCGTGCATGCCCAGCATTCCTACATTCAGTTCATGATCTGTCGGGATAGCACTAACGCCCAAAATCGTCCAGGCAGCAGGAATATTTGTTTTTTCGATAAAAGCCTGGAATTCTTTTTCGGCTTTACCCAAAATCACACCTTGTCCCCAAATTACAAAAGGTTTTTTTGCCTGATTGATTAATTTGGCTGCCTTTGCTATATATTCCTGACGAACTATAGGTTTTGGGCGATAACTGCGGATATGATTGCACTTTACATATCCTTCAAAATCGAACTTCTGGATTTGGGCATTCTTGGTAATATCGATTAAAACTGGTCCCGGACGGCCGCTTCGTGCAATGTGAAAAGCTTTCGCCATCACTTCGGGAATTTCGTTGGCATCTGTTACTTGGTAATTCCATTTGGTAACCGGTGTGGTAATGTTGATGACATCAGTTTCCTGGAAAGCATCGGTCCCTAATAAATGTGCAAAAACCTGACCGGTGATGCAAACTAAAGGCGTACTATCAATTTGTGCATCTGCCAAACCGGTGATGAGGTTAGTTGCGCCCGGGCCGCTGGTGGCAAACACAACACCGACTTTCCCGGATGAACGCGCATAACCCTGTCCGGCATGAATACCGCCTTGCTCATGGCGAACCAAGATATGGTTCAGCTTTTCTTTGTAATCATACAGGGCATCATAAATGGGCATGATGGCTCCGCCGGGATAACCAAAAATCGTATCCACACCTTCGGCGATCAACCCTTCCAACAGTGCTACCGAACCTGAAACTTCCGTAGTTTCCTTTTGCTCTGGGATGATTAAAATTTCTTCTTGTAAAACTTCCATAAAATAAAACTTATGTAGAATTTTAAATGCTTCTTTTATCGGTATAATTCTTATAAATCTGTAACACAACCTTCGGCTGCGGTCGATACTTGTTTAGCGTATTTGTATAAAACACCTTTGGTTACTTTTAAAGCCGGTTGCTGCCATTGTGCGCGTCGGTTAGCAATTTCCTCATCAGAAACCATGAGTTGGATACGGCGGCTTACGGCATCAATTTCAATCCTGTCCTCGTTTTTTACCAAGGCGATCAAACCACCGTCAAAAGACTCAGGGGTAATATGTCCAACTACAAAACCATGTGTTCCGCCACTGAAACGGCCATCAGTGATCAAAGCAATGCTGCTGCCTAAACCAACGCCAAAAATAGCGGAAGTCGGTTTCAACATTTCCGGCATTCCCGGTGCTCCTTTTGGCCCTACATTTCTGATCACCACCACGTCCCCGGCTTTGACCCGACCGCTTTGGATGCCGTGGATCACTTCAAACTCACCATCAAAAACACGTGCCGGGCCTTCAAAACGTTCGCCTTCTTTTCCTGTGATCTTGGCAACACTTCCGCCTTCTGCCAGGTTTCCATATAGGATTTGTAAGTGCCCTGTTGCTTTGATGGGATTTTCTGCCGGAAGGATGATTTTTTGAGTGTCAAAACTTAATTCAGGAACCTCTTCCAGATTTTCGGCAATAGTTTTTCCGGTAACGGTTAAACATTCCCCATGAAGCCAGCCTTTTTTAAGCAAATATTTCATGACAGCAGGTACACCACCAACTTTATGCAGGTCTTCCATCATAAATTTTCCGCTGGGTTTCATATCTGCCAGAACCGGAATTTTATTGCTGATGGTTTGAAAATCATCTTGTGTTAACGGTACATCAACGCTTTTAGCTATTGCAATTAAATGCAAAACAGCGTTGGTTGATCCGCCCAGAACCATGATTACAGTAATTGCATTTTCAAATGCTTTCCTGGTCATGATATCGCTGGGCTTGATGTCTTTCTCCAACAAAAGTTTGATCGCTTTTCCGGCGGCCAAACATTCGGCATCTTTTTCCGGACTAATGGCTGGATTGGAGGAAGAATAAGGCAAACTCATGCCCAAAGCTTCAATAGCAGCAGCCATCGTATTTGCTGTATAAATGCCGCCGCAAGCGCCTGCACCCGGACAAGCATTTTTGATCACTTCCTTAAAATCGAAATCAGTAATTTGTCCGGCCAGCTTTTTTCCTAAAGCTTCAAAAGCAGAAACGATGTTTAAATCTTCCCCTTTATAATGGCCGGGCTTTGTCGTCCCGCCATAAACCATGATTGCCGGGCGGTTTAAACGGCCCATTGCCATAATAGAACCGGGCATATTTTTATCGCAGCCCGGAAGCGCAATTACAGCATCATAATATTGTGCGCCGCAAACCGCTTCAATAGAATCTGCAATGATATCGCGGCTGACCAAAGAGTAACGCATGCCGTCGGTGCCGTTGCTCATGCCATCACTTACACCAATCGTGTTGAAGATCAATCCAACCAAGTCTTCTTCCCAAACACCTTTTTTAACCAATTTGGCCAAATCGTTCAGGTGCATGTTGCAGGTATTGCCATCGTAACCCATGCTAACTACTCCAACTTGCGCTTTTTGCATGTCGTCGTCTGTTAAGCCGATGCCATATAACATGGCTTGTGCAGCAGGTTGCGTTGGATCTTGTGTAAAAGTTTTGCTATACCGGTTTAATTCTACTGCTTCTAATATTTCTGTGTTTTCCATTTAGCCGGATGATAACTGTATTTTTTCTTTTTCTATTGAATTGATTTCCGCAAATAATCTAAACCTGCTTACTTCTTAAAAATTTTAACCAAAAAAGTATCGTTCAGGTATTTTTATTGACTAATTGTAAGGTAGATAATTCGCAAATTTATATCAATAGTAAATTAAAAAAAATTATATTGTTTTATTTGAAAAAATTAGGAATTTAATATCGATTTTTTATACTAATGCAATCATATTATTTGGAGGCTGCTATACCAAAGTTGAATTTGGTATTTGGTATAAGCTTTTGCTATTTTGCTTGTAAAGGCATTTTTCTGCTTAAAAGTTGAGTTTGATTAGTAAAATTTATAAAAAAGAGCAAAAAAAAACCTGACTGATCAGCCAGGTTTTTTTACCGATAAAAGAAGTATCAGTGTATTTCCACGCCTTCGGCCAGCAACATTACTTTATTGTTCAACACTTCTACTACGCCGCCTTTAATAAAAAATGTTTGCGTTTTAGCATTGGTACGAACAATAATTTTGCCAGGGTCCAAAGTAGAAATAATAGGCGCATGGTTATTCAACACTTCAAATGAACCCATGGCACCGGGAACAGTTACGGAAGTGATTTCTCCGTCAAAAAACTTTTTATCTGGTGTGATGATTTCTAATGTCATTTTTTTAGAAAGTATATAGTATCGAGTATTTAGTATCAAATCATGCGTATCAGTCTTGCTACTTGCTACTAATTACTTGATACTTCCTTAATCGTTTGCTTCTGCCAAAAGTTTTTTACCTTTTTCGATAGCTTCTTCAATACTACCAACCAAGTTAAAAGAACCTTCGGGATATTGGTCCACTTCGCCGTCCATAATCATATTAAAGCCTTTGATCGTTTCTTTGATGTCAACTAATACTCCTTTTAGGCCGGTAAATTGTTCTGCCACATGGAACGGCTGCGATAAAAAACGCTGTACACGGCGGGCGCGGGATACAATCAGTTTATCTTCTTCAGACAGCTCGTCCATTCCTAAAATCGCGATGATATCCTGTAATTCTTTATAACGTTGCAAAGTTTCCTTAACGCGTTGGGCTGTATTGTAATGTTCATTGCCCAAAACTGCCGCACTTAAAATACGTGAAGTTGAATCCAGAGGGTCAACCGCAGGATAAATTCCCAACTCCGCAATTTTACGTGACAGGGAAGTGGTAGCATCCAAGTGGGCAAAAGTTGTAGCCGGTGCCGGATCGGTTAAATCATCCGCAGGAACATAAACGGCTTGTACAGAAGTGATGGAGCCGCGTTTAGTTGAAGTGATCCGCTCCTGCATCAAACCCATTTCTGTTGCCAAAGTGGGCTGATAACCTACTGCTGAAGGCATGCGGCCCAGCAAAGCAGATAATTCTGCACCAGCTTGCGTAAAGCGGAAAATATTATCCACAAAAAATAGAATATCTTTTCCCTGTCCTTCGCCTTCGCCATCGCGGAAATATTCTGCAACCGTTAAACCTGATAAAGCCACGCGTGCACGTGCGCCTGGAGGCTCGTTCATCTGGCCAAAAACCAACGTTGCTTTAGATTCTTTTAATTTTTCTTTATCTACCGATGGCAAGTCCCAGTTGCCTTTTTCCATTGAATGCAGGAATTCATCACCGTAATTAATTACACCTGATTCGATAAATTCACGTAGTAAATCATTTCCTTCACGTGTACGTTCACCAACACCTGCAAACACAGATAAACCTGCATAAGCTTTTGCAATGTTGTTCACCAATTCCATGATCAACACCGTTTTACCAACGCCGGCACCACCAAACAAACCGATTTTGCCGCCTTTGGTATATGGTGCCAACAGATCGATTACTTTGATACCTGTAAAAAGCACTTCTGTTTCTGTAGATAATTCTTCAAACTTCGGAGGTGCGTTGTGGATTGGGTAACCCTGTGAATTATCAATTGCGCCAATACCGTCAATCGCTTCGCCAACTACATTAAACAACCGTCCTTTGATCTGGTCCCCAACCGGCATCCTGATCGGAGAACTCGTATCGTTCACCGGCATTCCACGCAGCAACCCATCCGTAGAATCCATTGCTATTGTTCTTACACGGTCCTCGCCCAAATGCTGCTGCACTTCTAATACAACTTTTTGTCCGTTGTCTTTCATGATTTCCAGGGCATCAAATATTTTTGGCAAATGTGCGTCATCTGCAAAACTTACGTCAACTACGGGGCCGATAATCTGTGCTATTTTTCCAATGTTTGGCATATATGTTTTTAATTGATATGAGCTTTAGTAAGCTTTTTTGGACTGCAAATCTACATTTTACAAGCTATAATTGCAATGCTGATATAAAGAATTTATCGCTTTAATGTTACAGTAATTGAAATAATTTTGAAAATAACCCATGCTTCTTTTATCAGGCAAAAAGTTAAATTCATGCTGCTTTATTGCTGCATAATTTTATTCTGTTACTTTTGGCCTTTCAACAAAAACTATCCTATTATGGCTATTCAAATCGGGCAACCTGCGCCTCAGTTCACCTTGTTTTCTTCTGATCTAAAAGAAGTTTCCCTGTCAGATTTTGCCGGTAAAAAAGTAATTGTCCATTTTTTTCCGTTTGCTTTTACCGGGACTTGCACCACACAATTGTGTACCATGCGCGATAATTTTAGCTTTTATGAAGGAATGAATGCAGAAGTATTGGGCATTTCAGTTGATTCCCCGTTTGCACTCGGCAAATTTAAGGAAGAACAACATTACCAGTTTCCGCTGCTTTCGGATTTTAATAAAGAAGCCTCCAAATTGTACAATGCCATTTACGAAGAGTTTATGTTAGGATTGAAAGGTGTGTCTAAAAGAGCTGCTTTTGTAGTAGATGAAAACCAAAATATCATTTATGCAGAAGTGTTGGAATCTGCCAAAGATTTGCCTGATTTTGCTGCTATTGATGCGCTGATCAAGTAATTAAAAAAAAATTATAGCGGATTAAAAAGATATTCTATTTTTGCAGTCCGTTAGAAAAAGCACTTGTAGCTCAATTGGATAGAGCACCTGACTACGGATCAGGAGGTTTGGGGTTCGAATCCCTACAAGTGCACCATCATAAAGCCTTTCCGGTAACAACCGTAAAGGCTTTTTAAATGAAAAACAGCCATGCTTAATTTAGTATTGTTTGGCCCTCCGGGTGCCGGAAAAGGTACGCAATCCCAAAAACTGATTGATCATTACCAGTTGGTGCATATTTCTACAGGTGATATTTTTCGCGGCCATATCAAAAATCAAACCGCATTAGGCCGAGAAGTAAATCAGTTAATAGCCGATGGAAAATTAGTTCCGGATACAATTACGATTGCCATGCTGGAGGAAGAAGTGAAGCAAAACCCGCAAGCAAAAGGTTTTATTTTTGATGGGTTTCCGCGTACCGTACCACAGGCAGAAGCTTTAGATGCTTTTTTAGCAGGAAAAAATGAAGCGATAGCGGCTGTGATTGCTTTAGATGTTACCCAAGAAGAATTAACATACCGTATTGCCGAACGCAGGAAGCTAAGCAACCGCCCGGACGACGATGCAGACAAATTAGCCAAACGGATTGGCGAATATTTTACCAAAACTATCCTGGTACTGCCTTACTACGCAGCGCAAGGTAAATTAGATAAAGTAAATGGCATTGGCGAAATTGACCACATTTTTGCTGACCTATGTGAGGTAATTGATAGATTGTAGGAAAGCTTTCAGCAGTTAGCCGTCAGCAACCAGCCCATGAACAATCAGCAATGAACTATTAACCTTTTCCTTTTCCTTTCAACCCTTACCTCCCATGTCCCAAGGTTCCAATTTTGTTGATTACGTAAAAATCTGCTGCCGTTCCGGTCATGGCGGGGCAGGTTCTGCACATTTGCACCGTGATAAACATACGGCTACCGGCGGACCGGATGGCGGCGATGGCGGCCGCGGCGGACACGTAATTGTAAAAGGAAACGCGCAATTATGGACCATGCTTCACCTTAAATTCCGCAAACATGTAATTGCGGAGAACGGAGATTCAGGCGGAAGTTCTACCAGTACCGGCAAAACGGGGAAAGATGAAATCCTGGAAGTTCCGTTGGGCACCATTGCCAAAAATGCAGAAACAGGCAGGGTTTTATTCGAGATCACTAAAGACGGCGAAACCAAAATATTAACGCCAGGCGGCCGCGGCGGATTAGGCAACTGGCACTTTAAATCGGCAACGCAGCAAACACCGCGTTTTGCACAACCTGGCGAACCCGGTCAGGAAGAATGGAACGTGTTGGAACTGAAAGTGCTGGCTGATGTAGGTTTGGTAGGTTTCCCAAATGCCGGAAAATCAACTTTATTATCGGTGGTAAGTGCTGCCAAACCGGAGATTGCAGATTACGCTTTTACTACTTTGGTGCCTAATCTCGGCATCGTGGCTTATCGCGATAATAAATCTTTTGTGATGGCCGATATTCCGGGGATTATCGAAGGTGCTTCTGCCGGAAAAGGTTTGGGGATTCGTTTCCTGCGGCATATCGAACGCAACTCGGTTTTGCTTTTTATGATCCCTGCGGACACCAACCGGACATTGACCAAAGAATACGAAATCTTGCTGCACGAGCTGCAGGAATACAACCCGGAACTGATGCAAAAGCCCCGCATATTGGCTGTTACAAAATCCGATCTGCTGGATGAAGAACTACAGCAGGAAATGAAAAACCAGTTGCCAAAAAATATTCCTGCCATTTTTATCTCTTCTGTTCAGCAAAGAGGGTTAGTGGAACTGAAGGACTTGCTTTGGAAAGCGATTAACGCCTGATACTGTTTTTATCATATAAAAACCTTAATCCGTAATTTTTCGTTCACGCACTTTCATCGCAGGGTTTCCCTGGTAAACGAAGTATGCTTCCATACTTTTGGCCACAATACTTCCCGCAGTTAAAACCGAATGTCTGGCTGCAACCACATTCAGGCAAACTATTGCTTTGGCACCAATCCAAACGCCGTCTGACAAAACAATTCCGCCGGTCATCAGATCAAAAGATGATTTGGAATAATCATGGTTTCCGGTAAGCAGCACCGCGCCTTGTGAAAGGCAAACATTTGCGCCAATTTTCACCGGAACAAGATTGTCTATCCAAACTTCTTCACCAATCCAGCTACCATCGCCAACACTTAAAAACCATGGATATTTAATGTTGAGCCGATGCCGGACCACAACCTTTTTTCCGATTTTTGCCCCAAATCCCCGCAGTAAAAAAACTTTGAAAGCAGAAGAAGGGAAAAGTGAAGTTTTGAAAAACAAAGCACTTGTATAAAACCACAAAACCCGTTTTAGCCAGCCTGCGCCGGGCTGATAACCATGATTGTTGTATTGTGCTAAGTCGGTTTTGCCGGTCATCAATTCAATGCTTCTTTTACCGTACTTTTTTTGATCCAAAGGTAAAGTGTAACCGCAATCAATACATAAATTATGCTGTTAAAAATAGTATGATGATTGACCGCGTTATTTCCTTCGCCTTTCCAAAACAAAGCAAGCAGCATAAAACGTAAAATATTAAGTAGCTGAAAACCAATTATGGCACTAAATAGTAATTTAATTTTTGATTTGGTTTTAGCCGGATAAGTAGCCGTAAATGCAATTAAAAAACTCATCACGCCCAATCCCAAACAATCATAAGCCAGGTTGATTTTTCCGTAACCCACGGCCAGCAGCGATTGCTGGTTTATTTTAGTTGGATAACCCAGCAATTGCAGTCCGGCCGAACTGCTGTGAAGTAAAAACCGGCGCAACCCTTGGATATAATTAAAATGCTGCGCCAAAAACCCATTGTAATTTCCGCCGGGCTGCATCAACCCGTTGTAAAATATATTGAAGAAATACAAAGCTGCAAACAAGATTAAAAAACGAACTGCAAAGCGCAGTTCAGGTTTTTGGGTTGAAGTTTGATCGGGCTTTTGAACAGGATTAATTGCTTTCATCAGTTCATCTATTTTTATATCTACCAGCAGCCTGAACCAAAACCCCTGTAAAAAATGAAAGATGATGCCGGTTTTACCATCTAAAAACCCTAATTGAAAAATGAGGCGGTAAAAGAAGTATATACTTGGCCGCCAGTATTTTGGCAGTTTCCACCAGATGTTTTTCATCCAGGCTGTACGCTCATCAGGCGTTCCCCCAAACTTTGGTTTTAAAGTTTGCTGCCGGAGTTTTTGCAAGCGTTCTACTTCTTCCCGGGCTACCAAATTACTGTAACGGTTGTGTTTTTCGATCCAAAAACCGATCTGGTTTTCCTTGAGGTTTTCTTCGCGGAGAAAGCCATCTTTCCAAATAATCGTTTTGCCGGGAACGATAAAGCGGTGGTCCATATTCTCGTTCAAATCAGAAAAACCAATCCCAAATCGAAACATTTTCAGCAAATAAAACGGAAAGTAACCGCCATGTTTGATCCATTTGCCTTTAAAATAGTTTTTTCGGTTGAAGTAAATTCCGTTTACTTCGGCAAAATCCTGCTCCTCAAAATTTTTTAACCGTAAAAGAAGCTTCGGAGAAACCTGCTGATCGGCATCCAAACAAACTACCCAGGGTGTTTTGATGTCGAAAGTTTTCAATGCAAAATCCCATTGTTTCGGATGGTTTTCAAAAGGATGATAAGCTGTTTTTACTTCATGTTTTTCGCAGATGTCCAAAGTTCCGTCGGTGCTGCCGGAATCCAAAACAAAAGTTGGCGCGTACAAAGTTTGGATAGATTGCAGCAGTCGCGGCAAATGGATTTCTTCATTAAAAGTAAGGATGATGAAAGAAAACGGCTTCATCTCAAGCGGGCTTTGATCAGCATGGATTTCCAGAAATAAGGGAAACGGCCGCATCCTTGAAATTGTATCAACTCAAAACCTTGGTTTACAAGTAACATGCCCAACGTTTTACGCGACCAGAATTTGATATGGCCGCCGCTCCACAACGGATCCAAGTGAGCGTCCCATTTGTTGAATAAAGTGAGCGTCAGGTTTTTTAAATATCCATGATAAGGTGTGGAAATAATTAATTCTGCCCCGTTTGATTTGGATAAAATTTCCCTGCAGAATTGGATAAACGCTTTCGGATCGTATAAATGCTCGATCACTTCTGTAGAAATTATAGTGCTAAAAACAGTATCGGCCAATTCTTTTGGAAGCCGGCCGGAAGATAAGTCTTGCAGGAAAAACCTTTCAGGATAACTTTTTTTAGCGATTTCAATTCCTTCCTCAGAAGCATCAATCCCGTAAATATTAAATCCAAGTTTAATCAAATGCACCGTCAGCGCACCGTTTCCGCAACCCAAATCCAAAATTTTGTGTTGTGGGTTCAGTATCGGCAATAACGCAGGCAATAAGTATTGATGCGCATGGCTTAAACTTGTATCCGGAAACCCATAATCCTGGTAATCAACCATGTGCAATTACTTTCTTATAAAAATCAACATATTGTTTAACTAACAGGCTTTCAGCAAAATCCCGTTTAATTATTTGGGGTGATTGTAATCGGATTTCGTCCAGCCGCTGCCGGTTTTGGTTGATTTTGATTAACTGTTCCCGAAGCTTTTCAGGCTGATTTTCAAAAGTCCAGCCTAAACTTTTTGTATTGACATAATCTGCCAAACCAACCTGATTGCTGATCAAAACTGCCGTTCCAACTGCCAAAGATTCAATTACAACGTTACCAAAATTTTCATTGCAGGAGGGAAGCACCAACAAATCATGCGCTTGTAAAACCTCAAACTTGGTTTCGTTTTGTTGAAAACCAATCCAAGTTACAAAGGGTTCCATGCTTCTTTTATGCACTGTTTTTTTAATGGATTCGATGTAATCCAATTCACCCGTTCCGGCAATAGTCAGCGAATACGAAAGCCCAATCCCATCCAATGCTTCGAGCAAAATTTCCAATCCTTTTTTAGCTTCAACCCTTGAAAAAAACAACAATTTCAAAACGGTGGAATTGTTATTTAATGTTGGTGTAAATGATGTGGGAAGCCTGATGAAGTTCGGGATCACCTCAATCAACTTTGGATGTAAAAGTTGTAGGATATCCTGCTTTTCCTGCTCACTTGTAACATGGAAAAAACAGCTTGTAAGTAATTTTTTACCTGCTAAAAGATGTATCCAACTTTTGATAAAAGTATGTTTATTACTGAAAGAATAACCGCTCAATGTTCCTCGCGGCGATAAAACAACCGGGATTTTTTTAAGCCGGGCAATGAGACAGGAAAGTATCGAAACCAAGTTCCACCAGGCATGGATATGGATAATTAAAGGCTTGTCAGTTTTTTTGATTTTTAGAAAAAGATGTTTGAGTAAGCCTGGAGAGAAATGAGAATGATCTTTAGTTAGCCGGTTGAAAAACCAGACCGGAACCTGATCGATCCAAGTAACTTTTCCCGCAGGAAAAGAAAGTTCAGTTTTACCATTGGCCAGCGTTGTGAAAACGGTTATGTCAATTCCTTTTTTCCAAAGTTCTTCACTCAACTTGGATACCGACATGGTTGGGCCGCCATAAATGACGGCTGGTTTGTAGGAAGCGCTAACCTGGATAACTTTCAATCGGCTCTTTTCAAAATCCGTAAACCATACATCAAACGGGCGATGAGCAATAGGCTGATATAACTCCAAAAAACAGAATTAGCCAGAAATTCAAAACTTAAGCCACGCCAAAATATCTGGAACAAACCTGAATAAATTAAAGCCGTACCTAAAATATAGCCGCCAAACAAGCTTTCGGCTTTTAAAGCAATTAGTTGGGCAACAGCGCCGTACAAAAATAAAATCAGAAAAATGCCCGCTCCGCCAAGAAACAAATAAGCATCGGCAATCAGGGCAGGTTTGGCAGAAACATTGATCCCCCTGGCCGTAATGCCAGCGTTAAAAACGCGTTCCATGATCATGTCTTCCGTGTTGGGTTTGCCAGGCCAAAAAATACGTGGTATCAGCGATTGAAAAGATTGTTTTACCAATTGCATCCCATAAAAGCCAACATACTTGGGCGTGGTTTGGATGTATTTGCTAAACATATCGATTTCACTCAACCTAAAAACCAGAAAGTTCCAGTTGCTGTCTTCTAATTCCTGCGGATTATTTAAAGCGGCATCCAATGCTACTTTTGAAGCATCTTCGGCAGAAAGGTTTCCCGACCAGGCATTTTGCCGGAACACCTTGTTATAGGCAGGCAAGACCATAAAAGTAGCCAGCAACAACGGGACAAAAATCAGCGTTACAGCGCGTTTGTATAGCGGAAAAAGAAAAATTGCAAGTACGAGCAGCCCTACAATAATTGGTTCTTTATAACCTGATAAAATCGATTTGTAAAAATCGAACAGAAATAAGGTACTGGTAATTAAGAGATTGGAAAACTTATGCATCGAAATAGCAAAAGCGAGGGCCAGAGTTGCGGCAATAAAACTCAAAGTATTAAACTGGCCGGCAAACTGGCTTAAACCGGGAACAACAGCAAAAAAAACGGACAGCGGGACAGCGATAACGGCCATGTAAAGGAGCAGGTTGGCCAGGTTTTCGGTTTGCAAAAGATACTTTTTTTTGACCGGATAGTTCATGAAAAGCAGCATCCCGGAAACGAAAGCCGCATGGCCAAGGCAGTAGTAACGCTGGCATTGTGCAATTATCATTAACTTTTGCGGATCAGGTTTTTGGAGGTGGTTGAGGACATGGAAATTGTAATAACCCAAAGCATCCAGGTAATAAAAAATGGTAGAGCAGCACATATAGCCGGCAAAAACCAGTTGCGTTAAAAATATTGGCCGCATTAATTGTTCGCTCAAAGCACGGTCTTTTGGTATCGGTTTTACCCAGCCGCCCATGGTGATATAAAAGATGAAGAACGAGCCAAGCCAAGCCATCAAATAGGAACTTTGCGGAAAAGAACCCAACAGCCAGGAAAATAGCCAGGGAAGATAGAGCACAAAAAACCTTTCCGGGCGGATATGGCTAAACATAGTCCAATATTTTTTCCTGTATGGCTTGGACAGTAATATCGAAATTCCAGCTTTGAATGATTTCGGCAGAAGTAGATCCGTATTTTTCTAAAAGTGATTTATCCTGAGTTAACAGACGAAGTTTCCAGACCAGAGCTGCTACATCTTCGGATGGAAAGATAACTCCGTTTTTTCCTTTCAAGATTAAGTCTTCGGCACAACCCACTTTATCAGAAACTAAAACAGCTTTTCCACAAGCCATCGCTTCGTTAATTGCCAATCCCCAGGTTTCGCCCGGCCCGCAGGATGGTAAACAAAACAGATCACAAGCCTGGTAAATGACCGGCATTTGCAACTGGTTTTGAAAATCCAGAAAATGGATTCTGGATGCTGTTTTTAGCACCTCTTTTTTTGCTTTCAGTTCTTTTTTCAATGGCCCGTTTCCCACAAAAAGTAAGTGTGCGTTTTGCTGATCCAGGTTTTCAAAAGCATCTGATAACAATCCCGGATTTTTTTTTGGTTCCAGTTTTCCGGCAAAAAGTATTAGGATTTCTTCTGGTTTAATGTCCAGTTTTTTTCGCAATGCTGTCGCTTCTGCTGGCCGGCCTTTTGCAAATCTCTCGTTATCAATTGCATGAGGTGCAAAAGTTAATTGCTTTTCCTGCAATCCGTAATATTTAAAATATGCCTTGTTATTGGTGCCAACATAAAAGGCATGGTCAACACGGCTGTAAACCCAACGAAGTAAAAGGATTTTGATACTGTTTTTAAGGCTGTTTTTTCTGCCAAGCAGCGTAGAATCCCCGCGAAAAAAAACCGGGATTTTATTTTTGAAATAAATTAAAACCTGCAAATGACTTTGGTAAGCCCAGCCAAAAACCAGCAAAGCATCGGCTTGCCAGTCTTTAATATTTTTAATGAGGTCGGGATTTTTAATCCCCCAAAAACCATGAGAACCTGGTTTTTTAGCTGTGTTTTTTTCAAACTGAAAATTATAACCTTCCAGCAATGGAACATCCCAACTGATGCTTCTGCCAAAACCAGGATCATAAGCGTGTAAACCGGCTTCCCCCAAAGTATAAAAAACCATGATCTCTAGTTTTTTATGTTGATGTATCAATTTAAAAACAGGTGCATAATATTGAATCGGATGAGAGGTGATGATAGCCAGTTTATTCATCTTTTCACTATTGCTTCAAAAATTGCCGCTTGCTTACGTGTCATTTCCTTTGCCGTAAATTCTTTAAACAGCTTACGGTCAAGCAAATTTTTAGTTGTAGAAAAATTTGCCCAAAGGTTTAAAGTTTTTCTAATTTGGGTGTTAGCTTCTTGTTTTTCAATAGGAAAAGTGATGACAGTGCTTTGCGGAGAGCAAACCCGAAGAATTTCAACTGCAGAACTTTGCTGATGAAAAATAGCCAGCAAAGGTTTTTCTGTCAACAAGTAAGGATAAACTTTTGAAGCGGTGTATTGCGGGTCCTGCGAGCCGGGAATAAACAAAGCATCAGCGGCCAGCAGCGTGTTGATCGTGCTGTAAAACCCAATGCGGCCGGTTATTTCTGTAACTTGTTTTTCTATGCCAAATTGTTTCGCAACGGGAAGGACCGTTGGCTTTGCTAAATTCTCCGGCGCGTAACTTGTCCCGATAAAATAGAAATGGAATTTGCCGAAAAGTTTATCATTATCCTCCAATGCTTCTTTTAGGACACTAAAAATTAGTTCCAAAGCAGGCTTCATATCGGCACCGCCGCGGCCAACATAAACCACATTGAATTTTTTAGGAAAGAACGGAATGGCAGACGGGCATTTTCCAAGATTCTCTTTAGCAATTTCAAAATCTTTTTCAAAAGCACCAAAAGGAATTACTGCCGCCGGTTTGTTTTTAAGCTGAGGATAACGCTGCTGCAAAGTCGTGATGTAATCCGCAGAAACGCTGATCAAACCATCGCAATTCTTCATCGCAATTGGTTCAAGATGTTTGTGCAAGCGATAGGAGAACCAATATTTTGGCGGCCGTTCATGCTTTGGTTTGTCCTGATAATAGTTTGAATGCCAGGCATCCTGCATATCTATCACGTAAGGAATGCCGAAACGTTTTTTCCAGTAACTGCCTAAAATACAAACCGGAAATTCCGTGGTCGAAAAATAAATCAGATCATAATTTTTTGCTTGTAAAAGAAGCATCACTTTTTTTCGATAGAACACAATTGAGCGCAAAGCCAAGCTTCCCAAGCCAAACTTGGAAGTTTGTTTTTTTGAAAAAGCTTCAACTTTATGAATGATGGTGTCCGCAGGAACACTCAGCAGCAGTAAATCGTCTTTTGGCATTTCCGAATGCTTTTCATCCACACAAACCACTTCTGCTTCCCAGCCAAAATCTTTAAAACAAGATAAACTCATTCTAACCCGCTGGCTATCAGCAGTATTTGAAGAAGGAAAATAAGGGGAAATGATAAGTACGCGTTTCAACTGGCCAGCGTTTCTTCTACTACTTTTAAAAATTTAACGCTTTCTGTTTCCCAGTTATAATGACTTCGTGCAGCTTGATAAGCAGCCAATTTTGTTTTTTGCAATAAATCCGGTTCCTCAATAAACCGTTTCAAGATATTGGCTAATTGCTGTCCGTTCCCTTTTTCATAACAAAAACCTAAAGTTGGATTTTTATTTATAAATTGCTTTTGCGCCACCGTGTCACTTGCTGCAACTGCCAGTCCGGCCTGTAGATAAGTAAAGATTTTATTGCTGAGGGCAGCATCGTTATTTTTGCAAAAACCAGGTTCCAGCGCCAAGCCAACATCAAATTGTGCAGCAAAAACAGGTAGCTTTTCAGCATTTACAGGCGAATAAAATATAACAGCAGGCTTTTTGCCGAACCTTAACCCAGTGATAAAATCCTGAATGCCACTATTGGTTTCTTTAGATAAAAAACCTAATAAATGCAGTTCGATCTGCTCATTTTCCAAAGTTTTTAAGGCTGATAAAACATCCTGCAGGCCACGGTTTAAACCAATTGTTTGCGAAAACCAAAATAATTTTAACGGCTCATTTGCTTTAGTAACTAACAATTGTACTTCTTTTGCGATAGGAAAAACGTTAAGAATAGTTGTGATTTTTTTGAAAGGAAATAGTTTTTGGTAAAGATTTGTAATAGGCAAACTGCTAGCTGTTAAATAGTTAATTTTTGGAATATATTTTTCTTCTAAAAACGTTTTCAGCCGCACATCAAAATCATTTGGATCATCAGAAATTTCGTTCCGATGGAAATCTTCCGCATCAAAACCGCATTGAGACTTGGTTTTTTTAGCGGCTAAAACAGCAACAGGCAAAGCGGCAAGATTGTGGGCGATGTAAAGGTCTGCCGGTTGTCGCAATGCTTCTTTTAGCAATAAAAAAACGCAACGGCCGATAGTTCTTTCAGCAAAGTCAAACTTAAAACCAATGCGTTTCATCAACGCTTTGGCCGCTTTTTGCTGGAACTTAGTAATCCAATAAATTACTTTATTTTTTTGGGGAGAACCGCCAACGCGTAGAGCTTTCCACTTTTTTGCCGTTAATAATTGCTTATCCATTTCCGTTCCCCAATCGTTCCAATACTGGTAAATTACCGTTACCCGATAACCCGCTGCTGTTAAAGCATCGGCTTCTTTAACTAAGCGCGGATTGAGCGCGGGCTGGCCGGAAGTGATAAGTACGATTTTATTTTTCATCAAATAAAGAAAGGTACTGCGCAGCAACCAGGCGGACATCAAATCTTTTTTCAGCCGTCTGCCGACAAATTGTTCTGTTTATTTTATTGATATTTTGCAATGCATCGATCATTTCCTGTTCATTGTTTACTGAGAAGCCAGTTAATTCCTGATCAATAACCTCCGGCACAGCCCCTTTTTTAAAACCGATAACCGGTGTACCGCAAGCCATCGCTTCAATCATCACCATGCCAAAAGGTTCATTCCATTCAATTGGGAAAATTAAGGCTTTGGCTTTGCCGAGGTAGTAATTTTTTTGTTCATCATTCAAAGCACCGAGATAAATAATCTGTTTGCCATCAATCCGCGGTTCGATTTGTTGTTTGTAGTATTGATAGTTATCAGGTGTATTTGGTAGGTTGCCGCCAATCAATAAAATATGGTTGGTGGCTTTAGCAACACGGATGGCTGTATGCGCACCTTTAATTTTATCCAACCTGCCCAGAAACATCAATGGTGCTTCTTTTAGTACCTGATTTTGTAGCTGATATTTGGAAAAATCAATCGCATTATAAACAGTTGCCCAATTGCCGGCAACGTTTCCGGTGGAAACACAAGAGTTGCTGCAAGCGGTAAAAATCAGGTTTTTTGGGTTAAAACTTACGATCTTTTTAATTCCAAACGGTGAAACTTCCCGACCATAAGCCATGATTTTTTTGACTGGATTTTTTAGCAACGGCAGCAAATACAATAAACGCCCAAAGTTGTGGATCGCATCAAACTGCTTCTTTTTCAACCTTAAAAAGTACCAGACATAGAGTAATTCCCGTGCTTTTTGAAACCGGGAACGCTTTAAATTATTCCTTCCGAAAGTATAAACCTTTCCGCTGACGGTAGAATCCGGCCCGGCCAATAGCGAAACTTCATGCCCTAAACGGTGATATTCTTCAGCAAAAAGATATACCAAACGTTCATGGCCGCCGTATAATCTTGGAGGGACAGGAATGCCGGGATCAGCAATTAATAATATTTTCACAAGGGTTTGTATGTGGCTAACTCCAACATTTTTCAGCACGAAAAATTGAACTTTCTTTTACAAATAGAAAATCAGATTGGTACAAAGCTTTATCATACGGTCGGCGCATAAGCGAGCAAATATCATATAAAACAAAATTTTTGGTTTGCATAAAAGAAATAATGTCGGCAACCAAAGGGCAGTTTTTGTAAATATCTATTAGCGAAACTTCCAGCAGTATAAACTGGGCATGTTGCATAGTATTTTCGGCACCTTTTAAAATTTCCAGTTCATAGCCTTGCGTATCAATTTTTATAAAATCAGGTTGTGCAAAAGGAGTATTTATAGTTAATTGATTGAGCGTGGTAAGTGTTCTTATTTCTGTTTTGGCACCGGTTTCGTTATTCTCTTTTAAAACAGAACTTGCAGTTTCATAAATATTAAATTCTACTTTTTGTTCTGCTGAACCTAAAAGAGCGATCCGGAAATCGAGTTGGTTATTTGAAACAGTTTTTTGTTGTAAGATGCTTCTTTTATCTTCCTGGCCTTCAATCATCAGTATTTTTGCTTTAGGGAAAAAAGTTGAAAATAGATTTGCCCAATTGCCTTCATAAGCACCAATATCTAATACTAATTTAGGTTGATAACCTAATTTTTTTAAACGTTTAAAGGTGTATTCCTGATCTGGAACGCCGAGCTTTTCTTTTAGTTTGTTTTTGAATGATGAGGGAATAAAACGTTGTAATATTTGTAGCATAAAAAGTCAGGCTTTGTTTATCATTTGTAGGGATAGTATTAATAATTACTTATTGTAATACATCCGTTGCAAATGCCGCACTACTTTCCAACCGAATATAAATTTGACGGCTTCAATTACTTTACCACCTAAAATTGGTACATAATCTGTGCCGCCAAGTTCTTTTATTTTTTGCTCAATAGTTTTTGATATCATACTTTTATCAGGATAAATTTCTACCAAAAGTTGTTTTAAAATAGCAGACGTTAAGTTGTTATTACTTGGAAGATTACGGTATTGCTGTAAATGCTGGTGGATTAAAATTGCTGCATTAAAACGGCTTTCCCAGGATTTAAAATTTTTTTGTGCTGATAAAGAATGCCAGGTTTTATATTTGCGGTAATAGCAAGTGGTTTCATCAGTGCAAATAATACTTTCGGAAGCTAAAACAACACGGCAAAAATATTCGCCGTCATCGTTTACTGTTAAATTACCGTTCCAAAAACCTGCTTTTTTAATTAGTTCAATTGGTGTGAGCCAGGAATGTAAAGCGATCATTCCCGATGGATGATTAGGTGCACCATAAAGTTTCATCAAAAAATCGAAAGGGTCAACATTACTTTGATAAAAAACTTTTTCCTCAGCTAAAGGCAAAAGCTTTTCAACAGAATTTCCATCTAAGAAATGAACAACAGGACAAATTGCAAGCTGATCTTTAGCAAAATTAGTTGCTTTTAACTGCAATTCAAGCTTGTTGTTTTTTAGCAAATCATCTGCATCTAAATACTGGATAAAATTACCCTTTGCTTCTTTTATGCCTAAATTTCTTGCAACACTTGCACCTTGGTTTTTCTGCCAAAAAACTTTTACATCTTCGCTTTCGAAAGATTTTATAATGCTAAAAGAAGCATCATCGGAACCATCATCAACAATCAAAATTTCTTTTTTTGGCCATGTTTGGTCTAATGCAGATTGAATAGTCTGAGCGATATATTTTTCTGCATTATAAACCGGGATGATGATCGAAACCAATGGCTTCATCTCGAATTAAAGATTTTTATCCATTGATTTTTGGTTGAGGCATTTTTCAAAACTATATTTTGATTCAGCCAGGGCTGCTTTATATATTGCAGGTACAAATTCGGGTTTTTGTCCAGTTCAATGATCTTGTCAACTAGATCAGAAAAATTAGCTTTATTAAATTGCAGCTTCATTTTTAAGTTTCGGCCACGCATTTTTAAATGTCTTTTGAGGCGTTGAACTGGTGAATAAAAAAACTGCGGGCGAATATCTTCAAAATCCTGCTGACAATATTTTTCAACCCAAGTTACAATTAAGTTTTGATTGGTCTGTAAATAATCTCTGCCATGGATAAAACTTTTTGTATTAAAAATCTCACCAATCGTTGGATCGCCCAGATAAATTGGCAGGGTTCCGGCAAGCATGGCATCATACAATTTCTCTGTTTGATATCCGGGGAAAAGGTCGTTTTCAAAAGCAATGGTAAACTTGTATTGCTGCAAAAAGCTTCTTTTAGCAGTCCATTTATCAGTTTGGTTTAACTGATCAATCCCTGGCATATTGTTCATCGATTTGCCGGGCGCATCTACTTTTTTATATTTGTTTAATGCCTTAAAAAATGCTTCCCGGTATGGAACTTGGTTAGAATACAGAAAATTGCAAAATTTAGTCTTGCTGTTTAAAATACTTTCTGCATTTATAACTGCCGGTTTTACAAGAGTTTCAGGATCAAAGCCATGCCATTGAATGCGTTTATAATTTGTACGTTTAATTGTTTCTTCCCGCGAAATGCCAAAAGCCCATTTGCAGCAACTAAAATCGGGTTTTACGTTTTCACAGAAGTAACCAACCCGCGTATAATTTCCTTTTTCAGGAATATCATTTCCATAAGGGCCAAAAACAATGAAATCAGGTTCGTTACTTTCCCTAAAATCAAAAATATCATCCAACTCATTTAAAATTTCTGCTTTGGCTGTTTTAAAATCCAGTCCGTTCTGAAACTTTATTTTTACTGTTTTTAGCATATAAAATTAAAGCTGCCTTGCTGGTTTTCTCTCTCCAAAGTTTTGTATAACTGGCTGTAAATCAAAATCAGTTCGTTTTCTTTTGGTAATTTGTAAATGTTTTTTGTGTTGATAAAAGAAGTATTACGGTTGTACTTGTGAAGTTTGCTGCCGATAAGAATTTTAAATTTAGACCATGAAGAAATTTCAGACTGGTCGCCCGGATAAGCATACTTTACTTTTGCAATTTGTGCTTCGTGCTTTAAAACATTGTGAGTTGATAAACTGGTAATATTATTTGGCGTATCCACGGTAAGCGAATTGTAACCAGTATAATAAGCTATTTTTGCACCCAAAAAAGAACAGCGAAGAGAAAATTCCCAATCAATCATCCGGAATTGCGTGTCGTATAAACCTGTAAAATTCAAAGTATCTTTCCTGATCAACATATAAACATCACTAAAAGTAAAGCAAGTTGTTTCCTTTTTTTTCCAAGAGAGGAACTGATCTAAGCGTCCGGTTTTATTGATATTAATAAAATTAATCAATTCTGTTTGCAAAGTATTGGTAATACAGATGTCGATTTCCGGATGAGCAAGCATCCAGCCTTTACATTTTTGGATTGAAGTAAAACAGAAAACATCATCGTCTATTATTTTTTTAATAATCTTTCCGCGAGCAAGCATAAAACCTTTGTTCCAAGCATGAGCCTGGTTTCGGTCTGCCTCACTTGTATAATATTGTATCTTTTTATGATGATACAACTGTTCTAAATATTCCAGGCTTCCGTCTGTACTTTTGCCATCAATCACAATAATTTCTTCATCTGGCAAAAGTGCTTGTATCAGTTTTTCTAAAATAATTTTTAAAAAAGGTAAACGGTTGCGTGTTGCAATGATGTAAGAAAGATTACAAGTCATTACGCAAAAAAAAGGTTGATAAAAGAAGTATGATCATTATTGGAATTTTACAGAAAGCCAATATTTAAGTTTGAACGGGATATGAACAAACAATATAGTTAAAACCGAAGCAAAAAAAATGAGTATATTCCTGGATTTTAGTTGAAGTAAAAAATGCTGGGAAAAGTAAGGGTACCGATACAAACCGGCGCTGCCAAAATGTACAATTATGGGTTTCACTTTTCCTTCGGGATACCAAGGCCTGTGCCAGATTGAACTCACACTTGGATTGTTGATTTCACGAAAGCCGGTAAGCACATTTAAATTGGATGTATGCTGATCTGTATATAAATCAGTCATTAAAAAACCATTATCTGCAACCGGAAACTCATTATATATTGCCATTGCAATGGCAATGGCAATTTCTTCATTAATCCATTTGTTATGTATCCGCTGAAAGCCCAAGTGATCGTAATCCAAAGCAATGTCTCTAGCTTTATCAAATATTTTTTTTGTTTGTTCTGATTTTGAAACATAATAAATGCCTCCATTAAAGCGGGGCAATCTTGTTATTCCAAAAGCTTCATAAATTGTTTTTGCCTCTTTTTCCCCGCACCAACTTGCGGCATTAACTATATTACCAACCACAGAAACATTTTTACTTGAGAATAAATCAAAAGTTGATTGCAAAGAGTCATAACATAAGCAATCTGAATCTATAAACAGGGTGTATTGCGTTTGTAGATATTTGTTAATATGTAACTTGATACCGGTTCCCTGGTCAAGATGTTCGGGTAGCGCATCTATAATAAAAACATATTTTTGAAGGGAAATCGGAATTTTAAACTTTAAATCAGATACAATATAAAACCTGATTTTATTAAATTGTAAAACAGAACTTGCACAATTTAAAGCAAACTTAACGTACTTGGTTTTGCCTGTTGCAAAAGTGATAACCGAATAATCAGTTGTAAAACTTGTTTTCAAAAAGTAGAAACTATTGTAACAATAACTTCAGTATAAAAAATAACTTTTCAGCGTTGTATCTTAAAATTGAATGATGGTTCCACTTATAATTGTAATAGATTTGTGGCAACAGCGTGAGCTTTTGATAAGTTTTTTTATCCATATCTTTTAAAGATTCACTTCCCAAATGTGTAATAAAAGAAGTAGAAATAAGCATGTTCTTTACCTGATGCTTTAAAAGCAATTGCACATAATCGTTATCGCAATACCAGAAAACCAAGTTTTCATCCAACTTGCCAATTGTATTAAAAATTGTTCTTTTTACAAAAATACACCAACCGGTAAAAACACCTAAGTAACCTTCATGCGGTGGTGCAAAAGCTGGAAACCCTTTAAGGCGATGATGGTTATGACAATAAGGCGTTGCGCTTAATATTTCCTCATCATCTTTCATTGCAGCTACAATTTCGGAAGCCCAATGCTGATGAAAGATTAAATCATTGTTGCATAAACATATAAAACTGTTATTTGTACTGGTGATGCCAATATTAAGATATTTATTGAAACCGAAATTTTCTTTTGGATAAATTGTTTTACTGTTTTCAAACTGAAAAGGGTACAAGTTTTTTTCGGATTCAATTACCAAAACTTCAAACTTGATTTTTGCAGTATCCTCTGACGCCAAAAGTGTTTGAATTGTTTGCTCCGTTAAGCTTTTAAGGTATTCAGTTTTAGCATAACTTAAAATTATAATGTCAATTTTGATTGGTAAGTTATTCAAACTTGGTTTGTATATTACTTGTTTTTATGCTGGTAAACGAAGCATTGTTTGTAATAATTAATTTGTAACAAAATGCAAAGCAATTAACTTCGACCAGTGTATTTTCTCTTCCAAAAAACCATGTGTAAAAGAAGCAATCATTGGGTTTGAATTGGATATAAGTTGGGAAGTAATTGGATGTTGTTTCAGCCATTTTTGTAACGGAAATGAAAAACCCATCTTTTTACGGTTCCATATTTCTACCGGTAGTAAATCCTGATAACTTTTAATCAATAAACCTTTTGCCAGCTTTTGATCAAATCGAATTTTCGGATAGATATTATTCACAACATTTAAAAATTCGGTATCTAAAAAAGGTATCCTAATTTCGATCCCATGCTGCATACTTATGGCATCGGTATCGCGCAGCAACTGGTTTTTCATGTATAAATCCTGTTCCAAGTTTGCAGTAAATAAATCAGTATTTTTTTCTGAAGTTATTGGATATTCAGACTGACTAATTTTCCCCCATACTTCTTTTACCGGTATATTTAAGATGGCTGAAATTTGCTGCGGTGCAAAGTAACCGCGCAAAGCAAGATAATAACCAAGATCGGAGCGGAGCGATAAATAAGCTAACTTTTGATAAGCTTCTATTGGTGATTGTTGGAATAATTTTAATGCGTTTGTAGGTAACAACACATCTAATTTTTTTAATAAGTTTATTCTTTTGAAAGACGGGTAACCGCCAAACAATTCATCTCCGCCTAAACCTGACAATACTGCTTTTAGCCCTTGTTTTTTCGCAAGCATGGATACAAACCAAGTGTTGATACCATCGGCAGAGGGTTGGTCCATCGCTTGTAAAATAGGCAATAATTGTTCGTTAAAATCAGTTGCTGTTAGGTTAAGTTTGTGGTGATTACTTCCCATTTTTTTAACTAGTATTTGCTGATATTTGGATTCATTATAATCAGCATCATCAAAAGTTAACGACAAAGTATGCAAACCAAGACCTTGAACCGTTGATGCTTCCAACGCAATAATTCCGGAATCAATTCCGCCGCTTAAAAATACACCAATCGGTGCATCTGCAATTAAATGCCGGTTTACCGCACCGTGTAGTTTTTGCCGGATCAATTGTTTAGCTTCCTCCAAATCAATAATTGGTGTTGCAGTTTTTGGTTGTAAGTAACTTTTGATCTGATGAGTTTCCACACAAACATTCCACTCCAGATAACTTCCTTTTGGCAGCATCAAAACCTGGTGTAAAATTGTTATTGGCTCCGGGATAAAGCCGAATGCTAAAAAGAGTATTTTCCAATCAGGATGATGCTGGTTGATGCCAACTTCCCGAAAAGCCCTGATCTCCGAAGCAAAAAGCAGTCCCTTGTTTTTGATGTGGTAATAAAGCGGTTTCATGCCGCTGCCATCCCGTACTAAAAACACTTTTTGCAAACGCTTATCAAACAAAGCAAAAGCAAACATGCCGTTGAAACGATGGAAAGCAGCAGTTCCCCAATGTGCATAAGCTGTCAGGATAACTTCCGTATCTGATTGGTTTTTAAAATGATAGCCCAGCTTTTTCAGCTCGTTTTTCAGCTCCGGATAATTATAGATCTCGCCATTAAAAGTGATCGTATAATTCCCGCTGACATCCGTCATCGGTTGGGCTGCACCTACAGAAAGATCAATCAAAGCCAGCCGCCTGTGGCCAAAGCAAATACTGTTTTTATCGGATAAAAAAAGTCCTTCGCCGTCCGGGCCGCCGTGTTGCATGGATAAACACATCGCACTGATTTGGGCACGTTTTTCATCAGCATGGGTATTTAAAGAAACTTGTCCTGCAATACGGCACATATAAAATAACTGTTGATTTGATACAGCTTCGCTTTTTCAGTCCCATTTTGAAATGGTAACCGATTGATTTTGTGAAAAATATATTCTTACAAGCGATCTACCAAAGCAGCGGCAGCATTCACTAAAATAGATTGGCCCAGGTTTTCTAAGCGGATAACCAACTGTTTTTGAGATTTATAACTTACCATTTCCCCAGTCAACCCAATCAGCGGGCCGGCTTTGATGATGATTTTTTCTCCCGGGGAAATGTGTTCTGCCGTTACTTCAAGCTCTATGTCGTTAGCCAAAAGCAACTGTATTTCGTCAATCTGCTGGTCGGGCATATTTGCGATTTTGCCCGAATGGTACAGAAAGCGGACAATCCCTTTCGTCATCAAAACTTCCGTTTGCTGTTTTTGCATGATGCGGACAAATAAATAAGACTGAAAAAGCGGCTCGGTTACCCATTTTTTGCGGTCGCTCCATTGTTTAAGCGTTTTCCGCAAGGGTAAATAAACATCGATCCCTTTTTTTTGCAGTAGTTCAAAAGCTTGTTTTTCAGCTCTTGACCGTGTATAAACCGGGTACCATTTTGGTGATACTTCTTTTAGCATAGTTTTTTCAGCATGGATTTTTAATTGGTCCGCCGGTTCATCTTCCACCATTTTGGTGCTTTGTCATCTGTATAATAGCCCGAACCTGCATAACCATTATAATCGGTGTAATAATAACCACTGCCCGGTTGATTTTTATTACCGGAAGTATAAATCCGGGAATGAAAATTTTCTTCCGAATAAGCATTCAGGATGATCACCGTATTGCTGAGGCCGTATTTGCCGGAAAGTTGCTGTGGGATTTCTGCAGAATGAAAAGAAGATTTCCCCGCGCGGATCACAAAAATATTAATGTCGCTGCGGCGGATGACCGGAATCGAATCAGAAACCAAACCAACAGGAGCGGTGTCGATCATGATGATGTCGTACCTGGTTTGCAACTGTTTGATCAGCAAATCCATATTCGGGTGCTGCAGCAGTTCGGACGGATTGGGCGGAATGGGGCCGGAAGGTATAAAATCGATATTTTGGTGTTCTGTTTTGAACAGGACTTGCTCCATGTGTACTTGGTTGGCCAGAAAACTGCTCAAGCCCACTTTATTGTCCTGCTGAAAAACATGGTGCAGCCTGGAGCGGCGCAAATCGGCAGCAATCAGGATTACTTTTTTATCGATCAAAGCCAGCGTACTGGCCAGGTTTACAGCGATAAAAGATTTCCCTTCGCCCGCCACTTCCGACGTGATGCAGATCACTTTACTTTGCTTATCGGCAGCCATAAAACTGAGGTTGGTACGCACCGAACGCACAGATTCTGCAAAAATAGATTTCGGTTTGGCCTGTGCTAAAATCTGCGTATTGTTCTCGTCAAGCCTGTACGGAAATTTCCTGATCATGCCAATTACCGGGATGTTGGTCAGACTTTCTATCGTTTCTTTATCATAAATATAGGGGTTGAGCATCCGCAGCAGCAAAATTAAACCGGAACCGATCAGCAAGCCTACGAAAATTGATTTCTGATAAATGCCGTTTGCATCCGGTGAAACCGGGTTAAAATTGGCCTGTGCCTGCTCAATTATAGTCGCTCCTGCCAAAATAGAAGAGCGGCTGATTTGTGCTTCCAGTTTTTTTTCCGACAAAAAGGAATACACCTTTTCATTGATTTCAAAATCCCGTTTTAAGCTCACCATATCGCGTTCGGCAGTTGGCAAAGCTGCTACTTGCTGGTTGGCCATTTGCAGTTGCCCGTTCAAATAATCCACCGTGGCAGCAATGTGTTTTACAGAAGCATCAATGTTGGCCAATGCAGCATTGCGTACCTGGACTAATTGTTTGTTGATCTCATTGACCGGCTGGGAATCAGCAATAAAAGTTTTTAATAAGCCTGATTTTTCGGTGAGCAATGTATTGTAACGCAGTAATAAACCATTTAGCAGCGGATCAACAGTCCCCTGCATGTTAAAATTGAGGCTGACGGCATTTTTTTCATTGCCGATTTGCTGTTTGAGTTGGTTAATGGCAATTAACTGGATGTTGAGCAAGGATTTTTGCGCTTCTACTTCCTGCACTTTGCCGAGCATTAGCGTTGCCGAAGTGCTTACATCAAAAACTTTGGCGTTCTTTTTATAAGATTCTAAAGATTTTTCAGAGGATTTTACCTGTTTGGAAAGATAATCCAACTGATTATCAATAAAAGTAATCATTTGGGAAGCAGACTGCATTTTGCGGTTCTTGTCAAAATCCAAATATTCTTTCATCAAAGCATTCAAAATATCCGCAGCAAACTGCGGGTTGGAATCTGTTTGTTCAATGTTGATAACGTTGGAATTTTTGATTGCCTCGCTGGTATTTAATCCGGAAGAAACACGCGGATAAAAATCTTCCGGCGAATTAAATTTAAACTGATAAAAGGAGTTCAACGCAAACCGGACATCAGAAAAACGGATGATAAAAACAGTATGGCCAATGCTGATCTGCTGGTTATAGGCGCAGGTTTTTTTTATTTCCTGATTATTGATTTTATAAGTTAGGTTGAATTTGGTTGGATCAATCGCCTGAAAAGTGATCAGGTCTTTATAAAGCCTGGCACTGTCTTCCTGCAAAATCTCAATGTTCAAAGGCTTGGCCGGATAAGTCTCATAAGTGCGGACACGGCCTGCGATAAAAAAACTGATCTTGTAATCCAGGTCTTTCACTGCGTTTATAATCAGGCTGCGGCTTTTGATCACAAAACTTTCGCTTTGTACTTTTGCCGTCGCGTTGTCTGCATTGTTGATCACGCTGACCAATTCAGAAATCTCGGATTTTTTCTCATCAAATTTCATGATCGCACTGGTGGCATAAACCTTTGGCGTGTACCACAGATACAACTTCGCCAGTAAAAAACAAAGCAGCACCGAAATTGCAACCAGATACCACCTGCTCAGCACCACACGAAGCAACCGCACATAATTCAATTGGTCGTTCGGTTTTTGCAAATTAACAGTATCGGTTTCCGGCATTTATTTTTTGGTAAGCGTGTAAATAATCAATGCCGTGTTCAAGAATACCAAAGCTGATTGAATAATGCCCGAAACATTTTGCATCGAATCATTTCGTACCGTGCGTTTATTTTGCGAAATATAGATAATATCGTTGTTTTGCAAGTTCAGTTCCGGGCTGGCCAGCGTGCGGATATTGTTCAGATCAGCCACAATAACCTGCGGATGCGTTTTATCGCCGCGAATGATCTGGATAGTTTTTTCGTTTGCTTTATCTGTTAGCCCGCCTGCTTCCCCAATTATATCCACCAAAGTAGTTTTATCTTTTAACAACAAGTAATTTCCTTGTGTACGTATTTCACCTAATACGGTTACCTTTAGATTAATAATTTTAAGGTCAATTATCGGATCTTTCAGCAGGTTTTTTTTGTATAGATCTTCGATTTTTCGTGCTGCCTCAATTTTAGTCAAACCGGAAACCAGCACCCGGCCAATCACCGGCAAGGCCACCGTGCCATCTTCTTCTACCTGATACGCCGGTATTTGTGCTGCTGCGGACGAAACAGGTTGCTCGGTAGCAATGTAATTTATATTTTGCAGGTTCCGGATTTGCAGCATATCGTCCGGGCTGATTTTATAAGTAGAATTGAGGTAAACCGGCATTGGAGCTTGTACCGGCACATCCGTTTTAAATAAAGCGTGCTGCTGTTTGTAGGAGCAGGAACACATAAAAAACACTGCTAAAAGAAGCATTGGGCAAAAATAATATTTAAATATTTTTTTCATAAACAGCGGGTTAAACTATTAGTTAAATTTTATAATGTCAAGTTTTTCAAATAATATTCTTTTTGTCCGTATACATTAGTGCATGAAAGTTTCTGTAATCACGGTTTGTTACAACTCAGTTTCCACCATCGAAGCCTCTATTCTTTCATTGCTCAGCCAGGATTACGAAAATTTGGAATACATTGTTATAGATGGCGGCTCTTCTGACGGTACAATCGACATCATCAAACGCTATTTACCGCAGATCTACTTTTTTATTTCAGAACCGGACCAAGGAATTTATGATGCTATCAATAAAGGGATTGCACAGGCAACCGGCGAAGTAATTGGCTTGCTCCATGCCAATGACCGCTTTTATTCCAACCATGTAATCAGCAAAGTTGCACAAGTTATGCAGGAAAAAGAAGCAGATGCCGTATATGGGAACCTGATTTTTTGTAATGCTGAAGGCAAAGTGGTACGAAGTTGGATATCCTTGCCTTCCAATCGCCTGCTTCTGGAACTGGGCTGGATGCCGCCGCACCCAACATTATATATCAGGAAAAAAATTTTTCTTCAATACGGAAATTATCGCCTGGATTTCTCCACAGCAGCAGATTATGAACTTATACTTAGATTTTTTTATCGTTACCGGATAAAAACCTGGCATGTTGATCAGGTTTTTATCAAAATGTTAACCGGAGGAATCAGTAACAAAAGTATTTTAAACCACGTAACAGGAAACAGGAACGACTTTAAAGCCATGAAAAAGCACCGGTTGCGTGTTCCTTTTATCGCTGTTTTTTTAAAGCCGTTGCAAAAATTAATACAATATTTTTAATTATTATTAATTTAAAGTTAAATTTATATCTTTAAATAATATTTAAATAAGATATATGCTTCCTGGTTTTTACTTTTTACTGATTACAATTGTGTCTCTTTTGCTGGTGCTGATCATTATGCCTTCCGTACTGCATATCGCCAAACAGAATAATTTATTTGACGATCATTCACTTTCCCGCAAAGAACACGGCTATGGCATACCGCGGTTAGGCGGCATCGCTTTTTTTCTAAGCTTCATCCTCACCTCGTTATTTATTATAAAAAACGGGACCGATTTGCCCATGTATAATTTTTATTTGGCAAGTATTATTTTATTTGGCGTAGGCATCAAAGATGATTTGTCGGGCGTGCATATCCACACCAAGTTAATTGTTCAGGCAGTTGCTGCTTTTATCATTGCTGTTCCGGGCGATATCAGGATCACTAACTTGCAGGGCATATTTGGTATTTATCAACTAAATTTTGTGTCCAGTGCCTTGGTTTCGATATTGCTGATGATGTTCGTCATCAATTCGTTTAACCTGATTGATGGCATCGACGGCCTGGCAGGTACGCTTGCCGTAATAGCCTGCTGTACTTTTGGCTGTTATTTTTTGTTGACGGGAGAACTTGTATTAACCGCTTTGGCCTTGTCTCTGGCAGGTTCGCTGATTGCTTTTTTAGCCTATAATTATTCCCCTTCCAAAATATTTATGGGTGATGGCGGCTCTTTGTTCCTGGGATTGGCCTGCGCTGTTTTTGCCATCAAATTTATATCGATAAACGAAGCATCGGCTGTTGTTAAACTGCAAGATGCGTCGGCTTTTGCTGTGGCAGTGCTTATCATTCCTGTTTTTGATACTTTCAGTGTGATCGTCACCCGCATTTCTAACAAAAAATCACCTTTTAAACCAGATAGAAATCACATCCATCACCGGATGCTGCGCCTGGGCTTATCTCATTTGCAAACTACTTCTATCCTGGCTGTTGTAAACCTGTTGTTTATCGGGCTGGCGTTTGTGTTCCGGCAGGCTGAAACGCCATTTTTGTTAATGATTTTTATAGCTATGTTATTGATGCTGAACAGTTTGGTCAATCAGTTGCTTAATTCAAAAGCAAAATCAGCTTATCCGGTCAGCAGCCTGATTAGTTAACAGTTTTCAGGGTAGGTTTGGTAACTTTGTATGATAATTACAAAGAACATGAAAATTGCCATAAACGGGTTTGGCCGCATCGGCCGTATCTTTTTAAGAAACATTTTGCTGCGGCCGGATATAGAAGTTGTAGCTATAAATGATCTAACCGATACCAAAACACTTGCCCATTTATTCAAATATGATTCTGTTCACCGTGGTTTTAAAGGAGAAGTCAGTTTGGATGAAAGCCATCTGATCATCAACCAAAAACCCATTCGTGTTTTTAAAGAAGCCGATCCGCGGCAATTACCCTGGAAAGAATTAGAGATCGATTTGGTAATTGAATCCACAGGAAAATTCACTACTGAAGCTAAAGCAGCTTTTCATTTGCAGGCTGGTGCCAAACAAGTAATCATTTCTGCCCCTTCGCCGGATAAAAATATTCCTTCCGTGGTGTTGGGCATCAACGATCAAACGGTCGACCTCAGTTCGCCCATTTTGTCCAACGCTTCCTGCACGACAAACAACGTGGCACCGTTGGTCAAGATTCTGGATGACAATTGGGGAATCCAGGATGGCTACATCACCACAGTCCACTCTATGACGAGCGACCAGAACCTGCACGACGCGCCGCACAAAGATTTACGCCGGGCAAGGGCTGCTTCCAGTTCCATTATTCCAACTACCACCGGCGCGGCCAAGGCCATCACCAATGTTTTTCCTCATTTAGAAGGCCGGCTGGGCGGCGCAGGCATCCGCGTTCCGGTGCTGAATGGTTCGCTGACGGATTTTACCTGTACACTCAAAAACCCGGCAACAGTAAAAGAAATCAACGCTGCATTTTTTATCGCTGCCCAGGGTTTCCTCAAAAATGTGATGGAATACACAGAAGACCCTATCGTTTCCGTTGATATCCTGGACAATCCGCACAGTTGTATTTTTGATGCACAACTGACTTCCGTGGTGGGCAATTTGGTAAAAGTAGTGGGCTGGTACGATAATGAAATGGGCTACTCCAGCCGCCTGTCAGACTTGGTAGAAAAAATTTCCCTGTTAAAAGAAGTATATTAAGCCATAGAAAAATTCGCATAAAACCAGAAAAACGGAATTAACCGCTCGTCTGGGATCACTACAAAAAAAAGAACTGCTTGTTATGGTTTTGGTTTAGAATTGGTTTTTATCGTACAATACTTAAAGTTGATTTTTGAGCTGATTTTGAAACTGTTTTTGGCTGTAACCCTACGTTGGAAGTTTGAGTTTCCGCTACTTCTTTTTGAATGTGCATTCTGTAATAAGCTATCCCTTTTTGTGTAAGCGATGCGCCGATATTTAAATACTTGGTATCAGAAGCTTTTTTTGCGTTGATAAAAAGATCAACATCACCGTGTAGTTCAATCAACCCTTTGTTGTAAAGCTCATCCAGCAAAGTGGATTTGAACCGGCTGAAAAACAAGGTAATACTTAATATAAAATAAGGGTTGATGATATCCGTAGTGCGGTGCGGGATCGGGTTGTTCCAGATCAGTTTGATTATTTTGTGGCGGAGCGGAGTTGGCGTAAAAAACATGATTTCTGATATTTATTGTTCTGACAGCACTTATTCAATAAAAATGCCAGCAGCAGAAAGCAGCCGCAAAAGGTTGAGGCGATGCTTCTTTTACCAGGTAAAAATTGGGCTTAACCCAATTTTTAAAATCATCCATGTTTCTTATCAGGAAATAAAACTGATGAAGTATATTTGGTTTTTTCAAGTATAAAAACAGTATTTCATACAGAAACAGCGTTAGTTGGAACAGAAATCCCACAGAAATAAAATAAGCAGGATGATTGGATTTGTTGCGGTAGAAGAAATATTAGCCATACGAAACGAGGTGCTTCGGGAAGGAAAATTAAGTTTGGATGAATGCCGTTTTCCATCAGATCTAAATAAAGGTACTTTCCATGTGGGGAATTTTGAGGAAGATCATCCCGTTTCCATCGCATCCTTTCATCCACAAAATGTAGAAGGGCATATCGGAAAAGGTTATCAACTGCGCGGCATGGCCACCGTTCCTGGTTTTCAAGGAAAAGGAAAAGGCAACCAGTTGCTAAACTTTGCCATTATTTACCTGCGCGGGCAGCACGTTGACTATTTGTGGTGCAACGCGCGTAAAAAAGCACTTAACTTTTATGCTAATATCGGCTTTGAAATTATTTCCGAGGAGTTTGATGTTCCCGGGATTGGCCCGCACCACGTCATGTACCTTAAAATCCGGTAAGCGCACCAATTTTTACCCTATAAAAACAGCATCAGCTAAAAGGCGTTGTTAATCCGTCAACCTTAAAAAAGATCAACAGCAATTTTGTACATTTCCGCCTTTAAACTATCAACATGAAAACAATAGACCAAGCCAACTTTTCCGGCAAAAAAGTTTTGATCCGCGTAGATTTTAATGTTCCGTTGGATAAAGATTTTAACATCACCGATGACAACCGCATTACGGCTGCTTTGCCCACTATCAAAAAGATTTTGCAGGATGGCGGCGCGGTCATTCTGATGTCGCACCTTGGCAGGCCGAAAGATGGCCCGACGGATAAATATTCTTTGAAACACATCGTTCCCCATTTATCTGATTTATTAGGTCAGCAAGTTGAATTTGCAAATGACTGCATTGGCCAGGAAGCGATTGACAAAGCAAAAGCACTCCAACCAGGCGAAGTTTTGCTGCTGGAAAACCTGCGTTTTTACAAAGAAGAAGAAAAAGGCGATGTGGGATTTGCGAAAAAATTGGCTGCACTCGGAAATATTTATGTAAACGATGCTTTCGGTACGGCGCACCGTGCACATGCTTCTACCTCTGTGATCGCACAGTTTTTCCCAGATGCCAAATATTTCGGTTACCTGATGGCTTCCGAACTGGAAAATGCAGAAAAAGTGCTGAACAATCCGGCAAAACCATTTACAGCGATTATGGGCGGCGCCAAGGTTTCCGATAAAATTGAATTGATCGAGCGTTTGTTGGACAAAGTGGACAATTTGATCATCGGCGGCGGCATGACTTACACTTTTTTTAAAGCCGAGGGCGGACAAATTGGAAAATCTTTAGTGGAAGAAGATAAATTAGACCTGGCAAAAAGCCTGATCCAGAAAGCAAAAGACAAAGGCGTGAACCTGATCTTGCCGGTAGATTCTGTGATCGCCGATAATTTCTCCAATGATGCCAATACGGAAATCGCCAAAAATGATCATATTAAAGAAGGTTGGATGGGATTAGATATTGGGCCGGAAGCTATTGAAGCATTTTCCAAAGTGATCGAAGGGTCAAAAACCATCTTATGGAACGGTCCGATGGGTGTTTTTGAAATGGACAAATTTGAAAAAGGCACCAAGTCAGTTGCCGAAGCGATTGTAAAAGCAACTGAAAACGGTGCTTTTTCTTTAATTGGCGGCGGCGATTCGGCAGCAGCAATTTCCAAATTCAATCTGACTTCTCATGTAAGTTACGTTTCTACCGGCGGCGGCGCTTTGCTGGAATATATGGAAGGCAAGGAGTTGCCGGGCGTAAAAGCGATTAATGAGTGATGCTGTTTTTATCGGTATAAAAACAGTGTTGAAAGCCTTTGCCTTTTGGTGGAGGCTTTTTTGTTTGGAGTTATATTATATTTATAGAATTAATGGCAATATGGCTAAAAGAGATATTCAAATAATTATTAATTTCTTTTTTGTATTTGGTTTTGTGGCTGTTGCATATGGGCAGCAATCAACGATACAAGTGGAAAAAAATCGAATTGATAGTTTAAGAGGCGATTTTAGAATTTTTAGAAATAGATTTCAAAATGATTATCCTTCTCTTTACCGTTACAGCAGCAAAATAAAAATGAATGCTTTATTTGATAGTTGTTATACTTCAATAAGATCATCCACTACAGATATTGATTTTTATAAGATGCTGAAAATTCTTTTAAGTGATATAAAAGACGGTCATTTATATTGTAGTTCACCTCCTTACTTCCAATCACATTATCAAGAAAAAGCAAATTTTTTTCCATTACAACTGAGATTCATTAATCATAGAGCTTATTTACTTAATAGTTATAAAAATAAAATACCTGCTGGAACAGAAATCCTTTCAATCAACAATCAACCTATTGATTTCATAAGACAAAAGCTGTTTCTGTACCTTACTTCAGATGGAAATATTGAAACAAAAAAATATCAAATATTAAATAACTTTTTTTATTTCTATTATTATCTTGAATTTGGGGAACAAGCTATCTTTAATGTTAATTTTAAATCTGAGAGTAGAAAAATAAATACTATAAAAATTAATGCTGACTTGGAAAAAAATATTATTAAAAATGAGGACAAAGTTGAACCTGAAAAACTTTTAGAATTATCGATCAAACCCAATAATATTGCTATTATAACTATTAAGACTTTTGAAAGTAGTAAACTTAAAAAAGACTTCCCAAGTTTTTTACAAACTTCATTTAAGGAATTAAATAATAGAAAAATTAAAAGACTAATTATTGATTTAAGAGGAAATGCAGGCGGTAAAGATACTTATGGTTCTTTACTGTATTCTTATTTAACAAACAAGCCTTTTCATTATTATCAAAGCTTAGAAACTGCAACAACACTTTTACCTTACGAGCAATTTAAAAGCGATGTGTCTTCCTATAACAATCTCAATATTGGAATGATAGAAAAAATTAGCGAAAAAAGGTTTCGCTTAAAAAAAGAAGCACATCCTAATTTGCAGCTCATAAAACCAGCTCGATATTATTTTGCGGGTAAAATTTGTTTTTTAATTGATGGTTTGTCTTTTTCAACTACTACTGAATTTTGTTCAATAGCTTACAGTAATAAACGAGGTAAATTTATTGGTGAGGAGACAGGCGGTACTTATGTTGGTAATACATCTGGTGTTGATGTAGAAACAATTTTACCAAGTACAAAAATCAATCTTTCTTATGGCACTGTAAAGTATAGTATGGCAGTTAAGCAGGAAAAGTACAAGGGTAGAGGGGTAATACCTAATTACAAAGTTCGGCCTACTATTAATAACATAATTAATCATCAAGATGTAGTATTAGATTACGCCCTTAAATTAATAGTTCAGAAATAATAGGTAAAGGCTTTACTTTTCAAATCCTTTTTTGTTTAAAAATTATTAACTTCAATAAAAAATAAAACAATGCCCGAAGTCATCATCAAATACAAAAATCCCGGAACTTTGAAAATCTTAAAAAGCCTGGCTAAATACTTGGATTTTAAAGTATCTAAAGAAAAATCCAACGAGTATTCTGTAAATGGGGTAACAATTGTTAAAAGAGACTTGAATGTAATAGCCTTGAAGCGAAAAAAAGCACTGGAAGAAATCACTGTTCCTGCCAATAAAGAAGCTGATTTATCTCAACTTTTTGAAGTTTTTACGGGTAAGAATTTAGATGCGAAAAAGTTAAGGGAAGAGATGTGGAGAACAAAAAAATAATTTGTGATACTGATGTAATTATTGACTATTTTGATCAAAGCAATTCCCGTTACAAGCAAACAAGATCAATACTTGACGAGAAGATAGGTTTGAGAAATGTAGTTATATCTGCGGTCGCAAAGATGGAATTGATAGCTGGTGCCTTCAGTAAGCAAAATTTGAATTTAATAAAAGCGAATATTAGTGGAATTGAATTATTACTGATTAACCACGAAATTACGCTAACTGCATTAAATCTTATCGAGACTTATAAACTTAGCCACAATTTGGCAATGGCTGATTCCTTTATTGCTGCAACCTCGTTGTTTACAGGCTATCCTTTATTCACTTACAACACAAAGGATTATAAATTCATTGCAGAGATTGAACTTTTTGTTGCAGTAAAAGGATAGTCAAAATACATCCAATCCATTCATATTGCTTTGGGTAACACGTTTGTTTCCTTCAGAACAAATCCATCCTAAGCTGCTTTTACCATAAATTAACGCCATGAAAAAAATACTTTCCATACTTCTTTTATGCCTGTTTTTTTGGCGGGCATCGGCACAAATAATTACAAACCCGGATGCGGCCTACGTAAAAGAAAACTATCAAAAATACGAATATCAGATACCCATGCGCGATGGCAAAAAGCTGTTCACGTCAGTTTATGTGCCGAAAGATCAATCCAAAAAATATCCTTTCATGATGGACAGAACGCCGTATAGCGTTGCGCCCTACGGTGTTGATTTGTATAAAGGATCTTTAGGCCCGTCGCCTTTGTTTTTGCAAGATGGTTATATTTTCGTTTACCAGGATGTTCGCGGACGTTGGATGAGTGAAGGGATTTATGAGGAAATGACGCCCGAAAAAGACACGCATCCTACAAAAAACGACGTTGATGAAGGCACAGATACTTACGATACCATCGACTGGCTGCTCAAAAATATCCCGAACAATAATGGAAAGGTTGGCGTTTGGGGGATTTCTTATCCCGGTTTTTATACCACAACCGCTTTGTTGAGCCGTCATCCGGCGTTGGTTGCAGCTTCTCCGCAAGCGCCCATTGCAGATTTGTACCGCGATGATGCTTTCCATAACGGTGCTTTTATGCTGGTGGCCAACTTTGGTTTTTATCCTGGCTTTACCAATCGACAGGATGAAAAACCAACGCAACGAAGGGCAACAGAATTTATCGCCGGAACAGAAGATGGTTATGATTTTTTTATGAAGATGGGCACGATGAAAAGCTCCAACGATATGTATTATAAAGATACGATCCGGTTGTGGAACGAAATGCTGGACCATCCGGATTACGACCAACATTGGAAGGACCGAAACGTACTCACCCATTTAACCAATATAAAAACAGCAGTTTTAGTTACCGGCGGCTGGTACGATGCAGAAGATTTGTACGGTGCCATCAATACTTATAAAACCATTGTCAAAAATAATCCTGCAACACCAATTTACTTTGCAATGGGGCCTTGGGTACATGGCGGCTGGGCGCGGGGAAACGGAGATCATTTGGGCGATGTGGGTTTTGGCGGGGCAACGGCTGCTTTTTACCGGGAAAATATTGAGTTTAAGTTTTTTAGTCATTACTTAAAAGGAACTGATCTGAACTTACAACCGGTTTCTGTTTTTGAAACCGGTGTTAATCAATGGAAAACCTATAAAACCTGGCCGCCGAAAGAAGCGCAGGAGAAGAACCTGTATTTCCTTCCCAACGGAAAACTTTCTTTTGATCCGCCAAAAACCAATGCTTCTTTTAGCAGCTATATTTCTGATCCGAACAAACCTGTTCCTTTTATCAACGGTACTTCGATGGATATGGACCGCGAATACATGACGGCTGACCAGCGTTTTGCAGCAACCCGGCCCGATGTTTTAACTTATCAAACCGATGTTTTAAATGAAGATTTAACTTTGGCCGGAAACATCTGGGCAAACTTAAAAGTATCAACCACCGGAACCGATGCCGACTGGATTGTAAAAGTGATTGATGTTTATCCCGATTCAACTAAAAATACTTCTTTTACCGGCATAAATGTTCAGCTTTCGCACTACGAGCAAATGGTGAGGGGCGAAGCCATGCGCGGCAAATACCGGAACAGTTTTTCTAAACCTGAACCTTTTGTGCCAGGCAAAATCACGCCTGTCAATTTTGAGTTGCAGGACGTGCTGCACACGTTTAAAAAAGGCCACCGTTTGATGGTACAAGTTCAAAGCACCTGGTTTCCGCTGATTGACCGTAACCCGCAGAAATTTATGAACATCATGAAAGCTACGCCTGCTGATTTTCAAAAAGCAACACAAAAAGTTTATGCTTCTGCTGTGCAGCCAAGTTTTTTAAAAGTCAGGGTGATGTGAGGAGCCTTGCCGGGTTTTGGAAAATACACTTCTTGCCAAAACAAAACCCACCTAAAATTTAAGCATATTTTCATGCTTCTTTTATCACCTAAAAACCAATGGCTTTCTATAGCTGCAAAAAGCAAACACTGATTTTATAGGGATAAAAGAAGCATTGTTTTTTCGGATAGGAACCTTTACGGCTTCTTCGTTTATTCATGATCATAAAACTCCGCTGTCGGCTTTGTCAATTAATAATATAATTTTGGATTCAAACATTTATACTCTTTGCAGTATTACCACTTTCTAAAAACCTAATATTTCTACATCTATGCAAACACCTTCTATCTTAGGGATCAACAGGACACAAGATGGCACAATTTCAATTTTCGACGGCGGAAAACATGTCATGTCCATACACAAAGAACGCTTGACAAAACGCAAGCACCATTGGGGAAGGGTGGGCGACATCAAATTATATAAAGAACATATCCCGGCAGTTGACCGGCCTTATGACTTGGTTGTGGAATGCTGGTCGGCCGATAACGAAATTGAAAAAAAGGAACAGTACCACGAAGAACTGAGAAGGGAACTGCAATTGAACAACGGTGCGCGCATTATTGACATTTCGCATCATTTGGCCCATTTATACAGTGCGTTTCCGCCATCTGGTTTTGATACTTGTGCCGTGATGATCATTGATTCTGTAGGCAGCCCGGTGGAGCAGATCAAATACGATTATCCGGGAAAAGAAGGCAAAGCAAACCTGTTTGAAGTGGCTTCCTATTATTATTGCCATCAGGGCGAAATCAAATGTATCCAAAAGCAACTGCATGACAGGAACCCGGAAGCACCGCATGGTTTAGGCAATTTTTATTATAAGCTGACCAATTGTTTATTTGAGGGGGAAGGCAGCGAAGGAAAAGTAATGGGACTGGCAGGATACGGTGATCCGAACAAATTAAATTTACCAGATCTGATCGTGAAGGAAGGGGCCGTAATGATCCCGCAGGAATGGAAAGAAATATTCAAATCTACCGACTACTTCTACAACAACGAGCAAAAGACTTTTCAGGAAAAAGCGGATTTTGCAGCAAAAGGCCAGGAAGTTTTTGAAAAAGCTTTGATCGAAATTGCAGCCTGGCTTAGTAAAGTTACCGGGACAAAAAACATTGCTTATGCCGGTGGCTGCGCTTTAAATTGTGTGGCCAATACCAAAGTTTTAGAGCAGGGATACAATTTGTTCATCCCGCCTGCCCCGCATGATGGCGGTACTTCTGTTGGTTGTGCCATTTATGGCGCGATGGAATGCTTTAAATTGAAGAATGAGTTTGATTGGAAATTTGATTATTTAGGCCCGGATGTAGATCTGAACGAAGTAACCAAGCTGATTGAAAATTATCCTGAGTTAAGTATCCATCAACCGGAAAATTTAATCGAAGAATGTTCCGGTCATATTTTTAAGGGGGAAATACTTTGTGTGTTTCAAAGCCATAGCGAATTCGGGCCCAGGGCATTAGGCAACCGTAGCATTGTTGCCGATACCAGATATGCGGTAAATAAATTCTGGATCAATACTTTTATCAAAGGCAGGGAATGGTTTCGGCCCATCGCGCCATTTGTGTTGCAGGAAGATGTGGACAAATACTTCCACTTTAAAGGAAGGGCACCTTTTATGCTTTTTACCGCTTTTTTACGGGACGAATACAAACATCAGTTCCCAACAATCGAGCATATTGATTACAGTGCCCGTATTCAAACTGTTAGTAAGGAAGATAATGCTTTTATTTACGACCTGATTACCAATTTCAAAGAAAAAACAGGCCTGGGTATTATTGCCAATACTTCTTTTAACGGCAAAAATGAGACGATGGTGGAAACTTTGACGGATGCATTGAATTGCTTTGCAAAACATCCAATCCATCACCTAATTGTTCCGCCGTTTATTATTTCAAAGAAAACCAAGGTTACCAATCCATTGCAACTTTCAAGTTACAAGGTATAACAACTTGTTTAAATTTTATTTTGGATGCTTCTTTTATCACCTTAAATCCTATATTTTTTGTGGATGCAAAAAAACATTGATAAAAGAAGCGTCCTTATTTTTCTAATATAAATTCAAAAGCTACCAAGTTTGAAAATATATATTTTGTCGCCGCATATTGATGATGCGGCCTTTTGCCTTGCACTTCATATTTCCAAGTTTGTTACCGGTAATTTGCCGATAACCCTAATTAATTGTTTCACAATTTCTGCTTTTACCACTATTGATTGTGGTGTAAAAGGCAAAGATGACGTGAGCCTTTTGCGGGGAAAGGAAGATGTGGAATTTAACAAGCTGTTCAATTCTTCCATCAACATCATCAACCTAAAGCTGCTGGACGCGCCATTGAGAAATGGCTATATCCATCAATTTAATTCTTTTAACACAATTGAATTGGATTTGATCCAAGAAATCAAAAGCTTCCTGGAAACAAATGCGGACGGGTTGATACTTTGTCCGCTTGCTTTGGGCAATCATATTGACCATACTATATGCAGGGAAGCAGTGCTGCAGTTATATCAAAAGAAAAATGTGCTTTTTTATGAAGACCTGCCTTATACTGCCCGGGTTGGCCAGGAGGAAATAGACAGACATCTAAAAGATTTAGAAGGAAAATTAAATGTAAAGCTGATAAGCCAAATTGATGGCCTGCAAAATTGCAAAATAGACAAGGAGCAGGCAATCAGGACTTATAAAAGCCAGATGAATGATGAAATCTGCGCAGAAATCATTTCCTACATGAACCAATTAAACGGCGAAAGATTGTGGGGCGAAAGGAAAGAAATGGATTGTTTAAGAGGTGTATTGAATTAAACAGTAATTTGTTAAAACTGCGTCAGTGTATTTTTGATGCTTCTTTTAGCACATAGAAATTGTGTTTGTATCCATAATTGGTCTAACCACCACTACCGTGAATATTAAAAGGGTTCGCAATAGGCGGACTTTTTTTATGCCATAAAAACAGCATTCCTGCCATATATCCTATCAAAAAAACCTTATAAAATCAATGTTGAAAACTTTTAGTGGGTAATTGTGGTAAAAGGTGGTAAAATTTATACTTTTACTCATTAAATATTACCCAACCTGGGTTATGCCACATTTTTTAGGTGAATTTGATTGTAAGCTTGATGCCAAAGGGAGGATGATGATCCCGGTAAGCCTCAAGAAACAGCTTCCCGAAGCTGAACGGGAAGGGCTTGTCATCAACCGCGGCTTTGAAAAGCACTTGGTGATCTATCCGCGCAAAGAGTGGGATTTGATACTGGATGACCTGGGCAAGCTCAATCAATATGAAAAAAAGAACCGCGATTTTGTGCGCTATTTTACCAGAGGGGCAACAGAAATAATACCTGATGCCGCCGGAAGGATACTTTTTCCGAAACCGCTGCTAGATTATGCAAGCATCGGAACGGACGTTGTTTTGTCCGGGAACTTGAATAAAATCGAAGTGTGGGCAAAAAACGATTACGACCGGCAATTGGACAACGAACCGGAAAACTTTGCCAAGCTGGCGGAAGAGGTTATGGGCAATTCAGGAAACAAGACAAATGGATAATTATCATACACCCGTAATGCTGCAGGAATGTATAGCTGCACTGGCCATCAGGCCGGAAGGTGTTTACGTGGATGTAACTTTCGGCGGCGGCGGACATTCTAAAGAGATTTTGAAGGAATTAGGCAAAAACGGCCGTTTGCTGGCTTTTGATCAGGATGAAGATGCCAGACGGAACGTTCCGGTTGACGGCCGCTTTACTTTTATCGAACAAAATTTCAGGTACTTAAAGAATTACTGTCGCTTGTACGATGCCATTCCGGTAAACGGGATTTTGGCCGACCTGGGCGTTTCCTCACATCAGTTTGATCAGGCCGAACGCGGTTTTTCTGTCCGTTTTGATGCAGATTTGGATATGCGCATGAACAAAGGCAGCGAACTGACGGCCAAAAAGATCATCAATACTTATAGCGAAGAAGATTTGCACCGCATTTTAGGAATGTACGGCGAACTGCACAACGCAAAAACACTGGCAAAAACAGTAGTTACTGCGCGGTTGAACCAACCAATTGGAACAATTGCAGAATTAAAACAAGCCATTCAAAACCTGATCCCGAAAGGAAAAGAAAATAAATATTTAGCGCAGGTTTTCCAGGCACTGCGGATCGAAGTGAACCAGGAACTGGAAGCTTTGCAGGAATTTTTAACGCAATCTGCCGAAGTGCTGATCTCTGGAGGCCGTTTGGTAGTAATGTCTTATCACTCCTTGGAAGACCGTTTGGTGAAGAATTTCATTGCGAAAGGAAAATTTAGGGGCGAGGTAGAAAAAGATTTTTATGGCAACGACCAAAAGCCTTTTGATGCGGTAAGCCGAGGTGCGGTTACGGCATCAGAAGAAGAGATAAAAAACAATAACCGCGCACGAAGCGCCAAATTAAGGATAGCTGTAAAAAGATGACAAATCGTTTAAGGGCAGAAATCCTGGAAGAAGAGGAGCTGGAAAAGGAACTGATTGTAGAGGAAAAACCGCCTGTCGGCAAAATCCCCGACAATTTTTTCACTTTACTGTTTCAAAAAGGTGTGGTTTCTACCGAAGCCGCTACCCGGATGCTTCCGTTTTTGTTTTTTGTGGCTTTTCTGGGGATGATCTACATCGCTAATCGCCACATGGCAGAGAACAACATCCGCGACATAGACAAATTATCTAAACAGGTAAAAGAACTAACCTGGGATTATAAAACAACAAAAGCAGAGCTTTCTTACAAAAGTACGTTGACAGAAGTAGAAAAAAAGACAGATACTTTAGGATTAAAAACCTCTGTGGAACCTCCGCAGAAATTGACAGTAACAGAAGAAGATGAGCATTAGGACCAACATATTGCTCCGCGTTTATCTCGCCTTCGGCTTGATTGTACTGTTTGCTGCGGCAGTAATGGTACAGTTGTGCCGGGTGCAGTTTTTACAAGGCAAAAAATGGACTGCTATGCAAGACAGCCTTTCCATTCGTTACGTAAATGTTGAAGCAGCCCGCGGAAATATTTTTGCTTCGGACGGCAATATGCTCGCTACTTCTGTTCCGGAATATGAATTGCGGATGGACATAGTGGATGGGGCAATTGCAGAAGATAAAGTGTTTTACGCCAAAGTAGATTCGCTGGCCATGAAACTTTCTTCTTATTTTGGAGATAAACCGGCCCGTGATTATTCCCGTTATCTGCGTGATGGGCGGCGCGACAGTTCGCGTTACCTGTTGATCAAACGCAAGGTTTCTTTCCAGGATTTAAAACAGATCAGGAAATTTCCAATTTTTAACCTGGGCAAGTATGGTGGCGGATTAATTGTCCTTCAAAAAAACAAAAGGATCTTGCCCTACCGTTCTTTGGCGGCCAGGACTATCGGTTACAAAAACGAGAATGTAAAAAATGCAGTTGGTTTAGAAGGTGCTTATGCTTCTTATATCAACGGCGAATCAGGTAAAAGATTAATGCAGCGCATCGCCGGTGGCGTATGGAAACCGGTTAACGAGGATTACGAAATTGCGCCAAAAGAAGGTGCAGATATTATCTCCACGCTGGATGTAAATTTTCAGGATGTGGCACAAAGTGCATTAGAAAAACAATTGATCAAAAGTGATGCAGATCATGGTGCAGTTATTTTAATGGAAGTTGCAACTGGAGAGGTACGTGCCATTGCAAACTTTACGAAAATAACGACAGGTGTTTACCAGGAGAAGTTTAACTATGCTATTGCAGGTAATCAAGATCCAGGTTCAACTTTTAAAGTTGCTTCTTATATGGCTTTGTTGGAAGATCATAAAGTTGATACCAGCACGATGGTAAATACAGGATATTATAAAATTCCTGGTCACATCATTAAAGATTCTCATGGAAGCATTGGTGTTGTAACGGTTAAAAAAGCATTTGAAGAATCATCTAACGCAGCAGTTGCTTTCTTGGTAAACAATGCTTATCACGATAATCAATCGCAGTTTACAGATCATTTATATGAGTGGAAATTGAACGAAAAGTTACGTTTAGAAATACCTGGTGAAGCGCAACCGGTAGTTAAAAATCCAAATAATAGAAGCTGGAACAAAAACATGACCTTGCCACAAATGGCTTATGGTTATGAAATGCAGCTAACGCCTTTAAAAATGCTTTCCTTTTACAATGCAATTGCCAACAATGGTAAATATATAGCACCAATTTTTGTAAAAGAAATTAGAAGATTAGGTAACCCGATTGAACAATTTCAGGCAAGGGTAATCAATGAAAAAATTTGTTCTGATGTTACTTTGCACAAAATGCAGGCTATGTTGGAAGGTGTAATTAGTGAAGGAACAGGTAAAAATATCCTATACAACCCTTTATACAAAATTGCAGGTAAAACCGGCACAGCACAAGTTGCTGATAACAATAAAGGTTATCGGGCAAAAAAGCAGTACCAGGCTTCTTTTTGTGGATATTTTCCTGCAGACAGACCTAAATATTCCATGATCGTAGTGATTAATGATCCTAAAAATGGTTATTACGGTGCTTTAGTAGCAGGTCCTGTATTCCGGGAAATAGCAGATAAAGTTTATTCTACTGATATGGAAATGAACTCATCAGCTCCTATACACGTTGCCGGCAATATTCAATCACCCAAAGCAAAAATTGGCCAGCAAAAAGCAGTACAAGAGGTTTACACTAAACTTGGATTAAAACCAACGTTTGCTAAAAATACAGAAGCTGATAGCGACAGCAGTGAAGGTTTTTCTGCCTTAAAAGAAGTATCTTCTAAAAAAGGTGCGGTTCCTTCTGCCATAGGAATGGGCTTGCGTGATGCTTTGTTTATCATGGGAAACGCAGGTTATAAAATTGTAGTAATAGGAAGCGGAACAGTTGTCCGCCAATCTGTTGGTGCAGGAAGTGTAATCCCAAAAGGTTCTAAAATTGTACTCGAACTGGAATGAAGAATTTAAAAGATATATGCAATGGAATTGTTGATCCGGCTTTGTTAAAAGCACCGGAACAAGAAATTACTGCGCTTGTTTTTGATTCAAGAAAGGTTGTTCCGGGATGTTTGTTTTTTGCAGTCCGGGGAACAGTAGTTGACGGACATCGTTTTATTGACCAGGCGATTGCTTTGGGTGCTGTTGCTGTCATTTGCGAAGAAGTTCCTCAAGATCAGCAACAAAAAATCACTTATATCAAAGTAGCTGATGCTGCGGCCGCTTTAGGTTTTGCCGCGGCTGCTTTTTACGATCATCCTTCTGCTAAATTAAAATTGGTTGGTGTAACCGGTACAAACGGAAAAACCACTATTGTAACACTTTTATTTAACCTTTTTCGCGATCTGGGTTATAAATGCGGCATGCTTTCCACGGTAGAAAACCGCATCAACGTGGAAGTTATTCCTGCAACGCATACCACACCTGATCCGGTTGCGCTTAACCAATTCCTGCATGAAATGGTTGTGCTTGGTTGTGATTATGCTTTTATGGAAGTCAGTTCACATGCCATTGTGCAACACAGGATTTCCGGATTGGAATTTACCGGCGGGATATTTTCCAATATCACCCATGACCATCTCGATTTTCATAAAACTTTTGATCAATATATAAAAGCCAAAAAAACATTTTTTGATGAACTGCCAACTACTGCTTTTGCACTAACAAATCTGGATGATAAGAACGGAAGCGTGATGCTGCAAAACACGAAAGCACATCAAAAAACCTATGCTTTAAAAAGCATGGCTGATTTTAAAGCCAGGGTTATCGAAAACCAGTTTAGTGGATTGCTGCTGAACATCGATCATCAGGAAGTTTGGTTTAAGCTGGTGGGAAGTTTTAATGCTTATAATCTGCTGGCTGTGTTTGCTGCTGCAATGTTGCTGGAGCAGGATAAAGAAAAAGTTTTAACCATTTTAAGCCGTTTATCCGGTGCAGAAGGACGCTTTGATTATCTTATTTCCTCTAAAAAAGTAATCGGAATTGTGGATTACGCGCATACGCCGGACGCTGTTCAAAATGTTTTAAGTACGATTAAAGACATCCGAAAAGGCAACGAGCAGGTAATTACCGTAATTGGCTGCGGCGGTGACCGCGATAAAACAAAACGCCCAGTTATGGCAAGTGTTGCCTGCGAATGGAGTGATAAAGTGATCCTGACTTCCGATAATCCGCGTTCGGAAAAGCCGGATCAGATTATCCGTGATATGGAAGCTGGCATATCACCAGACCAGCAAAGAAAAGCGTTTGCCATTGCCGATAGAAAAGAGGCGATAAAAGCAGCATGTCATCTGGCGCAGCCGGAAGATATTATTTTACTGGCCGGAAAAGGCCACGAAAAATACCAGGAGATAAAAGGCGTAAAATATCCTTTTGACGATAAACAGATTTTGGCTGAACAATTTAAACTGATGAGCTGATGCTGTATTATCTATTCACCTATCTCTACAAAAACCACAATATCCCGGGCGTGGGCGTGTTCCAATACATCTCGTTCCGCACAGCGATGTCAGTCATTCTTTCATTGGTGATCACAACTGTTTTTGGCGGAAAGATTATTAAATACCTACAGAAAAAGCAGGTTGGCGAAACCGTTAGAAACCTCGGTTTGGAAGGGCAGATGCAAAAACAGGGAACGCCAACCATGGGCGGCATCATGATTTTGATGGGGATTTTGATCCCAACATTACTGATGGCAAAACTGGATAATATCTATATCATCCTGATGATCATTACGACCGTCTGGATGGGAGCGGTTGGTTTTTTGGATGATTACATCAAGGTTTTCAAAAAGAACAAAGAAGGCTTGGCCGGACGTTTTAAAATTGTTGGCCAGGTTGGTTTAGCCATTATTATCGGTTGGACGATGTACTTCAGTCCTGAAATAGTCATTCGGCAAACCGTAACACTTCCGGTAAAGTATGATGTTCCGGTAGAAGTTCATCAGCAAGGCAACAAATATGTTTACACGCAGGATATAAAATCAACCAAAACAAACCTGCCTTTTTACAAGCATAACGAGTTTGATTATGCTAAAGTGATCAAGTTTATCGGTCCGGGTTACGAACATTATGCGCTAATTGTATTCATGCTTTCTACCATTATAATCATCACGTCAGTTTCTAACGGTGCCAATATTACTGATGGAATTGATGGTTTGGCAACCGGAGTTTCGGCCATTATCGGCATAACGTTGGCCGTGTTGGCTTACGTTTCGGGCAATACGGTTATTGCCGAATATTTAAACATTGTTTACATTCCAAATTCTGGTGAGCTGGTAATTTTTGCGGGCGCTTTTGTGGGTGCTTGCGTTGGCTTTTTGTGGTACAATTCTTACCCGGCTCAAATTTTTATGGGCGATACAGGAAGTTTGGCTATCGGTGGAATCATTGCTGCATTCGCTATCATGATCCGTAAAGAATTGCTGATACCTCTTTTATGCGGTATTTTTTTAGTGGAAGCGCTTTCGGTTGTTATACAGGTAAGCTGGTTTAAATTCACTAAAAAGAAATACGGTGCAGGCCGGAGAATATTTCTAATGTCGCCTTTGCATCATCACTTTCAGAAAAAAGGTTATCACGAATCCAAAATCGTTACGCGGTTTTGGATCGTCGGCATTTTTCTGGCCATCGTAACTATTGTTACACTAAAATTAAGGTAGTAAAAGAAGCATCAGCTTAAAATATAAAACAAATTGGAAACAGGAGGAAATCAAACAGCAACAACAGCTACCGGAAACGGTAAGTTTCTGTGCATTCTGGGTGCAGGGGAAAGTGGTGTGGGCGCAGCTTTTTTAGCGCGTAAGCAGGGTTTTAAGGTTTTTGTTTCTGATTTCGGGCAGATGAACGAAAAGTACAAATTGCAGCTACAAGACTGGAACATTGATTTTGAGGAGAACCAACATTCCGAAGAAATTATTTTGCAGGCAAACGAAGTCGTAAAAAGTCCGGGAATTCCTGAAAAAGCGCCGATCATTAAAAAACTGAAAGAAAAAGGCATTCCTGTTATTTCAGAGATTGAATTTGCAGGAAGATACACGCAAGCCAAAATGATCTGCATCACCGGGTCAAACGGAAAAACCACGACGGCCAGCTTAACTTATCATCTGCTGAAAAACGCCGGGTTAAATGTGGGTTTGGCAGGCAACATCGGTAAAAGTTTTGCTTACCAGGTAGCTGCCGAAAAGTATGATCATTTTGTGTTGGAGATCAGCAGTTTTATGCTGGACAACATGTATCAGTTTAAAGCTGATATTGCTGTTTTATTAAATATCACACCCGATCATTTGGACCGGTACGAATATAAAATGGACAATTACGCTGATTCCAAGTTCCGCATTATCCAAAACCAGACCGGTGCAGATTACCTGATTTATTGTGCCGATGACGAGGAAACGATGAAAGGTATCAGCAAAAGGGAAATTGCCGCTAAACAACTGCCTTTTTCCATTCAAAGAAAAGTGGAACAAGGTGCTTATCTCAGCGAAGACGAAATTTATATTTTAACGGATAAAGGGGATTTGAACATGAACATCAGCGAATTGGCCTTACAGGGGAAACATAATATTTACAACAGCATGGCTTCGGGCATTACCGCAAAAGTTTTGGAACTGAAGAACGAAACGATTCGCGAAAGTATGGGCGATTTCAAAAACATCGAACACCGGCTGGAGTTTGCGGGCAAAATTGCAGGCATCAGTTTTATCAATGATTCTAAAGCTACCAATGTTAATTCTACCTGGTACGCATTGGAAAGTATGAACACAGATGTGGTGCTGATTTTGGGCGGTGTGGATAAAGGCAATGATTATAACATGCTGAAAGAGTTGGTGAAGCAAAAAGTAAAAGCCATAGTATGTTTGGGAAAAGACAACAAACGCATTCATGAAGCTTTTGAAGATGATGTGGAGTTGATGGTCAATACGTTTTCAGCATCAGAAGCTGTACAAATGGCTTATCACCTGGCAACAAAAGGAGATACCGTTTTACTGTCTCCGGCTTGCGCCAGTTTTGACTTGTTTAAAAATTATGAAGACCGCGGCCAGCAGTTTAAGGAGGCGGTGAAGGAGTTGTAGGAGGAAGCTATTAGCCACCAGCAATTAGCCATCAGCTATTCAAAAGCTGAAAGCTGATTGCTGAAAGCCGAAAGCAAAAATTAAAAAATATACAGTAAAAGAAGCATGCACAGAATACTTAGTCAAACCAAAGGCGACCGCTGGATATGGCTCATCGTTATCCTGCTGTCTGTAATATCGGCATTGGCGGTTTACAGTTCAACGGGCACGTTGGCTTATAAACGCGGCGTTGGTGCAGAGTCAATTTTGATCAAGCATATGGCTATGATTTTTGGTGGCCTTGCGCTGATGTTTGTTTCCCACAAATTAGATTACCGTTATTATATGGGAATTTCTAAAATCCTGATGATCGTGACCATTCCGCTGCTGCTTTATACATTGGTTTTTGGTAATCACGTAAATGATGCAAGCAGGTGGATTGCAATTCCCGGAACGGGATTAACTTTCCAGACTTCAGATTTGGCGAAGTTATCACTCATTACTTTTTTAGCAAGAAGTTTATCTCGCAAGCAGGAAAACATTAAAGATGTAAAGGAATCTTTTATGCCGATCATGGGTTCGGTTTGCGTGGTTTTTATCCTGATCGCTTTGGCCAATTTATCTACTGCTTTAATGTTGTTTGGTGTAAGTGTTTTGTTGTTGATCATTGGCCGGATCAGCATCAAACAAATTGCAGTAGTTTGTTTGGCAGGTGCAGTTTTATTGGCAGGCGTAGTGTTTTTAGGGCCGAGAAGAAAAACGTATGCTTCACGTATCCAAACATTTATGCACCCAAGTAAAGTTGACCGCGATAAATCTTTTCAGGCAGATCACGCCAAAATTGCGATTGCGACAGGTGGTGTTTTTGGCAAAGGACCGGGCAACAGTACGGAACGTAATTATTTGCCGCACCCGTATTCTGATTTTATTTATGCTACGATCATTGAAGAATATGGATTGATCGGCGGGTTTTCCTTAGTGCTGATCTACCTGTTTCTATTATATCGATGCATTAAAATCGTGACCAAAGCACCAAAAGCATTTGGTGCGTTATTGGCAGCCGGTTTAAGTTTCAGTTTGACTATTCAGGCTTTTGCAAACATGGCCGTAGCCGTTGGTTTGGGTCCGGTTACGGGAGTGCCGCTGCCTTTGGTAAGCATGGGCGGAACTTCGATTTTATTTACCAGCGTGGCTTTCGGTATTATTTTATCGGTGAGCAGGCATATTGACGAATATGAAGATAATAGGAAAGTGATTGTGGGAGAGATCAGGGAAAAAGAAGTGGCAGCTTAATTTTTAGGCGGTAAAAGAAGCATCAAAAAGTTGTAGGTTATCAGTTGTAAGTTTTGGTTCGATAAAAGAAGTATTTAGCAACAATAAGGAATGGCAAAAAAGATCATCATCAGCGGCGGCGGTACAGGAGGACACATCTTCCCGGCTATTGCCATTGCCGATGCGCTGAAAAAGTTGCAACCTGAAACGGAAATCCTTTTTGTTGGTGCAAAAGGCCGAATGGAAATGGAAAGAGTGCCTGCCGCCGGATACGAAATTGTTGGGCTAGACATTCAGGGTTTTCAACGAGGTTCCATCATTAAAAACTTAATGCTGCCCTTTAAGGTTTTTTATAGTGTAAAAGAAGCATTGGCTTTGATCAAAAAATTTAAGCCTGATGCAGCAGTTGGTGTTGGCGGTTATGCTTCCGGCCCGCTTTTGTATGCGGCTTCAACCAAGCATATTCCGATTTTGATCCAGGAACAAAATTCTTATGCTGGTATCACCAATAAATGGCTGGCAAAAAAAGCAAAGCGTATTTGTGTGGCTTTTGATGGGATGGGTCAGTTTTTTCCGGTAGATAGAATTATCAAAACTGGTAATCCGATACGAAGGGAATCGGTAGCTATCAACGGAAAAAGAGAAGAGGCATTAACCTTTTTCGATCTTTCCCCGTCAAAAAAAATCATTTTGGTTATAGGCGGAAGTTTGGGTGCCGGAACTTTAAATAAATGTATGTTGGTGGCTTTAGATCAATTGATTGCTGCAAATGTGCAGTTGATCTGGCAAACCGGAAAGTATTATTACAAAGAAATTAAAGAAAAACTGGGTGAAAATTACCATCCGAATATTTGTGTTTTAGAATTTCTGAACCGGATGGACCTGGCTTATGCTGCTGCAGATATCATCATTTCCCGTGCCGGTGCCGGAACCATTGCTGAATTGTGCATGGTTAAAAAACCAGCCATCCTGGTGCCTTCGCCAAACGTGGCCGAAGACCATCAAACCAAAAACGCACAGGCATTGGTACAACAAAATGCCGCGGTTTTGGTTAAAGATGCCGATGCAGAAAAAACACTGGTAAAAACAGCATTGGATTTATTAAAAGATGAAAATCAGCAACAAAACTTAGCCGGACAAATAGGCAAACTGGCGATGCCGGATGCCGACATCAACATTGCAAAAGAAGTTTTAAAGATCACAGAAAATAATTCAGATGCTGTTTTTACGGCATAAAAAACAATGGAACTGAACAGCATACAACGTGTTTTTTTGATTGGCATCGGCGGGATCGGCATGAGCGGTTTGGCGCGGTACTTTCAGCATCGCGGCTGTCTGGTCGCCGGTTATGATAAAACACAAACTGCCTTAACTACACAGCTTGAGCAGGAAAATATCGAGATCGCTTATCACGACGAGATTGATTATATTCCTTTTGATTTTAACGGACCGGAAGACGGAACGCTGATCATTTATACACCTGCCATTCCGGCAAATTCTTTGACCCTCAGCTTTTTTCAGGATAAAAACTTCAGCCTAAAAAAACGCTCGGAAGTTCTGGGCATCATCAGCAAAGGCATGTTTACCATTGCTGTTGCCGGAACGCATGGCAAAACAACCACTTCCAGCATGATCGCGCATATCCTGCGTGCTTCAGGCAATGATTGTTCGGCTTTTCTGGGCGGCATTGCAACCAATTATCAAACCAATGTGCTTTTCGGCAGCAATGAAATAATGGTGGTCGAGGCCGATGAATACGACCGTTCTTTCCTTACGCTGCACCCGGACATTGCCGTAGTTACTTCCATGGATGCCGATCATCTCGATATTTATGGTGATAAAAACAGTATGGTGCAGGCTTTTCAAACTTTCGCTTCGCAGTTAAAAGCAGACGGAAAACTGATCTACAAAAAAGGTTTGCCTTTACAAAATGGATTTACTTATGCAATTGAAACCGAAGCTGATGCTGTTGCAGAAAATATCAACATCAAAAACGGAAGTTATTATTTTGATTTCCGAAACCAGGAAACGTACATCAAAGACATCCAATTAGGAATTGCAGGCATACACAATGTAGAAAACGCTGTGGCTGCTATCCAAACAGCTTTGTTTTTGGGGGTTGATCCGCAGGAAATCAAAGCTGCTTTAAAATTCTTTTTGGGGATTAAGCGCCGTTTTGAGTATATTATTAATACAGATCAAACTATTTATATTGATGATTATGCCCATCATCCGGAAGAGTTGCGCGCTTGTATCACTTCGGTAAAAGAGCTGTATCCTGATAAAGAGCTGACCGTTATTTTCCAGCCGCACTTATTTACAAGGACACGGGATTTTGCAGATGAATTTGCAGAAGTGCTTTCCAAAACAGATCATCTGCTTTTGCTGGATATTTATCCGGCAAGGGAATTGCCGATTGAAGGCGTAAATGCAGAAATGATCCTGGAACGGATGCATTTATCATCAAACACTAAAAAATATACGGTAAAAGAAGCATTGGATTACGTGCAGCAGCAAAAGCCGGAATTGTTGCTGACCGTTGGCGCAGGAGATATTGACAAAATGGTCGGACCTTTAAAAGCAGCTTTGCAAGATGTTTAAAAAAACGATTTGGAAGCCAATTGGATTTGGTTTAATCTGGGTAGTTTGCTTAGGCGGATTGTTCGTGTTGATGAGTTTTATCGGCATAAAAAGAGCATCCATGTTGTGCAAGGAAGTAAAGGTTTACATTCCGGGCAACCAGTATTTTGTTGACAGGCAGGAAGTAAACACCATTTTGCATGTGGGCAACAATACTTTGGTCGGGAAAAAACTGGAGGACATCAATATCCACCAACTCGAAAAAACCTTGCAGGCCAATCCCTTTATAGAATTTGCCAAAGTTTATACAGATATGGACGGCGTGGTGAATGTAGAAATCCGCCAGCGGCAACCAATCCTACGTGTGATGAACCGCTTTGAGCAGGATTTTTATGTAGATCAATACGGCTTGAAAATTCCGCTTTCAGCAAATTTTACAGCACCTGTTTTGGTAGCAACCGGCAGCATTGATGAAATTTTTATAAATCGTATAGATACTTTACACACCACTATGGCCAAGGCTTTGTTCAAAACGGCAGATTTTATCCGCAAAGATTCTTTGTGGGACGCACAGTTTGAACAGATTTTTGTCAATGCAAACCACGAAATAGAATTAATCCCAAGGGTAGGCAACCAGCGTATTTTGCTGGGAAATGCAGATTCTTTAGATAAAAAATTTAAAAACCTGTTGATTTTTTATCAGAAAGCTTTACCAAAAGTTGGCTGGAATGCGTATAAAATTATCAACATCAAATATGCCAACCAAATTGTAGGGATCAAAAGCGATTCATTAATCAATGTTGAGGCACTAAAGCCTAAGCACACCGCAAAGGACACTAACCATATTATTCAGGATTCAACTCAAAATATACATTAGAAATGGAAAAGGTTTCTATCATTCACGATAAAAGTTCGCCAATTGTAGTTGGTTTAGACATTGGCACTACAAAAATCTGCGCCATAGTTGGCCGCAGAAGTAAAGATCATACGGTTGAAATATTAGGTATCGGTAAGGCCGAATCTGCCGGGGTAACCCGTGGCGTAGTATCAAATATTGATAAAACCGTACAGGGAATTACCCAGGCGATAGAAATTGCTGCATCACAATCTAACGTAGAAATCAGGGTGGTTAATGTTGGGATTGCAGGTCAGCATATTAAAAGTTTACAGCACCGCGGCCTGATCACACGGCGTGATTTGAACCGGGAGATCAACCGAAAAGATATTGAAAAACTGATCGAGGACATGTACAACCTGGTGATGCCTCCGGGAGAAGAAATTATCCACGTGTTGCCACAGGAATTTACGGTAGATAACGAGCCGGGGATTAAAGACCCGATTGGTATGGCAGGTGTGCGTTTGGAAGCGAATTTCCATATTATTTCCGGCCAGGTTACGGCGGTAAAAAACATTGTGAAATGCGTGACCAAAGCTGGTTTGGAAAGCCATGAACTGATCTTAGAACCACTGGCATCCTCAGAAGCAGTGTTGACCGAAGAAGAAAAAGAAGCAGGCGTGGTTTTGGTTGATATTGGCGGCGGCACAACCGATTTGGCAATTTTTCATGAAGGGATTATACGCCACACGGCTGTTATCCCGTTTGGGGGGAACAGCGTTACCGAAGATATTCGCGAAGGCTGCTCGGTAATGCGTAACATTGCAGAGATGTTGAAAACGCGTTTTGGTTCGGCTTTGGCAGAGGAAAACAAAGACAATGAGATTGTTTGTGTGCCGGGTCTGCGCGGCCGCGAATCGAAAGAAATATCTGTAAAAAACTTAGCTTACGTGATCCAGGCAAGGATGGAAGAAATCATCGAGCATGTTTATTACGAGATTAAAACATCCGGTTACGAGAAGAAAATGATCGGCGGCATTGTCATAACCGGCGGCGGTGCAGATTTAAAACACTTGCCGCAGTTGGTGGAATATGTGACTGGTTTGGATTGCCGCATAGGTTATCCAAGTGAACACCTTGCTAAAAATGAAGTGCTGCAAAAAAATATTTTTGATGATTTGCAAAGCCCGATGTATGCTACCGGGATTGGCTTGCTGATCAAAGGCATCCAGAAAATGGAAGATACAGAAGTGCAACCTGCAGCAGAAGTAAAAGCTCAGGTGAAACCTGCTGGTGCAACATCGGAAAAGAAACATGGCCTGCTTTCCAGAATGTTGGAGAAAGGAAAAATCTTTATTAAGGATGATATTAAGGACGAAGATTTCCTAAAGTAAAAACAGTAGGTTAAACTTGATTTCCTAAAAAATAATTTATAAAAAACGTATCATTACATAGTTTTAAATCGATTCGTCAAAAATCTACATAGCTTAAAATAGCCATTATGCAATTTGAAATGTTAAAAGAAAAGTCATCCATCATCAAAGTAATTGGTGTAGGTGGCGGCGGCGGCAACGCAGTAAACCACATGTATAGGCAAGGTATTACCGGTGTTGATTTTATTATCTGCAACACGGATTCCCAAGCTTTAGAATTAAGCCCGATCCCGAATAAAGTACAGTTAGGTGCCAGTTTGACCGAAGGAATGGGCGCAGGTTCTATTCCGGAAGTTGGCAAAAACTCAGCAATAGAAAATATTGACGATATTAAACAAATGCTGGGCACCAACACCAAAATGCTGTTTATTACAGCCGGAATGGGCGGCGGAACAGGAACCGGTGCGAGTCCGATTATTGCGCAGGCAGCCCGAGAATTGGATATTTTAACGGTTGGGATCATCACTACGCCATTTTCTTTTGAAGGAAAACGCCGGAAAATGCAAGCAGAAGAAGGCATGGAAGAACTGAGAAAGTATGTAGATTCTTTCCTGGTTATTTCTAATGACAGACTGCGGGAAATATTTGGCAACCTCACTTTAGGTGCTGCTTTTGCACAGGCAGACGATATTTTGACAACTGCTGCAAAAGGGATTGCCGAAATCATTACGCTTCCGGGTTACATCAATGTTGATTTTAAAGATGTGCGTACCGTAATGAAAGACAGCGGCGTTTCTATCATGGGCAGTTACGCTTCTGCTGGTGAAAACCGGGCGTATGAAGCGGTAAGAGGTGCCTTGGCTTCCCCTTTGTTGAAAGATAATGAGATTGAAGGTGCCAGATATATACTGCTGAACATCAGTTCCGGTTCAAAAGAGGTAACGATGGATGAAGTAAGCATCATTACTGATTATATTCAGGAAGAAGCCGGTTTGATGGCCGATTTGATCTGGGGTAACTGTCAGGATGAAAATCTGGGTGAAAAAATTTCGGTGACGATTATTGCAACCGGTTTTCAAACTAAAGATGAGCGCGAAAAAGTACAAAGCAGCAAAAAAATCGTTTCTCACCTGATGACCGACAACCTGCCGTTGGTAAAAGCGGTAAACGAGTTCACTGTGCCTGGAAACCGGGAAAACAGTTCGGAACCTTTTCTTAAAGTTATGGATGAAAACCAGGTGAACGCAGGAAATAATATGTTCCAAAAGAGGGAAGAACCAGCCCGGGAGGAACAAAACGGAACGATAAGGCACAAACTGAATGAGGATGACCAAAAGCCGGAAACGGATAAAGAACTGTCCGGTTTCAGTTTGAAAGTTGCAGAACCGGTCAATTTTGAAAAACCGGCAGAAACGCTTATTCCGGAGCAAAGCAGGCCTGAACCTGTAAAACCGGAAGTTCAACCTGTTGCGGCCGGTGCTGATGACCAGAAAACAGATGAATCTATTGAAGAGCAGTTGCGTAAATCAAGGGAACGGATTATGCGTTTGAAAGATTTAAGTATGAAACTAAGAAGCGGCAACATCCAGGAACTGGAAAACGTGCCGGCTTACAAACGCAAGGAAGTTGCTTTGCAGCAAAACGTACATTCTTCAGAAACGCAAATATCCAGGTTTTCTTTACTGGCTGATGAGGACGGCAAAACCGAAATCCGGCCAAACAATTCTTTTCTGCATGACAATGTAGATTAAATTTCCGGCCGCAGTTGAAAGGCCTTTGTTTCCGCAAAGGCCTTTTTTGTTGGTTTAAAGTAAGAGTTTGGTGTTTCTTTTGCTGATAAAATTTATAAAAGTATTTTTACCTGGTTACATTCATTTTAAAATAAACTACTTTGGATTTATTTGACAAAATACAAAAGAACAAAGGTCCGCTGGGTCAGCACCAAAGCTGGTCGCACGGTTATTTTTCGTTTCCAAAATTGGAAGGAGAGATTGATGCCCACATGATGTTTAGGGGGAAAGAACATTTGGTTTGGAGTTTAAATAATTATCTGGGCCTGGCCAACCACCCGGAAGTGCGCAAAGCAGATGCAGAAGCTGCCGCAGATTATGGCATGGCTTATCCGATGGGAGCCAGGATGATGTCCGGAAATTCCAATCATCATGAAGCACTGGAAAAAGATTTGGCAGCATTTGTGGGGAAAGAAGATGCTTTTTTGCTTAATTATGGTTATCAGGGTATGGTTTCGATCATCGATAGTTTGGTGGATAGGAACGACGTGATTGTTTATGACGCAGAATCTCATGCTTGTATCATTGATGGCGTTCGGTTGCATATGGGCAAGCGTTACGTGTATCAGCATAATGATATGGCAAGCCTGGAAAAACAACTGGAACGTGCTGCAAAATTGGCAGAACAAACTGGTGGCGGTGTATTAGTTATTACAGAAGGCGTTTTCGGGATGTCTGGCGCGCAGGGAAAAATTAAAGAAATTGTAGCTTTAAAAGAGCAGTATAAATTCCGTTTACTGATAGATGATGCGCATGGTTTTGGGACAATGGGCGTAAGCGGTGCCGGTACGCACGAAGCGCAGAATTGTATTGATGGCGTGGATGTTTACTTTGGTACTTTTGCCAAATCTATGGCCGGCATTGGTGCTTTTGTAGCATCCAATCAAACCATCGTCAACTTTTTGCGCTATAACATGCGCTCTCAAACTTTTGCCAAAGCCTTGCCGATGCCGATGGTGATCGGTTTGAGAAAACGACTGGAATTGCTGATGAACCGCCCGGAACTGCGCGAAAAACTATGGACAATTGCCAGGGCTTTGCAGGATGGTTTGCGTGACCGCGGATTTGATCTGGGCGTAACCAACACAATGGTTACACCGGTTTTTTTGAGGGGCGAACTGGACGAAGCAACCAGCCTGACTATGGACCTTCGGGAAAATTATGGCATTTTCTGTTCTATCGTGCTATACCCGGTTATTCCGAAAGGCCTGATTGTACTGCGGATTATTCCTACTGCAACGCATTCTTTGGAAGATGTCCAGCGGACTTTGGATGCTTACAGCGAAGTTGCAGAAAAACTGAAAGCAGGTTATTACAAAGAAAATAAGTTTGTTTTGGCCTGATCGCCTTTTTTTTCAAACACAAAAGCACTGATATACTTGGTGCTTTTTTTATACCCTAATTTTTACATTTTCAAATTTTTCAACAAATGATTATAGAAATTAATTATTGCGATTTATTGAAAAACGGCCTATATTAGCTTAAACAATATTTCAAGAGTTAAAGCTTACACCTTATTTATCCTATGGAAAAATTTAACGAAATCAAAAAACTGGTAGCAAGTTTGGAAGCTGATGCGGACAAGTTTTACAATAAAGGCAACAGTGCTGCCGGAACGCGGATCAGGAAAGGGATGCAGGACCTAAAAAATATGGCGCAATCTATCCGGCTGGAAATCCAGGAGACCAAAAACACAGAAGTCGAAAAGAAGTAATGCTTCTTTTACCACCTAAAATCCAATATGCTACCGGGTTTTTTATGAATCCAGCTTTTTCAGTTCTTTAGCAATTAAACCTGAAATTTTAGGGTTCACGCTGACTAAGGGTAATCTTAACGTATTTCCGCATAAACCGTTTATTTTTAATGCTTCTTTTACGCCGCCAGGGTTTCCGTCGGCAAACATCAGACGTGTAAATTCGATTAATTTAGAATGAATAATCCTTGCTGCTTCCCATTTCCCATCTAAACAAAGCCTGACCATATCAGAAAAAAGCCGCGGCACGGCATTGGCAATCACAGAGATCACACCAACTGCACCTAAAGCTATCATCGGCAAAGTAACCGGGTCATCGCCCGAAATCAGCATAAAATTTGCCGGTTTGTCCCTCATGATCTGGTTAAACTGATCAAAATTACCCGATGCTTCTTTTACCGCTATAATATTGGTAACATCATGCGCCAGCCTTAGTGTAGTTTCTGGTGTTATATTGCTTCCGGTACGGCCCGGGACATTGTACAATATAACTGGTAGATCGGAAACGGCGGCAACCGATTTGTAATGCTGGTAAATACCTTCCTGTGTGGGTTTGTTATAATACGGGCTAACCGAAAGAATGGCATCAAAGCCTTGTTTATCAAAGTTTTTAATATTTTCGATGACCGCCGCGGTGTAATTGCCGCCAATTCCTGCAATCAGCGGAATGCGGCCTGCAACAGTTTCTACCGTAAATTTAAAAATCTCTTTTTTTTCTGCGGAGGTTAACGTTGCGGTTTCGCCTGTTGTCCCCAGCGAAACCAAATAATCAATACCGTTATCAATCAGGTTTTCGATGAGTTTTTCCAGGGCCGGAAAATCAACAGAACCATCTGTTTGAAAAGGAGTGATAATGGCAACCCCGGTGCCATGAAATTTTTTCATTATTAGCTTTAAAGGCTGCTAAGATAATATTTTGAGGTTTTATGGCGGCGCACGTAAAAAATTTATTAACAAAAATTATGCGTTGATCAATTCGAGCAGTTCCTGTTCCGAAATCATGGGGATGTTTAGTTTCTGTGCTTTTTCTAATTTTGAAGGTCCCATGTTTTCGCCTGCAACCAAATAATCGAGTTTAGAAGATATACTACCGAGGATTTTTCCGCCGTTCTGTTCGATCATTTGCTTCAGTTCTTCCCTCGGGAATTGCTCAAATACGCCGGAAATAATAAAGCTTTTGCCTGTTAACTTTTCGCTTTGTAGCTCGTTTACTTCTTCTTTTACGGTGAATTGTAAGCCTGCTTTTTTCAATTTTTCAATTTGTTCCAAATGCTGCGGAACGGTAAAATATTCGATCAGGCTTTCGGCAATGCGGTCGCCAATTTCATCTACCAAAATTAGTTCATCAAAAGAAGCACGCTGCAAAGCTTCAATGGATTTAAAATATCGTGCTAATTTTCTGGCAACAGTTTCGCCCACAAAGCGGATCCCTAATCCAAACAGCACTTTTTCAAACGGCATTTCTTTTGATTTTTCGATGCCAAGGATCATGTTGGTAATGGATTTTTCGCCAAAACGTTCTAAGGTTCTTAATTCTTCAATGTGCTGATCTAACTCATACAGATCACTGATGTGGTGCAAAAATCCTTTTTTATAAAAGTTCTCGATCGTTTCATCGCCCAAACCGTCAATGTCCACCGCTTTCCGGCCGATAAAATGCTGGATCTTGCCCACTATCTGCGGCGGACAGCCTTCATCGTTCGGGCAATAATAAGCTGCTTCGCCTTCTTTTCTCTCTAATAATGTTCCGCATCTCGGGCAATGGGTTGCATATTCAACCGGTTTTAAATCGGGTGCCCGTTCGGCTAAATTTACGCCTGTGATCTTTGGGATGATCTCTCCGCCTTTTTCCACATAAACCGTATCACCTTCATACAAATCCAAACGTGCTATTTCGTTGGCGTTGTGCAGCGTTGCCCTTTTTACGGTTGTTCCGGCCAGCAAAACCGGTTTTAAATGGGCAACTGGTGTAACTGCCCCGGTTCGGCCCACCTGGTAGCCTACGCTTTCTAAAATGGTTTGTGCCGAAGCTGCTTTGTATTTATAAGAAATAGCCCAGCGAGGGGATTTTGCCGTAAAACCTAATTCTTCCTGTTGGGCAAAACTGTTTACTTTTAAAACAATGCCATCAATATCATAGCTTAATTTAAAACGTTCGGTTTCCCAGGTTTTTATAAAAGCCAGCACTTCCTGCAAATTGCTGCAAAGCGCAGTATGTCCGCAAACCGGGAAGCCCCAGCTTTTTACAGTTTGCAAACTTTCCCAATGGGTTTTAAACTGATTTTTATGGGCATAAAAGAAGTATAGGAAACAATCTAGCGGACGTTTTGCAACCTCAGCAGAATCTTGCAATTTAACCGTGCCGGAAGCAAAGTTGCGCGGGTTGGCGTAAGTAACTTCGCCATTATCCAAACGCTCCTGATTCAACCGTTCAAAAGCTTTTTTGTGCATGAAAACCTCTCCCCGGATTTCAAATTGATCAGGATAATTTCCTGGTTTCAAATGATGCGGGATGGCATGAACAGTTTTGATATTATTGGTCACTTCATCGCCCTGCGTGCCATCTCCGCGTGTAACGGCACGAACGAGTTTACCGTTTTCATAAGCCAAACTGATGGACAACCCGTCGAACTTCAATTCAACCACATATTCAAAATTGCTGCCGATGGCTTTTTGAATACGCTGGTCAAAATCCAACAAATCTTGTTCGTTATATGTATTTCCCAAAGAAAGCATTGGCCATTGATGCCGTACCGTTTGAAACTCTTTGGTAATTTCCCCGCCTACTTTTTGTGTGGGCGAATTTGGATCGAGCAGTTCGGGATATTGCTTTTCCAGCGAAGCAAGTTCGGTTAATTTTTGGTCGAAATCCGTATCCGAAATACTGGGTTGTGCCAGCACGTAATAATTGTAATTGTGTTGTTTTAATTCGGCAAATAAAGCATCAATCCGCGTTTTGGCTTCTGTAAAAGTCATAGCACGAAGATAGGAAATAGGGAGGAGGTATGAGGTGCGGGGTATGAGTTATTATGCTTTAAGAACTTAAAGATGTTGGTTGCCATAAATTACGTAAAATGTCTTTTAATTACCTTATCAGGCTTTGCATAGCGCCTGTTTAAAATTTGTTCAAAATTTTCTATGCTTCTTTTATCACCTAAAAAATGGTAAGCACTTGGTTTTGGTTTATTTAAATTGATGCAAACACCAATTTTTATAGGGTAAAAGAAGCATTGGCATTTTTCTTTTATGAATTTAAACAAGCTCATAATTCTATCTTTTTTAATAAATTGAAATTTCCTGTAACCATTTCCACAAACGCGGTTCTTAACCCCAATAGCAAACAACCTAATACAATTTAATTGAACAGTCTGGCAGACAACGCGATCATGCTACAAGTGAAGGCCGGTAACCCGGATAAAATGAGCTTGCTATTTGAGCGGCATAATAAAGCTTTATATGCTTTCTTGTTTCACATGACGTACCGTAAAGAAGCAAGTGAGGACATGGTGCAAAACGTATTTTACAGGATGCTTAAATACAGTAATACCTTTAAAGGTGATAGTGAATTTGTTTATTGGATGTTCCATATCGCACGTAACGTACTTCATGAATATGCAAGAAAGAACAAGAATTATGCACAGCAATACGATTTAGCCGATCTGGCAGAACGCACCGGCAGCGGTAGTACAGTTGAGGAATTGTATGAAAAGAAAGAAGCTAAAGCCAAACTTTACGAAGCAATTTCCAGGTTAAGCGTAGAACAGCGAGAGGTGATTGCCCTGAGCCGTTTTCAGGAACTTAAACATCAGGAGATAGGACAAATATTGGGTATAACAGAGGGAGCAGTGAAAGTGCGGGTACACCGCGCCATGCAGGAGCTTAAAAATATCTTTTTTAAAATGAACAATTAAACAGAACAACAGGATGAAATGTGAGGAATACCAGGAGTTGTTTACCAGGATGATCAATAACGAACTTTCGCCATTGGAAAAGGAAAAGCTTGATCAGCACCTTGCCGGATGCGGGGATTGCGCGGATGAATTACAGGAAATGCAAACGATGTGGGGTCTGATGGCTGAGTTGCCTGCACCCGAGCCATCAAGCAATATGAGGGTGAAGTTTGATGCCATGCTGAACACTTATAAAGAACAAAGTGCTGAAAAGCAAAATGTTTGGTCAAGGTTTATTGAACTATTGCAGACTTTATGGAGATCACAGCCGCAATGGCCATTTGCTTACAATATTGCGCTTATATTAGTATTCCTTGGTTTTGGCTATTTGTTTTTATCAAATAAAAATGATAAACAAGATCAAAGGTTACAGCAGCTTACTTCGCAGGTGCATGAACTCAAGCAAACCATGATGCTGTCGCTGCTCGAAAACCCGTCTGCTTCTGAGCGGATACGAGCCGTAAGTTATACACCAGATGTTAAATATATAGATAAGGAAGTGATTGATGCCTTATTAGCTACACTAAATAACGACCCCAATGTGAATGTACGGCTAACTACGCTTGATGCGCTTACCCGTCTGGCCGCCCATCCCGAAGTACGGCAAGGATTAATAGCCTCTATTACTACGCAGGACTCACCGCTGATGCAGTCGGCCATTGCAGATGTTATGCTCAAGTTGCAGGACAAGCGTTCGGTAAATCCATTAAAGAAATTACTAAAAGAACAAAACCTGGACCATGGCGTAAGGGCCAAGATCAGCGAAACCATAAACAGTTTAATTTAACCCAATTTACAATGAAAAAAACAAGTTTGATCCCCTTTGCAGTGGGATGTAGCCTGTGCTTTGCCCAAACGGCAGCCAGCGCACAAGAATTTAAAGCGCATATCAACAAACAATTTACCCTTCAGGCAGCAACGGCAAATACGGTTTTAGCTGTATATAATATTAGCGGATCTATAAAAGTTGAAGGGTACAATGGCGACAAAATATTGATAGAAGCCGATGAAACCCTTTCTGCCAAAAATGAAAACGACCTCGAAACAGGCAAAAGGGAATTCAAACTTGGATTTGAACAAAAGGCCGACAGCGTGATCGCCTATATATCAGCACCTTTTGACAGCAGGCCGCATGATAATTATAGCAATCATCACGGCATCCGGATTAATTATCATTTTTTGGTCAACTACACCATTAAAGTTCCATACAGTGTAAATCTGCATGTATCAACGGTAAACGACGGGAATATTAATATCAAGGATATTGGCGGATCTCTAAACGTTAACAATGTTAATGGTGCAATCAGCATAGTCAATGCGAAGGGCACAACAAACGCGCATACTATTAATGGTGACCTTACGGTCAATTATTTAAAGGTGCCTCCGGAAGCCTCTACTTACTACACTTTAAATGGGAAGCTGGAAGTCGTCTATCCTAAAAGTTTATCAGCTAATGTTCAGTTAAAAAGTTTTAACGGTGAATTTTTTACTGACTTTGAAAATGCGGTAACCCTACCGGCCAAAGTGATGACCACCAGGGAGAAGAATGGCAGTGGTACCCATTTCAAGTTGGATAAAAAATCGGAAATAAAAATTGGCAACGGTGGCAAGCTGTTTAAGTTTGAAACCTTTAACGGCAATATTTATATCAAAAAACAATCTTAGTGCCTATATAAATTTTTATCATAAAAGTTTATACTACTTCTATTATGCCTATAAATCCTGTATTGTGTATTGAACCAATACAAAAAGGTACAAGGGTTTAACAGTTTTTAGGTGGTAAAAGAAGTATCGAAAATAGTTAAATAAAATTTAAACAATCTTAATAAGTTAGGATGAAAACATTAAAATATTTATGGCTTATGGTTACCGGCGTCATACTTACGTTGGGAGTGTTTGCCCAATCGCAACAATTAACAGTGCCGTTAACTAACCCGGGAAAGCCCTTCAAGCTGAATGTAAACCTGATAAGCGGTTCGATCAGTATTACCGGATATGAAGGCAGGGACATCATTATCAATGCGCATGGTAAAGATGATAAAAAGGAAGACCGGGATACCAAAACAGGGATGAGACGTATTGGCAACGGCGGCAGAATGGAAATCAACGCGCAGGAAAACGCCAACCAGATTGATGTAAGTTCAGGACTGATCAATAAGCAAGTTGATTTAATTATAAAAGTGCCTATGAGCAACGGCACATTTAAAATTGCAACGGTAAATGATGGCAATATTGCAATTAGCAACGCTGGCGGAGAGTTTGAGGTGATCAACGTGAATGGTTACATCCACATGAACGGTATTAGCGGTTCGGTAGTGGCCAATACGGTTAACGGTGGGGTAAAAGTTGGCTTTAAAAACATAGATCCAAAAGCGGCAATGGCTTTCTCAACGTTAAACGGTGATGTTGATGTTACCTTCCCGGCCGGGTTCAGGGCAAATGTTAAACTAAAAAGTGACCGCGGTGAAATATTTACCGATTTTAATATGGTTGCAGATAACCGTCAGCCTTCTGTTCGTAAAACTGTTAATAACGGCCTTTACAATATAAAAATAAATGAATGGGTTTATGGGAAAATAGAAGGCGGCGGCCCTGAAATTTTGATGAAAAATATGAACGGGAACATTTATTTGCGCAAGGCTAAGTAAGAATCTTCATATAGGGTAGAACATATTATTTGACACAATATCATTTCTTTCAGAGCCTGTTTAAATTGATATAAGATCTTTCGATATGTTCAGGATTGATAATCATGCTTCTTTTACCCTATAAAAGTTGGTGCTTGCCTCAATCAAATAAATTAAAAGCCCAATGCTTGCTATTTTTTAGGTGATAAAAGAAGCATGGAAAATAAATTGAACAAAATTTAAACAGGCTTTAATGGACGTTTTAGAAATCTATATAGATGAATTTTTCTATAACTTTCAGTTTTTTAAGCTTTATCCTCCAATCCCGCTCAACATACTACTAATAATAATTCCCAAAACAATCAGCGTAATCACCACATACAAATAATCTTTTTCCCGCAAAAAACTAATGATGGAAAGCAGCACACGCGCAATCGGTGTGGCGATCAGCAATAAAATCCCTGTTTGGATAATGGCCCGGCCTTTTATCTGCACAACACCTTGTAAAATGCCTTTGATGTTTCGTAAAAAAGCAGGTTCACCGATAAACTTGTGGTAAGAAGCCGTTTCGCTTCCATGCCGATAAATGTAAACCAAACCTCCGGCAAAAACTACCGACATGGAAATAATCACGCCCCAGCGCAGCACATTGCCAATCAGTAATTGCACATCCGTGTCCTTAAAAACCTTTTTCCCGCTGTTCATATATTTCCGGTTAAACCTTTGTAGATCATTTGTATGGCCAGAACGGAAATCACTACGGCAAAAATAATTTTTAATGATTTTGATTTTGCTTTCACCAAGATTTTTGAACCCGTCATGGCGCCCAAAACTACGCCCAACATCACCGGCATAGACAGGCCGGGATCAATATAGCCGCGTTGCAGATAAATCACGGCACTCGCTGCTGCGGTAACCCCCATCATAAAATTACTGGTAGTGGTGGAAACTTTGAAAGGGATACGCATCACATTGTCCATCGCAATTACTTTTAAGGCTCCTGAACCAATACCCAGCAAACCGGAGATCATGCCGGCAAAACCCATCAACCCGAACCCGCCAAAAACACTGCGAACACCGTATTGAATTTGCTGGCCCTGATCGGGATAAGAACTGCCTAATTTAAGCCATTTTGCAGGTTTGCTGGAAAGCGGATCAGCTTCTATGTTCTTTTTTTTGAGGGACATAATTGCTGAAAAGATCAGGATCAGCCCGAAAATGATGGCAATATAATGTGTAGGGATATAAGCCGCTAAAAAAGCCCCGCCAACTGCGCCCAAAGTGGTTGCAATTTCCAGGAACATTCCCAGCCGCATGTTGGTGATGCCTTCTTTTACATAAGCCGCAGCCGAACCGGAAGAAGTGGCAATCACCGAAACCAGCGAAGCGCCGATGGCATAATGAATATCTACATGGAGCACAAGTGTGAGAAAAGGAATAATCACGATACCGCCGCCTAAACCTGTTAAAGAACCTAACAAGCCGGCAAAATAAGCCCCAATCAAAATAAAGAAGGTTAAAAGAAGTATCGTCATGGTTTGCTTTGAGGGTTTTTGAGTGATGCTTCTTTTAGCACTGTTTTTTTAAGCTGTCAAACCGGCTGGCAACGAATATCGAAAAGTTTTTTTGGCAGCAGGCACCGAACGGGTTTTCTTAAATTCGGCGTGCTGCTGCTGGTAGGCAAACCTGGAATTGAGTTGTCGTAATACCTGGAAATTATTGATTAGTTTTAAAAACCTGACCGTAGAAATGGGTACCGGCATCGGCGGAAGGGCCAATAAGTCTGCCACTTCATCCCCCATTAGATAACGTATTAATTGCATGGTGTCTTTTTCCTGAAAATTGGCATCTACAGAAGCAAAATATTTGGTTAGCGAGCGGGTCAATGATTGTCCGTGTTCCGAACTTTTGAAATTTCGCATGCGTATAGCTTCTTCCAGCAGTAAGGCTTCTTTTCCGGTTTCGGGCAGCAAACGTTCATCCAGTCCAAGTAAAAAACCAATCACGTTCCACAAGTGCATAAACGCCTGTTGATCTGCATAAGTGATCGTCAAACCAAATTTCCGCAAACCGCGGATAATGATTAAGGAGAAAGAAAGGTTAGTTCCGGCCATGTCTTCCTGGTTGACCGGCAAGCCCCAGTTATTGTCCCATTTGCTGCTTTTACCGGTATAAAAACGGATGGCGGCATGAAGTAAACGCACTTTAAAAATACTGGTAAAACCCTTTCCGTCGGGTTTAAAAGCATCGGGTGCCATCACGTCCCAAACAAAATCTGCGGTTTCGCCCAAGCGGTGTTCAGGTTTGTTTTTGATCCGTTCTGACAGATCTAAAACACGCGCGCCATCTGCGGCGGCGTAACAATAGGGAAGGGAAAGCAGGCCGAGCAAATTCATGATGGCCGTAGCATGGACCGCAAAAAAAGCTGCCCCTTGTGCCATCCGCTTTTGGTCTGCCCAATCCGGTAGTTTTGTTGCGGAAATGAATGCTTCTTTTACCGTATAAAAATCATTGGCCTGATGGAGTTGCCCGTTAAAAGTTAAGGAATCGAGTAGCGATCTGAAAGCTGATTTTTGAACATCATCAGCAAAAACGTTTATAATTAAATTGTCTGCATCAAAATCGCCTTGCTGCCGCATAGCAGCAAGGAATTCGGAACTGTAATTTACTGCTGGTTTCATGCTGCTGGGTTACGATAAAAATAATTAGGGTTTTAACTATAGTTGATTTGTGAATTGGCTATCATCCCCTAATCCATAAGTAAGTTTATGACCTTTCTAAAATTTAAAAAAGTAACAAACTATGGCTTCCTCTCCTTTGTAGAGGGCGGGGGTGAGGCTTTTAACCCAAGTTTTTATGCCATAAAAGAAGCATCTAAACATAAAACATCAACAAAAAAACCCCTTACAACTCTATCATAAAATGATTGTCCGCAAAAATAGTTTGCTTCGCAGTCAACGGTTCTTCTTTTAAAGCTTTTTAAGTTGTATAACCCAAAATTTTCAGCACCTGCTTGCTGTTTTGTTCCTCGCCAAAAACATCAAAATTGAAGGTTTCATCACGGTTTCTGCGGATAATAACATGCTTTGGCGAAGGCAGCAGGCAATGATGGATGCCGCCGTATCCGCTTAAAACTTCCTGGTAAGCACCAGTATTGAAGAACCCCAAATACTGTACTTTCCGTGTTTTAGGCATATAAACGCTGTTCATGTGCGCTTCCTGGTTGTAATAATCCTGGCCGTCGCAGGTTATTCCGCCCAAGTTGACACGTTCATATTCAGTGTCCCAATTGTTGATCGGCAGCAAAACATATTTCTGGTTCAAAGCCCAAACATCTGGTAAATTGGTGATAAAAGAACCGTCCAGCATCAGCCATTTTTCTCGGTCGTTCTGCTGTTTCCGGCCTAAAACCTTGTACAAAATCCCGGAAGCTTCTGCAACCGTGTATTTCCCGAATTCAGTAATAATATCCGGTTCCACAACATCGTTTTCGGCACAGATCTCTTTGATCCGGCCCACAATTTCGTTTACCATGTATTCGTAATCAAAATCAAAAATCAGGGAATCTTTGAAAGGCATACCGCCGCCGATATCCAGCGTGTCCAGGTCCGGGTTGATCTTTTTAAACTTGCAATACAACGTTACATATCTTTCCAGTTCGTTCCAGTAATACGGCGTATCAGAAATACCGGAATTAATAAAAAAGTGCAGCAGTTTTACCTTGAAATTTGGATTGGAAACGATTTTATTGTTGTAAAGATCGATCACGTCCTCCATGCGCACACCCAACCGCGAAGTGTAAAACTGCGAATCCGGCTGCTCTTCCGAAGCGATGCGGATACCCAGGTTGCAAGGCGTATCCAGCTCAACTTCGTCATCGTACAGGTTAAATTCTTCCTTGTTGTCCAGCACCGGGATAATGTTTTTAAAGCCATCATGCAGCATATCAATAATATATTGCTTGTATTGATAAGTTTTAAAACCGTTGCAGATCACGGTAATATCTTTGGTCAGCGAGCCTTTTTTCTCCAGCGCATCAATCATCGGCATATCAAACGCAGAGGAAGTTTCTAAGTGGATTCCATTTTTCAAAGCCTCTTCCACAATATGGCGGAAATGTGAGCTTTTGGTGCAATAGCAATATTTGTACGAGCCGCGGTAATTGTTTTTGACGATGGCAGACTGGAACAGCAACTTGGCCTGTTGTATTTTTTTGCTGATGATCGGCAAATACGTAAACCGCAGCGGCGTGCCATACGTTTCGATCATTTCCATCAGGTTGAGGTCCTGAAAATATAGTTCATCATCAATAATTTCAAAACCTTCCTGCGGGAAACCCACGCTCAGGTCCAGGAATTCTTCGTAGCTCTGCATCTATTAAAATTTTGGCAAATGTGTAGTTTTTATACGGATTTTCTCAACATCAAGCCGTAATATTTATGCAGCGGTTTTAGCCGGGAGCGGATACTGTTTTTACCGGTAAAAAAACCTCGGCCATCATGCAGCGCGCACTGCCGCCACCGTTAGTTTCAATAGTGTTTAAAGAGCTGTAAACCAACTTCCCGTATTTTTCCAAAGTTTTAATTTGAGCTTCTTTTAAGGATAGAAAAGCGGTTTCCGACAGCACGAGCAAACTTTCCCCCGATTGGTTTTTAAGCTGAAGCATGTTACCGGCAAAAGCGTTCATCTGCTCCAAAGAAATTGCTACGGTTTCTTTGCCCGCTAGCTGTAATGCTTCTTTTACCGGTACTTTTTCTGCTTCATCAGGAATAGAATCCAAACAAATCACGGCGAACCGATCTCCAATTGCCATCAAAACATTGGTATGGTAAATTGCTTTTCCGGCTTGGTCTGCAGCATGAAAAGTAACAGCTTTATAACCCGACAACCGGCAAAATTCCGCCAAAATTTCCGCATTGGTCCTTGGGGAGAGGCAAGCGTAAGCCCATTTATTTTCCCGGTCTAAAACCATGCTTCCCGTTCCTTCCAAAAACTGGTTTTGCTGTTCAAAATAACTCAAATCAAAAATATGCTTCACTTCAAATGCTTCTTTTATCGACCTAAAAACCTTGCGTTCCAATCTGCGGTTTTCGGCCTGCATCGGATATAAAAAAACAGTGCCATCTTCCTGAAAAGAAACCCAGTTGTTCGGGAAGATGGAATCCGGCGTATGCGGTTCCGGCGTATCTTCCATCACCGTAACCTCTATGCCGTTTTGCCGCAGGATTTCTACAAAAGCATCAAATTCCTGCAAAGCTTTTTGCTGCACTTCGGCTTGTTCACCGTTTTTCTGAAAAGCATTGCTTTCGGCCGTTTGGGCATTGAAACCGAAGTTTACGGGCCGGACCATGAGGATGTGGGAGGTAGTTTGTTCAGTTGTCGGTTTCAATACAATGTTTTTTTATCAGCCTCCAAAAATACGTTATACTATTGATGTTATTTTTTTCTGTAATGGTAATAAAGTTTCCTTTTGTATGTTAAATTTGGTGTAAATAGACTACTACCTATTTATTATCCTAACAGAACGTGAAAAAGATATTGTCAGATCAAAAACCTGACAAAATGGAGCAACGAAAATGACCAAAATTATTATTCAAACCGGTAAATACCGGGGTTTGTATCAGATCATCCTTTTGCAATGCCGTCGTTTTTTTATTGTTCAATGGTGGAAAGCGTTGAGCATAACAGAACACCATGAAGAAGAAGCCATTTTGAAACTTTGTGAACTGATAAAAAAATACAAGATCCAGCAATGCGATATTTATGACTGGAGCGGGGACGGTTTTTATCCGGGCGCAGCAAAAAAGCTAGCCGACCTTTAAATTCTTACCTAACCATCGTTATAGGATTTGGCTGAAAAATATTTTCTTTATCATTTAATACAAGTTCTGCTAAACGTTTAATGGCCACTTCCTGCTTGGGTTATAGCTAATTACAACGGCCAATTATTTTTTTCAGTGGCTGCCGAAATATTACCGTGCATAAGGACTTTCATTTTCAATACAAATCAATTGTAAAATGTTTATATACCAGCAGTTAAGTAAAACCCTTCCGTTTGTTCAGGATATTACCATGCCTCTTTTATCGTATAAAAATTGGTGTTTGTGATTTCCTTTAATAGAAATATGATGAATCTAATATTGTTTTTTAGGTGATAAAAGAAGCATTGAAAACAAACTGAATAAAACCTGAACAGGCTTTTTGCAATTATTCCCGGTATGGCTAACCAGTAAATCCATATCAAAATTCCATTGTTTTTTATCAAATGAAGGAATGTTAAAAAAAACTATTTTAAACAGATGATCCGCAACTTACAATTCGGAACGGAAAAGCGGCATACTCATGCAGTGGAAACCGCCGCGTGCCCGGGAAAGTTCTGCTGAGGGAAGGTAATTAAAGTGTTGCTGATGTTTTCTGCCTGCAATTCGTTGTTCTCCAATTGTTGAAATAAATGCACTGCCTTTCCCCCGTTTTGCTGTAAATAGATCTTCCATATATTTATCGTCTGTCGGGAATTTTCCCTTGAAATTCCGATATAGTCAGTCCTTTAAACATCATCAAGTACTTATTTATAACTTCCACTTTAGATTGCTAAAAAGTTAACATTGTTAAACGTCTTTCTATAAATGTTTTGTAGCAGGATTTGCAATGAATAAATGAAATGCTATAATTGGATGATATAGATATTTTTTGTAATCGCTTTTGCTTTATAAGTAAATGCTTGATTTTTAATTTAAAACATATTAATCAATACCGTTGTTAAACAAAAAAAATAGTTATGCCTTTAGTTATACTTGTTTTTTTCATTACTGAATTACTTACCCTTTTTTTTATAGGTTTAGAAATATATTTATGGCGACAATGGTACTTATATAAAGACGTTATAGGTAATCATTACGATATAGGCAATCATTATTACGATCATAATTATGCACAACGTTGCCTGATTGGCGCTGTTGCCCTTTTAGTTTACCTTTTGATCGGTAAAAGTATTATCAGGATATTTCTCGGTAAAAACCGGCCCGGCGAAGACCAGCCTAAAGCAGAACGCTGCCAGGAACAGGAGCAGTTGATCATGCCGGATGGAACAGGGATTCATATTGAGCAATGCGGGGTTAAAGGAAAGCAAACTTTGATTTTTATCCACGGTTGGGATTCCAACAGTATGCAATGGTATTATCAAAAAAAGCACTTTATCAATGATTACCATTTGATTTTAATGGACCTTCCCGGACTGGGAAAGTCCCACAAGCCAAAGAACAACAATTTTGCTTTGGAAAATTTAGCTTCTTACCTTAATGTGGTTATAGAAAAAACCAAGTCGGTGAATCCAGTTTTATGGGGGCACAGTATGGGTGGGTTTACCATTCTAACGTTTTGTAAGCTTTATAAAAATCAGCTTTCCAATATTAAGGGGATTGTATTGCAACATACCACTTACACCAATCCAACTAAAACTTCCGTTTTAAGCGGCTTGTTGACTATCATTCAAAACCCTATTTTAAAACCTATGTGCTGGATCATGATTGCTTTATCTCCTGTGTTCTGGTTGAGCAAATGGATGAGCTTTTTTAACGGCAATAATTTAATCATGGCGCGGGTTTTAACATTTGCCGGCACACAATCTTATCAACATGTAAACTTTGCAAGTTACTTGTCAACACTTGCCCCTCCTTCGGTTACAGGTCGTGGTGTGTTGGCAATGTTTAAATATGATGCGACCCCCACTTTAAATCAAATAAGCGTACCCACGTTGGTGTTAGGTGCTAAATATGACCGGTTAACAAAATTGGAAGCAAGCCAGTTCATGAACGCAAATATTCCAGGTTCAAACCTTACCGTTTTAACACCTGCTGGGCACATGGGTCTGATGGAGCGGCATCAGGAAGTTAACGAAGCTGCAACCGCGTTTTTAAATTCTATGAAAGAGAAGTAAAGTAGGCATTAATTTATAAAAATTTAGTGATTTTAATTATTACCTATGCTTTTATAGTAATAAGTACGAGGAATTTAAATCTTTATTAAATTTCAAAAGGGTAAGCAAAATTGCTGTGATAATTCATCACGATTTGTCATATATGATTTTAAGGGAGTCTCTAAAAACCCTTCTTTGGTTTAGACAGGAATTTTTCAACACGTAATAAAAGAGGTAGTTTAAAAGACAATTTCGTTCCAACAGCCATCGCTTTTCAAAAACGGCAACGGTGTAACCCTCAATTTACAACTCCTCCCGGAACAAAGGCATGCTCATGCAATGGAAACCACCGCGTGCCCGGGAAAGTTCTGCTGAAGGAAACGTGATGACCGTATTGCTGATATCTTCGGTCTTGCTTTCGTTGTTCTCTAATTTTTCGAGCAAATCTGCTGCTTTGATCACCGTAAAACCCTGTTCTTTAAAAGCCGACAAGGTTTTATCATTCCGGTCATAACCCAAAACCACTCCTTCTTTTAAAGCTAATAAATTGCAGGAATCCGTCCACTGCTCGCGGGAATCGTAAGGGAAAATATTGTTGCCGGAATAAATAAATTGTGTTTTTTCAGTGCTGCCGAGTTCATTTTCACTGATATCACACAACAGATCTTCGAGTTTATTAAACCGGCGCGGCATATTTATCCTGCCGTTTTCAAACTGGATAATTTCCGGCTGGTCCGGTTTCTTGGTTTCCATCAAATGGTTGACCGGCAAAAATTCGGGCGTGGTTTCTTCTTCATTAAAAAGCGAAGAAAGCAAAACCCACAAGTTCTTTTTTACCTGGGTAAAAACAGTATCGAGGTGCATGTAATTTCGTTTGTGCGGAAGTTTGATCACCGTAACTTTTTGTACCACGTTTTTCTCAAACAAAATCCGGACTACTTCACCGGCTGCCTGCGGTGTGGTCCGTTCCCCGCAACCAATTAGTAAATGGTTTTTGCTGATCATCATCACGTCGCCGCCTTCCAAGGTATTTTGCTGGTCAATTTCCCCGTTGGGAACCAAGAAATGATCTTTAGTTTGCGGCACTTCAATGATGTTTTGCCAGTAAGTTTCAAACAAAGGATGGTTGAAAAAGATATATTTTGACAGCAAAGCTTCCCGCGACCGTGCTTTTTTTGCCGGTTTGTTCAGCAAAATATGGTTGTTGATGATGGTGCCTAAATCGCGTGTAAAAATCAGGTTCGGGACAGGTGCAAAAAGTATCGTCCCGTCCGGCATCGTCCCCGAAATAAATAAAATGGCCAACTCCACAGAAGGCAAATCCATCAACTGTTGCTGCTGCTGATACGTGCAGCTTTCCGTAGCACAAACTGCGGCAACCAACTGATGGCGAACGTTGGGAATATTCAGGATTGCTGCCAGTAAAACTTCCAGTTCAATTACTTTTTCGGAGGAATGAAATCCGGTTTTGTCCGGTTTATAAAATTCGCGTGTACTGTTTTTAGCATCTATATTTTGGATTTTGCCTTTAATTAGGTCAGGGTCTAAAAAATAGAGCAGGATTTTAACGTATAGATCGTATTCTTTTTTGCGGATAGTTTCTAAATGCACGATGTCTTCAAACAGCCAGTCCTGAGCTTTAGAAGGCACCACTTTTCCTAATCCTTTGTCCGGGCTGTGGATTAATATCCGGCGGAGCGCACCAATTTCTGTACTGACTTGTAACTGAAAATCATCTTTTGGAAGCATAAATAGTATTTGGCTGCAAATTTATCAGAATAAACCGGAAGCCTCATTAGCCTCACCCTAAATCCCTCTCCAAAAGAGAGGGACTTTGAATATCAAGCTTTCAAATTCTTGTCCTTTTCTTGCTCCCTCTCCTTTGGAGAGGGCTGGGGTGAGGCCAAACATAAATTCAGCAAAAATTGCCCAATTGTGTAATTTTGTTTCCATGGAATTTATTTTAGAAGCCGCCGTCCGAGCCGTAAAAACATTGTTTGCAACCGATATTGCCATTGAAAGTTTAAGCCTGCAGCAAACCCGTAAAGATTTTGAAGGCGATGTAACGATCGTTGTTTTCCCGCTGACCAAGTTTTCAAAAAAATCACCGGAACAAACCGGAACTGCTATTGGCGAATTTTTAGTGAACGAAGTGGAGGAGATCGCTTCTTTTAACGTGATCAAAGGCTTCTTAAATTTATCCCTTAAAAACAGCTATTGGCTGAAGGTTTTTTATCAAACCATTAATCAGCCCAACTTCGGCTCTTTTCCTGCCAACGGAAAAAAAGTAATGGTGGAATATTCTTCGCCCAACACCAATAAACCGTTGCATTTAGGCCACGTGCGCAATAATTTGCTGGGGTATTCTGTTGCCGAAATTTTGAAAGCGAACGGTTATGAAGTGATTAAAGCCAATTTGGTGAACGACCGAGGCATCCACATCTGCAAATCCATGCTGGCCTGGGAGAAATTCGGGAACGGGGAAACGCCCGAATCTTCCGGTTTAAAAGGTGATCATTTGGTTGGAAAATATTATGTGCTTTTTGATCAGGAATATAAAAAGCAGGTTGAAGCATTAAAGAATCAGGGCGAGGCCGAAGAACAAGCCAAAAAAAATGTGCCATTAATCCTTGAAGCGCAGGAAATGCTGCAAAAATGGGAGCAGGGCGATCCGCAGGTAATTTCTTTGTGGATGGATATGAACGGCTGGGTTTATGCCGGTTTTGAGAAAACATACAAAAAGTTGGGGGTTGATTTCGACCAGTATTATTACGAATCCAATACGTATCTGTTAGGAAAATCCATTATTGATGAAGGCCTGGAAAAAGAAGTTTTCTTTAAAAAAGAAGACGGTTCTGTTTGGATTGATTTAACTGCAGATGGTTTGGACGAGAAATTGGTTTTGCGTGCCGACGGGACTTCTGTTTACATAACGCAGGATTTGGGAACTGCACAGTTAAAATACGATGAATACCAAACCGACAAAACCATCAATGTAGTTGGCAATGAGCAGGATTACCATTTTAAAGTGCTGTATTTAATTTTGAAGAAGTTGGGAAGGACTTGGGCCGAAGGTTTGTACCATCTATCGTATGGCATGGTCGATCTGCCTTCCGGCAAAATGAAATCCCGCGAAGGAACCGTGGTGGATGCAGATGACCTGATTGCCGAAATGGAAGCTACAGCTAAGGCGCAAACGGACATTTTGGGGAAAGCAGCGGATTTCCCGGAGGAGGAAAAGCAAAACCTGTATCATATTATAGGCATGGGTGCTTTGAAATATTTCCTCTTGAAAGTAGAACCTAAAAAACGTTTGCTTTTTGACCCGAATGAATCAGTAGATTTTCAAGGAAATACTGGCCCATTTATTCAATATACTTATGCGCGTATCCGCTCGGTTTTAAATAAAGGTGAGTTTAATGCTGATGCTGTTTTTATGCCGGTAAAAACAGTATCAGCGGTTGAGAAAGATTTGATTATACAAATAGAACAATATCCAGGTGTATTAACGGAAGCAGCAAACGCTTACAGTCCTGCAGTAATTGCAAATTATGTTTACGAATTGTCCAAACTTTATAACAAATTTTACCATGAAGAAAGTATTTTAAAAGCAGAAGAGGAAGTTGTGAAGCAATTTCGGTTACAATTATCTTCTGTTTCTGCAAATATTATCAAAAAAGCAATGCAAATGCTGGGAATAGAAGTGGCGGAACGCATGTAGGGCGACTTTTTTCTGCTTTTACCGATATTTTTGTAAAAGCGCCTTTAAAATATGTATTAATCTCAAACAAGTTTTCCTTGAAAGGCCATCTTATTGAAGTTATTCTTTGCTGACAATTCTTTTATTAATAATTTATCGTTTTTGATGCAAAAAATATTACTAAAATTTTAGTTTAGTAATATCCTGTAATTTTTTTGTCTGTTTTATTAATAATTATGTTATTATAGTAATTTTTAATATGTTTGATAATTCTAATAAATTAAAACAAATAAAGGATGAAGCAAAAATTACTTATTTTTTTTCTGTTTGCAGCGTTTTCCTTACAAAGTGCATTTGCTCAGAATAGAAAAATTACGGGAACGGTAACAGGGGCGGATGATGGCCAACCATTACCAGGGGTATCAGTTCAAGTAGCAGGAACAAAAATTGGGACCCAAACAGATCCTCAGGGATTGTATTCTATAAATATTCCTGGTGATGCACGGTCTTTAACATTTACCTATATTGGTTATGCATCAAAGACAATCCAAATTGGAAGTAGTTCTACAATTAATTTAACATTAGCATCAAGTAATAAGGCTTTAAACGAAGTTGTTGTTACTGCTTATGGTAGTACAAAAAAGCAAGCTTTTACCGGAACAGCTTCAACCGTTGGTAACGAAAAATTTAAGGATTTACAAGTAAGCAGTATAGGCAATGTATTGCAAGGACAGGCAAGTGGTGTATTGGTAGTAAACAGTACAGGGCAGCCTGGAGAAAACCCAACTATTCGTATTAGAGGGGTTGGATCTGTTAATGCATCCGCAGACCCTTTTATTGTTTTGGATGGCTCTCCCTATGGTGGTAATATTAGTAGTATCAATCCAAATGATATACAAAGTATAACTGTATTGAAAGATGCGAATTCAACTGCTTTATATGGTTCAAGGGCAGCCAATGGGGTGTTATTAATTACAACAAAAACTGGTGTAGGTGCTCCAAAAGTTAACATTAGTGCCATTACCGGATTTTCAAATAGGGCAGTTAAAGATTATGATTATGTTTCCTCTCAACAGCAATATGAACTGACCTGGGAGGCTCTTCAGAATCAAGCGTTAATTACACCGTCATTGGTTACATCTTCAAAATCTGCATCTGCTGCTGATTATGCCAGCAGGACCCTTGTGCCAACATTAGTTTACAATCCTTATAACGTAGCACAACCTGTAGGTTTAGACGGAAAATTAGTTTCCGGTTTAACCCCACTTTGGAATGAAAACTGGGCTAAAGATTTATTGCGGACAGGTGTAAGAAAAGATTATGAAGGTTCAATATCTGGATCAAGTGATAAAACAAAGTATTTTGTTTCCGGAGGATTTTTGGATGATGCAGGTTTACCTCTTCAATCAGATTATAAGAGATATAATGGCCGTGTAAAATTAGACAACAAAATGAATAAGTGGCTGGATGTAGGCGTTAATGCAAGCGGTTCTTATTCAACTCAAAATTATCCTGCACAATCAGGCAGCGCTTATTCAAATATCCTTCAATGGATTCGGTCTGTTTCCAGCATTTATCCTCAATATCTGCTTAATTATAATAATGGCAGTTATTTATTAGATGCTAACGGTAACAAACAGTATGATTTTGGCAACAATGGGTCCTTAATTCGTCCTGTTTTTAATCCGGGTAATCCCGGTGCTACAACTTCATTAAACCCTACTACTTATAATCGTTTTATTACTTCCTTAAATGGTTATGCTGAAGCTCAAATATTTGAAGGGTTAAAGTTTCGTACACAATATGCTATAGATTATTATCAGACTGCATTTAACCAGTATTATAATCCCTTTGTTGGTGATGGTGCTGCTTATGGTGGCAGAAGCGAAAAATCAAGGGAAACTTCAAGCACACAAACTTTTACTAATACCTTAACTTACGATAAAACATTCAACACGCTTCATCATTTAAATGCTTTGGTTGGTATGGAAGCATATAGATATAATGCTAATATTGTTGACGCAGAATCAAGGGGTTTCTCTTTCCCTGGTGTTACGGAATTGTCTTATGGTTCTACACCTTATACAGCCACGTCATATGCTTATGATAACAGATTGTTAAGTTATTTTGGTAGGTTGAATTATGATTACGCAGACAAATATCATATTTCAGGATCGTTACGTACCGATGGTTCTACCCGGTTTGCTGAGAATGTAAGATATGGTGTATTTTATTCAGTAGGTGGTGCTTGGAATATCAACAAAGAAAGCTTTTTAGCTGACGTTAGTACGATAAACGATTTAAAACTTCGCGTTAGTTATGGTACAACTGGTAATCAGGCTTTTTATAATACTGCAACCGGACAAGCAAGTACAGGCGGACAATTATATTTTCCTTACTTAGGAGGATATACTTCGGGTGCTAATATTGCAGGATATAGTGGTTCTTATATTTCAAGTGCTGCTAATTATGCTTTAACCTGGGAGAAGCAAAAAACTTTGGACATAGGTATTGATTACGAATTGTTGAAAAGCAGAATATCTGGCTCATTTACTTTTTTTGACAGAAAATCTGAAAAATTATTATTTAATAGGCCATTAGCACCTTCAAGTGGTTTAACTGGCGTAAGTGATAATGTTGGGGCAGTAAGAAATCGCGGTATTGAAATTGACTTAACAGGAGTTAGTATTAGAAAAAAAGATTTTCAATGGACTACTTCTGTTAACGCAACCTGGATCCAGAATCAAATAACAGAACTACCTTCAGCCTCTATAACAGGTACTAATTATACAAATTTAGTTGTAGGGCAGCCATTATATAACTTCTATATAAGAGAATATGCAGGTGTTGATCCCGCAGATGGCCGTCCAATGTGGTATATTGATCAACCAAACGCTACTACTGGTGCTGTTACTAAAACCACTACTAAAACTTGGAGTGCTGCAACACGATATTATGAAGGGACTTCATTGCCAAATTGGACAGGTGGTATGACCAATAATTTCAGATATAAGAATTTTGATTTAAATATACTTATAGCAGCTAGCTTTGGAGGTAAAATTTTAGACACTGATTATGCAGGATTAATGCATTCAGCAGTTGGTAATTCTCCTGGTTATAATTGGTCAACAGATATTTTAAACAGATGGCAAAGCACAAGTAATCCAGGTGATGGCATAACCCCACGTTTAACTACAACTACGGATGACCAGGGAAACTCAGTTTCTACCCGTTTTCTTTATAGTGCAAGCTATGGCAGGGTAAGAAACCTTACTTTAGGCTATCACTTACCTCAGCAATGGTTAAACAAAATTAAATTCTCTAATGCAAGAGTATTTGTAGATTATCAAAACCCGTTAACATTTTTTGGACGGAAAGGTCTTGATCCCGAAGAAGGGGGCATCCAGGGTGTAACCAATAATACTTCTGTTATTTACAAAACACTTTCTTTTGGTGTTAATTTCGGTTTTTAAACCACCTATATTTAATTATTAAAAATGAAATTTAAAAAATATATTTTAATAGGCTTAAGTGTAGTGTCACTTACGTCTTGTAAAAAGAGCTTTCTTAATGATGTAGCACCTGCAAATGGTACTGTTTCAGAAGCATTGATATTTAACTCTAAAGTTGGTGTGGATAATGCCATGACCGGGATTTATTACCGGTTGCGTAATTATCAAGGCTCTGCGCAAAATATGTATGGTGTTAAAACGATACAATTTAACTTTGATATGCGCGGTAATGATTTGATATCAGATGCCTCAAACTGGTGGTTGTACGAGAATAACTGGTCTGATAATGGATATGGAAGAATTGCAACTGCTGGTAGAAATGCGCAAATCTGGAACTTGTTTTATCAGGTAATTAATAATGCGAATGCCATTATTAAAAATACACCTTCTATAGCAGAATCTGATGCAGTAAAAACAGCATTTATAGCAGAAGCGCGGGCTTTAAGAGGATATGCTTATTTTAATTTGGCGCGTGTTTATCAGTTTACTTATGCTAAAGATCCTAATGCAGCTGGCGTACCAATATCTTTAGACCCTACAACTGCAACTACCACTGGTAAGCCACGTTCATCTATGAAAGATGTATATGCTCAAATTACTTCAGACTTAGAATACGCAACAGCTAATTTACCTACTACCCGGGTTGATAAATACCGCATTAACAAGAATGTTGCACAGGGAATACTTGCAGAAGTATATCAGGAAATGGCTATGGCTGATAATACTTTATGGACAAAAGTAGTAACCAATGCACAAGCAGCAAGGGCTGGTTTTCCATTAATGAGTGCTGCTGATTATAAATCAGGCTTTAATAGTGTTGCCGTTAATGAGTGGATGTGGGGCTTACAGTTCAACGCATCACAATCTTTATCTTATGCTTCATTTTTTGGCTATATAGAGCCTCTTAATACTCCAAATACTTCTTTCACGGCAAGATATAATGATATTTACGTAAATAATACATTCGTAAATTTATTTAGCAGTACAGATGTTCGGAATTTATTTTTACCTGCTAAAAACCAAACCACTGCACTTACCTGGAAAAAATGGGTAACTACCAAGTTCCAGGATAACGCTACTAAATCTGGTGATTATGTAATGATGCGCTCGTCAGAAATGTACTTAATGGAAGCAGAGGCAGATGCGCAATTAGGACAATTGGAACCAGCAAAAGACGTATTATTTACCCTTCAAAAAGCAAGAGATGCTAATGCTATAAGATCTACAGCAACTACAAAAGATGCTTTAATAAATGAAATTTTAGTAGAACGTAGAAAAGAATTATACGGAGAAATAGGCGTTCAATATTTTGATCTAAAGCGTTATCAACTACCATTAGTAAGAGATGGCATACAATGGAGTATGTTAAACATACCGGCAACAGATAACAGATGGAGATGGCAATTACCTCAAACAGAAATGGATTCTAATACTAGTTTAAAACCTACAGATCAGAACCCGTTGTAAATAGAAAAATGATTTTGAAAAACAGCCCTGTAAATAATAGGTCTGTTTTTTTTACGGTCTGATTTTTTTATTAGTTCTGTAGGCCACTTTAAAACACAATAATATAAATAGCTGTCTAAATTTATATCATTAGGAATCAATGCTTCTTTTAGCACTGAAAATTTTGTTTTTAATGCATATAAAAAAAGTATAGAAAGCATAATGTTTTTATATGATAAAAGAAGTATTAAAAATTTGCTGATAAAAATTTAAAGCAGGTCCGAGTTTAAAAGAAAAAGTATTTGAGGCCAGTATACTTATAAAGAAATTGTTTGAACTTATTTCTATAGTTTTATGTTAGATACTTCTTTTATCTTATAAAAATAAGGTCATCTCCCTAACGCCCTTCAAAGGGGGAAGCCTACCGCATACTTTTCTAAACATTAGAAATTTGGAGATAGAAAGATATACGCCCAGGTCCTCTTCCCCCTTTGAAGGGGGTTAGGGGGATGAGTTGGTTATCTTTTTGGTTGACCAGTCTAATAAAACCAAAAGTTTAAACAAGTTCAATATATAACCTTTCTATTCATACTGATAAAAAACGAATGCTTTTTTTAGCACTGTAAATTAATAATTGTAATCTTCCAGCAATTTAAAAAAAGTAAGCATAAATATTTTGTAATTATCGAAATCCTTTTCCTGAGAAATATTTTTAAGAAAGTAAGCCATAAAAAAGCAGTGTCTAAATTAATTTAGATACTGCTTTTTTTATAAATTATATATACTTATTTGTCAAATCAACTACTCACCGCACCAATCTTCCTCAGCAACTTCCTATTCTCCCTTTTATGCATTACACTATGCATAATCTTATAAATGATCAGTAAAAGAAGCAAGGTTAATATGGTGGAAGTGATCAAACCACCAATCACTACAATGGCTAAAGCTTTTTGTGTTTTAGAACCAATCCTCCCGTTGGGTTGGATTTGTAATCAAGTTATTTGAGCTTAGGCTCTGCAATCCTGTTTATTATCAATCACCAAAATATCTATTAAAAAAATAATCTTTAAATTCGATATTAAATTAAAAAAATATAGCTTTAAAACCAGACTTTTTTATTTCTACAACTCCCTGTCCAAAAAAGGATACCTATAATCTTTCGGCGGGTCAAAAGTTTCTTTGATCGTTCTTGGCGAAACCCAGCGCAACAAATTAACCATTGAACCGGCTTTATCATTTGTGCCGGAACCTCTGGCTCCGCCAAACGGTTGCTGGCCAACAACTGCACCAGTGCATTTATCGTTCACATAAAAATTTCCTGCGGCATTTCTTAATTCCTGTGTGGCTTTTTCAATCGCGTAACGGTCAGTGGCAATGATGGCTCCCGTTAAAGCATAAGGGGAAGTCTGGTCGATCACCTTCAAAATATCGTCAAAAGCTTCATCTTCATAAACATAAACCGTTAAAACCGGCCCGAACAATTCCTCGCACATTGTTACATAATACGGATCATTGGTTTTCAAAATGGTAGGTTCTATAAAATAACCAATAGATTTGTCGTGGTTGCCGCCAGCGATAATTTCTACGCCCGGTGCTTCTTTTGCGGCATTAATATAGGTGGCCAGTTTATCAAAAGACTGCTCCGTAATTACGGCATTCACAAAGTTTTCAAAATCTTCTACCGTTCCCATTTTGATGGATGCGAGGTCAGTAACCAGTTTTTCCTGGATTTCAGGCCACAAAGATTTAGGCAAATAAGCGCGCGAAGCAGCCGAACATTTTTGTCCCTGATACTCAAAAGCACCACGGACAAGTGCGGTGGCAATAATATCTACATCGGCACTGTTATGCGCCAGGATAAAATCTTTCCCTCCGGTTTCGCCCACAATACGCGGGTAAGTTTTGTATTGGTGGATATTGTTGCCGATGGTTTGCCAGATGTTTTGGAACACTTTGGTAGAACCTGTAAAATGGATTCCCGCAAAATCAGGATGGTTAAAAATCACTTCTCCGGCAACCGGCCCGTCCACATAAATTAAGTTGATCACGCCATCCGGTAAACCAGCTTCCTTAAAAACCTGCATAATTACGTTTGCGGCGTAAACCTGCGGATAAGCCGGTTTCCAAACTACCACGTTGCCCATTAAAGCGGCAGATGCAGGCAAGTTTCCGGCAATCGCAGTAAAATTAAACGGCGTTAAAGCAAATATAAAACCTTCCAGCGGCCGCTGTTCTACCCGGTTCCAAACGCCTTTTCCGGAGATTGGCTGCTGCGCATAAATCTCCTGCATGTAAGAAACATTGAAACGCAGGAAATCGATAAACTCGCAAGCGGCATCAATCTCTGCCTGAAAAGCATTTTTTGATTGCCCCAGCATGGTGGCTGCATTGATTTTATAGCGATAAGGGCCGGCAATCAAATCGGCAGCTTTTAAAAAGATGGCTGCACGCTGCTCCCAGGCCAGGTTTTCCCACTGTTCTTTAGCCGATAATGCCGCTTCAATTGCCTGGTTTACATGGCTGGCATCACCTTCAGAAAAATAACCTAAAATATGTTTATGGTCATGCGGCGGACGGATAGCCAGTTTGTTTTCTGTCCTCACTTCCTGGTTGCCAATGTACATCGGAATATCGGCTTCCTGGGCGTGTGCTTCCCCGAGTGCTTTTTTCAGCATCGCCCTTTCTAAGCTGTGCGGACCGTAATTTAAGCCCGGCTCATTTACGGGTTTGGGTATATTGAAAAATCCTTTTAACATGATGTTTTATCTTGAAAAGCAAAGATAATTGATTTAGGCGGAAGCCCGGAATTTGCAAAACATAGTTCAGGCAGATGCTTCTTTTATCGAACAAAAATTTAGGTGGTAAAAGAAGCATCAATCCGGCTTCCCGCCGTTGATTATGTCCGAAACAATTCCCGGGCTTTTATCTCTCTCCGCCAAAAAAACACCTGCCAAATGAACCGCAATAAAGGCCAAAACCAAGTACATACAAAAACCATGGACTTGTTTGATCGAATGCCGGATAGGTTTTAAAAAGCTCAGTGCATCCTCAAAAGCAAGCGATAGCCCGGTTACAACCATAATGGTTAAAACGATATAAAAACCTGTGTAAATGATTTTTACAGCAAGCTCATGCTTGGCCAGGTACGTGTTTTGTTTAATGGTAAAGTATTGCCGGTATGCTTCTTTTAGCCGTATAAAAAAGTGCTGGCCTTGAGGTTGAAAAAATTCCATCACCAGACGGAAAACGAACAACGCTGCTAAAAAATAACCGAAATAAATATGGATCCCCCAAACTTCGTCGCTCTGTGCATGTGCAAGCGACCGGGCTTGGTTTTCATTCAAAACAGTCCCGTTTTTTTGTAGTTCTGTTTTCAAAAACGATTGGTTGCTGCGGTCATCCAAAATGGTGGAATTGATCAAAACAGTAATTAAAAGTCCGGTAATGATAATCGTGTTTGCCCAATGCCAGAAACGCAAAGCAGCAGAATTTTTTTTGGTTGAAGCCGGTTGGGCCGGGTCTTGTTTTACAGGTTCAATAATAGCCATAGTTTTGTTTGGGTTTGCTAATTTAACGTTTGCTGATTCAATTTTTAATATCGGTTAGTTACCCAACTTCAGTATTTAATTTAAAAACTTTTTTACTGATCCTCACTCTGATCCACTGCTTTGATCTGCGCCTTATAATCCATTGGTAAAATTAAAGCTTTTACCAAACGATCCAAATGAAGCAAGCGGCTGAACTTGTAAAGCGGGACGATCAGCATCAGCAAAGATATTTTCCGCAAACCCAACAATTGCCTGACGTGCGGCGGCACCAATTGCGCCTGTACTTCTTTTAGCAGTATAAAACGGGTAAAGCCCAAATGCTTTTTGTATTGTTTGTACAGATCAACGGTAAATCGGCTTTTTTCCAGATCTTGCTGCATGTGTTCTTTGCGGACCGAAACCCAATCCTGGTAATTTTCGGGCAGTTCTTTCAGGTTCATCCGCAAGCCCATCCGGTAAAAAGTATGGTATATTTCTTCTTTTTCTGCGGAGGAAAGCTTCCGGTCTAACAATTCAAAAGCGCGGACTGAATAATCGATCAGTAAAAACAGCACGTCGCGGTAAGCCCAATCCGGGATCTGGCTTCCGCGGTTTGCTTCCACTGCTAAATGAATGGCCGTAATCTGATCGATCGCTTTGTTGGCTTGGTTCAATTCAGAAAAAACAATCTGCTGGGCGTAAGTTACCGTCGAGAACAATCTTGCCAAAGGGTCAGCAGGCAACCGGCCGGTAAAATACAGCCAATCTACCGCTTTGTTCAATGCAAATTCGGCAGAAGCACCGGCAAAAATAAACAGGATCGTATCGGCATTGCTCCATATTTTGCGTACAACAGAGCCTTTTTCAGAAAAAAATTCCATGGTTATTTAACGACAAATAATTCGTTTTGTGCGCTTTTTCCTTTCGTCCTTGCTGTCATGTCATTTCGATCCGAAGGGAGAAATCTTATTCAAATAAGCTGTAACTTGTAATTCGATGGGGATTTCTCCCTTCGGATCGAAATGACAAAAAACACCATAAATATTTAATTAAAATCCCAACATAATTAAATATTTTTAACCTATTGATCTATACCCAATCAACATGGAAATCAACCTCAACCTTAATCCCGGTTTTACTACTGAGAAAACCCGCTCTGCTACAACAAATTCTACCGTTCAACCCTACGTTTATGCCTGCGTGTTTTCTTCTGTTTGCATCGTGACCGGTTTAATTTGGGATATTTCCTGGCATACCAGTATCGGCCGCGACGGCCTTTTTGCGCCGCCGCATTTGGTTATTTATCTGGGAGCGGTTTTGTCGGGATTGTTTTCCGGTTTCCAGGTTTTAAAAACTTCTTTTTTTAGTCCTGCGGAAGAAAAATCAAAAGCAGTAAAGTTTTGGGGGATTTTTTACGGGTCGCTGGGTGCCTTATTTTGTATCTGGGGAGCCATCGCCATGCTCACTTCTGCGCCTTTTGACGATTGGTGGCACAACACTTACGGTTTGGACGTAACGATTTTATCGCCGCCGCATACGTTATTGGCTGTTGGCATGATGATGATCCAGTTTGGTGCTTTGATTGCCGTTGTTGCCAGCGCAAACCATCAGGAAAGCAATCAACCTAAAAATATTTACAATTGGCTTTTTGCTATTTCCGCCGGTTTGCTGCTGACTACTTTTTTCACGCTTTTTTCCGAATTTTTGGGCAAGTACCGGATGCACAATTCTTTATTTTATCAAATCGGAAGCCTGCTTTTCCCACTCTACCTTATTACTGTTTCGCGCGCTTCCAACATGAAATGGGCGGCAACGGCCACAGCGGCTGTTTACACCGTCATGCTGCTGTTGCTGTTGTGGATTTTGCCCTTGTTCCCTGCTTCGCCGCGGCTTGGGCCGGTGTTAAACCACATCGATCATTACCAGGCATTTGATTTTCCGCTGCTGGTTATTTTTCCGGCCATGGCCATCGACCTGATTTTTTTCAACCTAAAACACAAAAAAGCATGGGTAAAAACAGTATGTGCCGGTTTTGCTTTTCTCGCTGTTTTCTTTGTGGTCCAATGGTATTTCGGCAGCTTTCTGCAAACTTCAACTTTAGCCAGAAGCTGGTTTTTTGGCGGATCTTCCTGGTATTTTGGCAGCGATCCGGATTATCCGTTCCGCTATGCCTTTCGCCCGGAAAATGTGGATACGGGTTTTACGTTGATCAAAGGACTGCTGATTGCTGCGGTAATTGCTATAATTTCTGGCTCCGTTGGTTATAAATGGGGGAGCTGGATGAAAAAAGTACAACGATGAAAATGCTAAAAACAGTATTGTTTTTTGTGCTGATGCTGATAGGCCCGCATACTTTTGCGCATGTGGGCAGTCCAGGCGTAGTTTACGAAGGAAAAGCCGGGCCATATACCATTATGGTAAACATCAACCCGCCGGACGTAATTCCCGGAACGGCCACGGTTTCTGTTTATGTTGAAAATATGCCGGTAAAAACAGTATCGGTTCAACCGGTTTACTGGTATGCAGGCGACAAAGGTTCGCCCAAAGCCGACGAAGCCCTGCCTGTAAAAGGAACGCCAGGCCAGTACCAGGCTTTGGTTTGGCTGATGCAAAGCGGCACGGCCAGCATGAAAATCATAGTGGACGGCGCATCCGGAAAAGGCACCGTTTTAATCCCGGTGATGGCCGTTTCTACCGCGCAGCGCAATATGCCGAAATCACTTGGCTGGGTTTTGGCCGGATTGGCTTTGCTGCTGGTTGTATTAATGGCTACCATTATTGGCTCCAGCGTAAGCGATGGGTTGATGAAACCAGGAACTGCCAGTTTGCCTGATATCCGCAGAAAAAAACTGACTGGTGCAACGTTTGCTTTTTTGATTTTGGCCCTGATGCTTTATGGCGGCTCGTCATGGTGGAACAGTTGGAGCAGCAATTATCAGAAATATATGTACCGGCCGCCGCAGGCATCTTCCAGCATTATCAATTACGATCAGCAGCAAATTTTTCATTTTAGGGTTGATTCCAATTCATTGAAAGCAAATCATAAATCCATGAGTTTTATCGTTCCTGACCATGGCAAACTGATGCACTTGTTTATGATCAGGGAAAACACGCTGGACGTTTTTGCGCATTTGCATCCTTTTCGTAAAGACAGCCTAAACTTTTTTGCTGATCTTCCCAACTTGCCCGAAGGCCGTTATTTGGTTTTTGCTGATGTAGTTCGTTGGAACGGCTTTACCGAAACCATTACCGATACAGTTATTATTCCTAAAAAAACATTGCTAAAAACAGTATCAGCAAAATTATATTCATCTGTGTTTCCTGATCCAGATGATACTTATGTGATCTCAAACAGCAGCAACCAAACCGTAAATAATTTCCCCGGAAAAACGGTGTTGTTATGCGGAAGTCCGGGAGAAAGCATGCAATTGGCCGATGGCTCGTCTGCCGTATGGGAACATGCCGCGAACGTTCCTTTTGAAGCCAACAAAGCTTATCCGCTTACTTTTGCCATTCATGACCCATCCGGCGCGGCCGTAAAACTGGAACCTTATATGGGGATGATGGGCCATGCTGTAATTGTAAAATATGATGGTTCGGTTTACATGCACCTACATCCGGTCGGCACTTTTTCGATGGCTTCGCAGGAGATTTTGGAAAGCCGGATGAAAGGAAATGCGAAAGTTCCGGTAGTGCCTGATCCAACCCGTTTTCGGGACAGCATCGACCGGGAAATCACCAAAATCAGGAACATGGGCGAAACGGAACGCAACAAATACTTGATGGCCGGTATGCCTGCAATGGTAATGCCCGAAAATAAACACCATAAAATGGATGGAATGGTAACTTTTCCTTATGCTTTTCCAAGTGCCGGGAAGTATAGGATTTGGGTACAGATGAAACGCAACGGCAAAATATTGAACAGTGCTTTTGATGCAACAGTGCGGTGATTTTTACCATTTCCTGTTGTCGTCCCAATGCAAGAGAGATGTTATTTAAAGCAGTTGCAGTTTTATGTTACAAGAAAACCCATCCAAACTTCGGGATGACAAAACACCCAGCCAAGAATTTCTATTGCGTAAAACTACGCATCCAAATCACGTAAAACCTACCTTAAAAAACAGTATCAGCCACGTTGATTACCCTTGCCATGCCCTGTAATTTAGTTTCGTCATTTAAACAAAACGTTTTTAAATCTTAACTAAAAAAAGCAATGGAAAATCAACAAAACACCAATTACAAAATGGGCTGGCTGCCAGACCTGCCCGATCAGCGCGACCTGTTGTATGCCGCACCTAAAGCCGTAATGCTGCAACTGCCAACTGCGGTAGATTTGCGAAACCAATGTCCGCCTGTTTACGATCAGGGCCACTTAGGTAGTTGCACCGCAAATGGTTTGGCCGCTGCTTACCAGTTTGACCTAAAAAAGCAGGAAAACCCCGAATTTATGCCTTCGCGGCTCTTTCTTTACTACAACGAACGCGTATTGATTAATACGGTTAATTCCGACAGCGGCGCTTACATTCGTGATGGCATCAAAACCATGAACAAAGAAGGTGTTTGCCCTGAAAAAGACTGGCCTTATGACATCAGCAAGTTCACCAAAAAACCAAATGTAGGCTGTTATAAAAAGGCAAGCAAATCCCAAATCAAAAGCTATCAGAGGTTGGTCAACTCGTCGGACCAGTTAAAAGGTTGTTTGGCCGAAGGCTTTCCGTTTGTGTTTGGTTTTACCGTTTATGAAAGTTTTTATTCACAGGAAGTAGCCCAAACAGGTATTATGCCGATGCCGCAATATAAATTAGAAAAAGTTTTAGGCGGACATTGTGTAATGGCCGTTGGGTATGACGACAGCAAAAATGCTTTTATCATCCGCAACTCCTGGGGTAAAAACTGGGGTATTCAAGGCTATTTCTACATGCCTTATGCTTACATTACCAACAGTAATTTATGCGATGATTTCTGGACGATCAGGCTGGTCTAAACTTCTATATAATGGAAACTATCGAAATAAAGGTAGGTAAAAGCAGCACTATCAGTTTACCAAGTTTAGCTACGGCAGGTTATTTATGGATTTTTGAAGTTGACCGGAAAGGGATTGTTTCTGTTTCTGAAGACCGATCAACCTCAACCGCTAATCCCTTAAAGGCCGGGGAAAGCTTGCCCGAAAAATTTCTGATCAAAGCACTTCAGCCTGGAACGGTAAAGGTAGTTTTCAGTCAGAAAAGAAGTTGGGAGCAAAATAAATCTGCCGTAGCCATCCTGATATTTATCATCATTGTTTCCTGATGCTTCTTTTATGCCGCTAAAATGATCAGCAAAAACTACTATAATCTCATTTAAAAAACCAATTAAACTTAAAAAATCATGACCAACACATTAGAAGAAAAGGTGATACCTTCACCTTTCGAAACAACAACCGACAAAAATATTTTACAAGCTGCTGCGCCAAACAACATTTTAGGCCTTTGCAGCATACAGGATTTCTCCGGTTCACTGGGCAACCACAATTCGGATTTGCATGCTACACATGCAGATGCGCAAGGTTTTTATGATTACCTGCACAACTGGTACACCGCTAATTTCTACTATAAAGATGGTGCCGTAAAAAGCTGGCTCTACGAAGAGCCAAACGACCACTGGCAAAATTATTATGGTATTGATGCCGTAGATGTTTTCTATCATTCCGGCCACGGCAACATGACTTCGGCAGGTGTTTTCCAAGCGCCAAGTGGCGGCAGTTGGAATAATGAAACCTGGATTTCTTCAAACAATAAAATGTTGTTGGGCAACCAGCGGTTACGCTACATTTTCTGGTCAACCTGCTTATCCTGCCGCGTGTTTGGTGGTATAACACCCATTACTACCTGGTGGAATGATGACAGCAATCCGGGTTTCAGGATGTTGTTTGGTTTTGAAACCATAAGCTATGATAATCCATGTTATGGTCTAAATTTCTGGAACCATTACAAAGCCGGCCAGTCTTTTTCAACTTCTTGGTTGTACGGAAGCTGGGACATCTCCCACAACCAAACGCCAACAGTTGTCGCTTCCGGAGCAAACCAGGCCGAAGCACTTAATATTTTAATGAACGAAAGATCATTTCAATGGGGAGCGGTTTCCCGCAACTGGTACCAGTGGAGATGGCTGGCAGCTGCTTCTGTAGCATCGCCCAATAAAACTTTGCCCCAAGAAATGCTGGTTGCAGAATTGGCTCCGTTTGAAGTAAACCATGCTAAAATTGCTGTACTGGCAGATCAGTTAGGGTTTTCCAGCAAAGCAATTGATGGTTTTGGGATATCAAAAGAAGGTACTTATTTGCTGGATGAAGGCGAAAAGAAGATTACCATCAACCAGCAAGGGCATTTTAACGCAAAACTGGCGAACATTAATTTTAAAAACCGCAGCCAATTAGACCAAAACAAAGCCCGGCAAACTGCAGGGCAATACATCCGCAAACAAATAGGCAACGATGCCGAACTGCAATACCATGCCATCAGGTTAGGAAAAACCTGCGGCGGCAGCACGAAAGGAAGCAGGGAATTGGATCAGGAATATGTAACCGATACCACCGTTGAATTTAGACAGGTAATTAACGGCGTTCCGGTTGTAAATAATGACAATGGCATAGTTAGGGTTACAATTGATAACGATGGCACGATTACCAATTTCCATAATTCGGTTAAAAAAGTGCTTGGGTTAAGCAATAAACCGAAACAAATGGCTATTGACCCGAACCAAAACGGACATGCGCCGGAAGCGCGGGCACAAGACACCGAAAAGCTGTTTCAGCATAAACTTGCGGGTTACAAAGCCCAAAACGCAGAATTAATTGCAGATGAAATTGGCTATGATGTTGCTGGCTCACACGGAAGTATTGTAGCCAAACGCGAATATAAATTAACGTTTGAGAACAACCTGCAAAAACTGGTACAGGTAACTGTTCCGATTTTTGCCTGATTTAAACCTAATCGACAAGCTGGTCCTGCTAAAAGCGGAACCAGCTTTTTTGTTGTTTTTAGAATTTACCTGCCATGCTTCTTTTACACATAAAAAATTAGGAATACCTTTGCCCTATCGTGACTGCTCCTGCTGCTTCCCTTCAAACCTCCAAAAAAGTGATACGCGCAACAGTTGGTGCGATGTTTTTTCTGGCCGGTTTAACTTTTGCCAGTTGGGCTTCCCGCATTGCCGGTATCCAGCAAAAACTAAGTTTATCTGATGCAGCTTTGGGCGGCATTTTGTTTACGCTGCCTGTTGGGTTGATGGTTTCGCTGCCGTTTTCAGGCTGGATCATCACCCGCATCGGCAGCCGGAAATTGCTTTTGTTTGCCCTGCCTTTATATGCAGTTGCATTGGCCAGCCTTGGATTGGCACAAAGCACATTGCAACTGATTGCCGGCCTTTTTTGCTTCGGTTTAACCAGCAATGCCATGAATATTGCGGTAAATACGCAAGCAGTTGCCACAGAAAAATTATATAGCAAACCCATTATGGCCTCCTTTCACGGGCTTTGGAGTCTGGCTGGCTTTACCGGTGCTGCCATTGGTACGCTGATGATTGGTGAAGGCATTGATCCGGCAGTACATTTCAGTTTGATTTTGCTATTGGTTTTGATCGGCATAGCTGTGTCTTTCCGCTATTTGCAGGACGATATCGGAAGCGTGCAAAGCGGGCCGGTTTTTGTAATGCCGGATGCCTCGCTGATGAAACTGGGTGCGGTTGCTTTCTGTTCGATGATTTGCGAAGGCGCAATGTTTGACTGGAGCGTAATCTATTTTAAAAAAGTGATACATGCTGAGGATGCCTGGATGGCTGCCGGTTACACAGCTTTCATGGGTACAATGGCAGGCGGCAGGTTTATTGCCGATTGGTTTTCGGGCCGTTTTGGGCTGAAAAGAACCTTGCAAGTAAGCGGGACTTTGACGGCAACCGGACTGCTGATCGCTGTATTTTTCCCGTATATGCTTACTGCTGTCCTCGGTTTTATGCTGGTTGGCGCAGGCGTTTCCTCAGTCGTTCCGCTGGTTTACAGTACGGCCGGCAAATCCGGCACCATGTCTCCCGGTGTAGCCATAGCCGCCGTTTCCACCATTGGTTTTGTAGGGTTTTTGATCGGCCCGCCAGTCATTGGGTTTGTAGCCGGTGCTTTTAGTTTGCGGGTATCTTTTATGCTGATCGCAGCTATGGGCGTGTGCGTGGTAATTGTATCTACCAAAGCTAAAATTTAGGATGCTGTTTTTATCGGCCAAAAAATTTATTCCAATAAAACCAAACGCATTCAATAGTTAAACTGTGAGGATTGAATCATCCGGATATGCCCGAAAGCAGTGCAGCCGTGTTTTTAGGTTTTGTTTAAAAAAATCGATCGGTTTGATTGATCGTTTCAGAAGCCGGCTTTGTTCAAAAACATCCTCATTGGTAGCCCTGCTTTAATCTGAATAACAATGGGGAAATCTTTAAGATCGAAAAGGGGGTATGCTGCCAGCCAGGTTACACTTTTGGTGCAGGGTTTTTATCGAAGCGGGGAGGATTGGAAACGCCGGGACAGGTTTTTAGTTCAGCAAAAACCCTTTTCACTAAAAACTTTCCTATTTGTATAGCCCGGACGATACTTTTTGCGAACTCTTTTGTTGATGATCTTTAAAAGACAGCAAGAATTAATACTTAGCGTTCCTATTTTATCAATAAAAAGCATAACCGGATAGGTAGTGTTTTATTAGAGCCTGTTTAAATTTGTACAAGATCCTTCGATATGCCCAGGATTAATGCCAATGCTTCTTTTACCCTATAAAAATTGGTGTCTGCACCAATTTTTATAAACCAAAACCAAATGCCTGCCATTTTTTAGGTGATAAAAGAAGTATAGAAAACATATTGGACAAATTTTAAACAGGCTCTACATAGTCAAGTATTTAGACAAATTAAAATAAGCAATTACTTAAGTATCTAAACTATGGAAGCCCTTTAAATAGTAAACAGAAAAAGTTAAATTTAAACAACGTCAAGGCACTGGTTTCACCTGCTATAATTTAAGTTATACACCAGTCAAAGTTTTACCACAGTTGCTTTTTACTATGTTAAATATTTGTTACCTGATCATGTGTTTAATTGTTCACTTTTAAATTAAAAGCGCTTTATTGTTAAGTTAGAATCAACTTTTAGTTAAGTTTTTTAAATCATCAGTTTATACAGAATTTCTCCCAAATTCAACCTCTTTTTTTGCTCCATAATTTAAATATATTATGGGGAGCAGATTTTACCTAATAGCGATTTTTATACTTTTTGCCTCATTTGCATCCGCACAAAATGCAGCGATTAAAGGCAGGGTATCCGATGGAAAAAGCCATGAACCATTACCAGGGGCGTATGTTTATTTAGACGGGTTAAACAAAGGGGCTACCACAGATGCTTTTGGAAATTTCGAGATCAATAAGCTTACAACCGGTAATTATAAAATCAAAGTAAAATATATTGGTTTTGGGGAATTTGAAAAAGAGGTAAATGTAACAGATAACCAAAACGTTGTTTTAAATGTTACTCTGACAGAAACCCAAGAAAGCCTTAAGGCAGTAAATGTATTTGGCAAGCTTAACGAAAGTAACGAGTCATCTTCCAGGAAATCCGAAAAAAATGCCGGCAATATTACCAATGTACTTTCTGCCCGCGCCATGGAAAGGTCTCCGGATATTAACGCGGCCAATGCCCTTAGCCGTGTTTCAGCGATAACTATTCAGCGTAACAGCGGGTCAGATGAAGCTTATGCCATTATCAGGGGTTTGGAACCACGGTACAACAATACCCTGATCAACGGTGCTAAAGTAAACAGCCCTGACCCGGTTTCGAGGTTTATTTCTTTAAGTGTAATTCCTTCAGATTTATTGGACCACATAGAAGTAAGCAAAACACTTACCCCGGAAATGGAAGCAGATGCGATAGGGGGTACGGTGAATTTGGTTTTTAAAGATGCGCCTGACCATGAATACTTTAAGGCAAATGCCTCATTAGGTTACAGTGCTATTTTCTTTAACCAAAAATTTGATAACTTTTCAAAAAGTGTTATCCAGCAAAAAAGCTTAACTGAAAGGTTCGGCCCTGGTTACAAAGCACAGCCTAATGATTTCAGCCGTGCCAATTTGGATTTCCAGCAAAAAAATGCACCTGTAACCTCTTTAGCCAGTTTTACATATGGCAAAAGGTTCTTGAATAATAAATTGGGTTTTATAGTAGCGGACAGTTATCAAAACCAGTATTACGGCACTAACTCGCAATTTAACATCGCTATTGCAGATACGCGTCCAGGCGGTAATTTTCAACCGGTAATTTCTGATGTTGCAAACCGCACTTATTCAACCCAGCAACTTAACAACGGCTTATCTGCCCAGCTTGATTATAAATTTAATGATAAAAATAAAATAAGCTTAAAGAATGTTTTTCTTTATACTCATATCGCTCAGGCGCGGTTAAGTATTGATACTTCTATTTTTGGTGGTAACGGCGGAAGGGTTGGCCCTGGTACAGGTACTGTATTTAATGATAACCGGTCTTTTATTCAAAGACAATACGTAGAAAACCTGAAACTGGATGGAAGGCATATTTTATCTAAACATTTCTTATTTGACTGGGCTGGAGTTTATTCAAACGCAACAGCTAATTCACCTGACAGGGCGGATATTTCAATAAACCATAAAATTCAGCCTGATTTTACAAGCACCCCTAATTACTTTGACAACATTACGAGACTATGGCAAAAGAATGGAAATAAGGATTACACTGGTTTTGCTAACCTAAGTTATAAAACTGGCTTAGGTGAAGATAATTCATTGGAATTACGAGTAGGTGGGGTGTATAGGCACAGCACCCGCTTTAATAACCAAAACAACTATATACTTCGCGCTACTGCCCAAGCTGATGGAACAAAACAACCCTTTACTGATATTTATTCCGCAAATTGGATAGTTTATAACCAAACCGGTACAGATGTAAGTGATGTTTCCAATTATACAGCTTATGAAAACCTTACCGAAGGTTATGGGGAGTTTAAACTTAGCCTTGGCAACATGGTTGATGTAATTGGCGGCGTGCGTGTTGAAGATACCAAACAAGGTTATGTTTCGCATCCGGTAGTACCAACTATATTTAGTTCTGCCGATAAAACTTATAGAGACTTTTTACCCAGTTTGCAGTTAAAGTATAAGCTTAGCAATATATCTAATTTTAGGTTAGCTTATTTTAAATCTATTGCACGGCCTGCTTTATTTGAATTGGTGCCTACAACTACCCCCGGACAAAGCACTGATATAATAGGTAACCCTTATGTGAAACACACTGTTGCTGATAACTTCGATATACGATACGAGTTGTTTCCAAAAAATGAAGAGCAATTCTTTATAGGAGGTTTTTACAAAAACATTATAAATCCGATAGAATTTGCAATAGGGGCTTTGTCTCAAGGTCAATTGGTAACTACTCCACAAAACTTTGGCACAGCTAAAGTTGCAGGTGCAGAAGTAGTGTACAGCCGTTACTTTGGCAACTTTGGCCTATCAGGCAATTATACCTACACATACTCCAATGTAAACTCTCCAAAAATAGTACCAGATGCTGTTTCAGTTAACAACACAACAGTGTTTAACAATCAAAGTCGTCCCTTACAAGGGCAAACTGGTAATGTATTGAACTTATCATTATTATATAAAGATGATCAGCACAAAGCTTTTGTACAGTTAGCTTATACTTATACCAGCAAAACCCTAGCGTATATTTATCCTAATATCGGATATGATTATTACCAACAGCCACAATCCTTTTTGGCATTATCCGGTGAAAAGCAGGCAAGCAGACACTTTACGATAACAGGAAAAGTGAACAATATTTTAAATACCCCGACTACCATCAAAATCAATAACTTAATTCAATCAAGGGACTTGTATAACGTCAGCTTTAATGTTGGGTTCCGTTATTCTTTATAATTTAAAATCTATTAAAATGAAATTAAAAAATATTTTTATCATCATGTTTTTTTTAGGTGTGGCCGCATTTATAGCATGTAAAAAAAACGAGGTTACCAGCTTTACTAGAGTTTCTATACCCACATCAAGCCCTATCGCTGCAGGCAACATTGGCGGTTTTACAAAAGGCACTTTACAGACAGGAAATGTGTATACTATTACAAGCGACTTAACAGTTAAAAAGGGGGACACTTTATCTGCACAGCCCGGAGCTATAGTAATTGTTAAAAACAATGCTCAAATCAACATTCAAGGTGTACTAAATTTGTTAGGCTCACGGGCGCAGCCAATTTTTTTCAATTCTGATAGCAATAAACCAGGTAGCTGGGGCGGCTTCCAATGTGATACTGCTCAGGCGGTAACTATAAAATGGGCGCATGTTGACAATACCGGTGGCCCTGATGCTTCAGGCAGTGCTAGAAGGTCAATATATGTGAATGCACCAATAAATGTAGATATTGAAGACTCCTGGTTCAGCAATGGGCAGGACGATTTTATGGGTCTGAATCATGCTCATGTCACTATTTTAAGAAATACGGTTAGTTCATCAGGTAGTACAGATGGTGAAGGGATCAATCTAAAATCTGGCGTAACGGGTACGGTTGCCTATAATGTAATATTTAGCCAGGCTGGCAGCGGTATTAAATTAGAAACCAATAAAAATGCACCATTCCCACAAACCGTTGTAGATGTTTACAACAACACGTTGGTATCAAACGGATGGAGACGGGGCGCTGCCGAACCTGGCAGGGGCGTGTCAATCGGTTTAAATGCCATCGGGCATGTTTATAACAACATTATTGTAAATTGTTACCAAGGGATAGAAATATTTTCTGATGCTGATATAGCACATACTACCTACGGTAATAATCTTTTTTATGCAAGTGTTGTTAGCTATAACGATAACACTACAAAGCCTCCTATTGTTATAGATTTAAGGGCTAATTTTTACCCCAATGATGGCGTAGGCAAACCACAGGCAACTGACTTGATTTCAAAAAGTATCGGCAATTTTGATCCGATGTTTGTAAGCTTTACAAATGTTGTAGCGTCTCCTAACGGTGCACCATATACATTTGATCTGCATTTGCAAAATGGTTCCCCGGCATTTGGTGTAGGAAACCCTTCTTTTAACCTAGATTTAGGTGCTTATACCACGGATGGAAAAGGCAACCAGCACTAATAACCAACATTTATAGCCTGTTTGACTTTATATCTAAAAGAACGCTATGCTTCTTTTATCACCTAAAAATTGGAGCTTATAAATAACACCGGTAAAAAACTTATAGTAAGAATGCTGATTTTTACCCGATAAAAGAAGTATGTAAACTATACTGAACAAAACTTAAACAGGCCCTTAACATTTTAAAAAAAATTTAACAAATACCCATGATCAACAGAATATTATTGCTCCTATCGTTTATTGCCCTTTTTACAATTAATGCCTCTGCCCAAAGCACTTATGTGCTTGATAAAAGTATTGCCCTGCCCGGGGATGGAGGTTATGATTACCTCTACATTGATCAGCCAAACGCTACTTTATACGTTTCGCACGGGACCGAAGTAAATGTGATCGACCTGAAAACAGAAACAGTTAAAGGCACTATAAGTGGTATGCAAGGTGTACATGGTATTGCAGTGGATAACGAACTGAACAAAGGGTTTATAAGTGATGGCAAAGCTGATGAAGTAGTGGTTTTTGATCTGAAAACTTCAGTTATTGTTGGTAGGATTCCCTTGGACCATAAGGGTGCAGATGCTATCATTTTTGATCCGTTTTCTAAAAAGATATTTACTTTTAATGGCCACAGCAGCAGTTCTTGTGTGATCGACCCGGTAGCGATGAAACAAATAGCGGCAATAGATATGGGCGGTGCCCCGGAGTTTGCCGTTGCCGATGGAAAAGGGTTGATCTATAATAATCTGGAAGATAAAAGCAGCTTAAACGTGATTGACACCAAAACCTTAAAGGTTACCAAAAATTATTCTTTAAGCCCATGCGGCGGGCCTACGGGCATCGCTATTGATAAAGCCAACCAGAAACTGTTTACCGTGTGCCGTGAAAACAAAGGTTTGAGTGTAGTTGATATTTCTACAGGTAAAGTGAGCCAGACCCTGCCTATTGGTGCTGGTGTTGATGCAGTGGTATATGATCCAGCCACTAAATTGCTTGTCGCTTCTAATGGGGACGGAACAGCTACTGTTTTTAAACAAGGCGCTCCTGATCGTTACACTTTAATGCAAACATTGACCACACAAAACCGTGCTAAAACCATGGCAATAGATGCAGCTACTCATAAGATATATTTTAGCGTTGCCGGTTTTGAAAAAGGAACAAGGACACCTATACCAGGAAGCTTTAAGGTATTGGTATATAAATTTCAATAAAGTTTTTTGTTGTAAATGCAAGGCCTTTTGCCTTGACGTGAACGATTAATTTATACCTGTTTTAACTCAAATTAATCCGAGTATTATTTATTGTTTTGAAGCGGAACCCTTTTTTTGCTGTAACCCTTTGCTGGTAATTAAATGCAAAATGAGTTAGTTTAAAGTTGGTTTAAACTTTATCCGACTTATTTTCGATGCTTCTTTTACCACCTAAAAAATGGCAGGCATTTGGTTTTGATTTATTTAAATTCAGGCAAGCACCAACTTTTATAGGGTAAAAGAAGCATTGGCATCAATCCTGAGCATATCGAAGGATCTTGTATCAATTTAAACAGGCTTTAAGTTTTTGGTATTTCGATGCCTTCTTTAGCAAATTCTGTATAGATATCCCGCATGACGCTACTTTTTAAACTTAAATAACGCGTGATTTCGGCCGCCCAAAACCAAGCCCTATACTCAATTGCAGTATCGCCGAATTTATTTAAAAAAACCGATGGTTTTGGTGAATCCATGATATCCTCACGCTTAGTAATTATCGAATGGAGGATCTCCTCAACTTTCACTACATCTGATCCGTAAGCAACACGGATAAGAAGTTCTACCCTGCGGTTATTATTGTTTAAAGTCCAGTTTACTACATGTTGCGATATTAAATCACCATTTGGCACAATTAGTTCCGATCCGTCACCGCATTCAAGCTTACTTGAGCGGATGCCTATTTCTTTAATCGTGCCTGATTTACCGCTTACTTCAATAATATCGCCCACTTGTACAGGTTTTTCAACGGCCAGTATGATGCCCGATACGAGGTTGTTGACGATATTTTGCAGGCCAAAACCAATACCGACACCAAGGGCACCTATAATAATAGTTACCCGGTCCATTGGTATTCCTGCTGCCGTTATCGCAACAAAAAAGCCAATGACAAACACTGTTAAACGGATCAACAGAATAGATGACCTGGTTTTCTTAGCTTGTGGACTGAGTGTGGTTTGTTGCCCGGAGTAGTCGAAAAAATAACTGATCAGCCTGGCTAAAATACCTGATAGCCAAACAATAATAATGAATACCAGTACACTACGGAACGTAAAAGCCGTACTGCTGATTTTATAAGGATGGTTTAAAAAATCATTGGCTTCATCATATAGATAATCATCAATAGTCAGATTTTTGGCTAATGCGACCAACCACAAGATGACAGCAATTTTTATCAGGACGTCTTTAAATTTCTTTTGCAGTACTGTAAAATCAGGGTAGGAGGAAGTGTGTTTACTATCAGCAGATCTTACAGCCCCTAAATGTAAAAATAAACTTTCCATTAATATCTGTACCAACAAATATAAACCTAAGGCCAGGGAAAGGTTTAATGTTGCAGTAACCCCAACTATTTTAGCCAAACTAAACCTTCCCGCTACATTTAATAAAACCGATACTGCCTGTAAGGCAATGAACAGTTTTAATATTGTCTCTGCGTAAGGAGGGTAATCATCTGCTGATTTTTTTAAATACTTGATAATATGAAGTGACTGATAGATGATAAAGCCGGACAACAATAACAATATTATCCTGTCAGGATAAATTACCAGTATCAATAAACTACTAACGCTAAATATAATAACTACAATAAATAACAATACCCAAAACCTGAATAAAGGCTTTGGCCAATAATTTCTAATCAATAGCACTGTAGAGGCCATCATGACCAGGAGCATAGTATGTGAGAATACCTGGGCAGGGTGATCGTAAAAGTACGGAGACAGGATACTGGCAACGGCAAGTGCAGACAGAAATGGGTATTTTATAATATAATGTGCCTGGTTAAAAATACTTTTATGATCCTCACTGAACCTGCTGATTTTTCGCCTGCTGTTTAAGATCCAAATCAAAAAGCCTATTAACAAGAGCGTACTGGCTATGTGCGGCCAGTAGTTGGATTTACTGATAAAGAAATATTTGTAAAGCCTTTTATTCAGGGTATAAGTTTTAACGACAGCAGAATCTAAAGTGCTTGTATTTTCGAGTTTGTGCATGTCCCAAATAAAACCATACTCATTTGTCATAGCTTTAATGGTGAATTCATGTATCTTCAGGTCAATCCTGTCATCCAGGTCAATCAACAAAATAGAAAGGGAAGATACCCTGTTTTCCAGTAGTCCTATTTTGATGGTTGATTTTTCAGTAATGCTTTCTAAATTTTCCCACTTTTTTTCCAAAGCTTGTACCTGGATAAAGCACCTTTCTTTAAAATTGCTATCTGCCGGAGCTGTGCGCAACGCCGAATCTGCTTCAAATTCTTCAATATCTGTACCTGTCTTATCAAGCAAATTATTATAAATTGTTAGTTGGTCCTGCCAGGTGTTTAGCTGATCTTTTAGGTGGTCGATCATGCTGCGTATGGTAACAAGGTTTCCTAACGTAGTCGAGTTGTTGATGATCGTCCGCATCGAGCCCATCCGCTTTTCCAAAGTAGGCAGGTTTTGGCTGATATCTAAGGTGTCAAAGCCCCTGGAAAGATCTGAATTGGTTTCCGTATAGGAGCTGTTATAATCTTCAATTTTCCCAAGCAACAGGTTTAATGAACTTTTTGAGTGTTTAAAGGAGCGGATCAATGAATCCCTCTGCACCACCTTTTCCCGTAATGAATCCCGTAATGAATGATGCGCTTTTTTGTTTTTGACCTGTGCCAGGCTGTCCGGTGTTACGGATAGTAACATGATCGAAAATAAAGAAATGTAGATTAGTTTAGCTATGTGCTGCATGGGCTATTATCGAAGTATCAAATTTTATTGATCAGGTAAATACACTTCTGGCACTGCTTTTTTTTTCTTGGTAGCAACGTGGGTATTTTTTTACAGGTACAATTATATTTGCAATGGAACGAGATAGTCAATAGGAATGTTGCGTGCAGTACAGGTAAGTATTTGATATAACGGCACCAAGGCGCACAAAAAGTTCGTTATGAAGCAGAAGATTAGCTGTAGTCAGTCTTATCAGCCATCCAATTAGCGGCGGATGATCAAAATAGTTCCACTGAAATTTTAATGAGTAGGTCCAATAATAGGCTTCGTCGTTAGCCAACTCAATAGTGGAGGCAATAATGAGCCTTGCAATTGTTGAAACAACTATTAGTAAAAGTAATTTTTTCTGATAATTCAATACTTCAATTTTTTTTTTAAAAAAGTTGAAAATTGGAATCTTTTCTATTTAATTTAAAATTGTTTGTACAACATAATATTTACAACAATGCAAACACCAATTTTTATAGGGTAAAAGAAGCATCGTCATTTTTGATTTTTGGGTGATAAAAGAAGCATGGAAAATAAACCGGCCAAAATTTAAACATACCCTAAAAGAAAAAAAGATTTGGCCAAAACCAACAAGGCCGTTTTGATCAAAACAGCCTTGTTGGTTAATGATAAACCCGGAAATTAATCTTGTTTCAAAAAGCTGCCTTTTTGATCAAACACTAAATCTTTGCCTTTAACTTCGGCTTCGTACATTAATGTACCTTTAGCATCTGTTACCTTTCCGGCCTCCGTGATTTTTACGCCTTTATAATGTTGTTTTACATACGCGGCAACACCAGTAGGTAATTCATTTACAGGGATTGCAACTACCTGTTCTATAAAAGTTCCGTCAGGCATAAATTGAACCGACGTGTCTTCGCCAGACTTACCGCCCCAGTTGGCTTCATAATTACCTTTTTCTTTTTCCCAGGTTACTTTGGCAGCATTGGGATATTTTTTTAACAAAGTAACTTTTACAGAAGCCGGAACAGAAGATGTTTGTACTTTCTGGGCAGTAGCTATACCTGTAAGGCATCCTGCCATTAACATACTTAAAAGGATCTTTTTCATGTTTTTATTTTTTATTCAAGTATAGAACAACATTCTGTGTTCTTTTTGGAACACACGATGCCAGAAAATAAAAATCTTGTAAAAATTTATGTATTATTTAAAAAATTTGGGTCTTTTTACAAGCAAAATAAACAGGAAAAATTAAGCATTTAAATGAAAAAGCTATTATTGGGTTTCGGGTTTGCATTTAAGGGGATTGCCTTTGCAACCAAAACGCAACTTAATTTCAGGATACACCTTGGTGCTATGTTCCTGGCTATCGTTTTAGGCTTCTGTCTAAACTTGTCTGCGGATGAATGGAAATGGGTAAGCCTTTGTATTGCTTTGGTTTTGACTGCCGAATTAATGAATACTTCCCTGGAAACATTAACTGATTTGGTTTCGCCCGGATTTCATCCTAAAGCAGGAATGGTAAAAGATATGGCCGCTGCCGCAGTGCTTATAACCGCTATTTTTTCTCTGGTTATTGCGTTCATTATATTTCTACCTAAAATTTTATTGTTAATCCTGTAATGTTTAGTTATAATGGTATTTTTTATTCAGCAATCGCTGCAATTCCCAAGTAAGCAGGGATGACCCTGCACCTACTAATGCGCCTCCCAATACGTCGCTTGGGTAATGCACCCCTAAATACATCCTGGAATAACCAACAGTCGCAGCATAAGCATAGGCAGGCACTACAACATACCATTTATGAAATGACAAGGTAAGCGAAGTGGCTGTAGCAAATGCAATGGAAGTATGCCCGGACGGAAAGGAGTAATCGGTTTCATTAGTTTTACCTACAATAAGATTAGGATACGCAATATAAGGCCTTTGGCGGTGGGTTAATTGTTTTAACACCACCGTTGCCCCCTCTGCAATTAGAATTGAACCACCTGTTTCAAATGATTTTATAGTCAAGTCCCGGTCATGGTTTATAAAGCCTGTTATCAGCATTGTTGCCGGTACTGCCGCAAATGTTACATAAACGGAATTTGAAACGAACCGCCAACTTTTATCGGCAGGGCTTAAAGGCCCGTTTATTTTTTCCAGTAACCTCAGATCAAGACTTTGAGCACTTACCGCATGTAAGGAAATTTTCAGGAATAGGATTGATAGGAATAGATTTTTCATCATTTTTTTACAAATAAACATTTTTATAGGATAAAAGAAGCATTGGGATTTTTTCTTTTATAAATTTAACACTTGATAGAAAACACCTTTCCAACTGAAGAATTGCAGTTCCCTTATCGGCTTAAAACAAGCGGCACAGGTACGTAAAACGCTTTAAAAAGAGATGTTTTCGGGGGCAAGGGATTTTAAATAACCAACAGCAACAACGCGCTGTAACATAGTCATCCCTGTTTGGTAAAAAATAGGACGGTAAATAGAAATCTACCTTAACTTACGAATTGCTAGGTTATGTTAAAGCTATAATTATCAACGCCATAATTACTGCCTTGAATCCTTTGTACTCATGAACTGACTCAACTGGCTTTGTTATACAAGATGGATAGGAATATATGCCGATAGCTAAAGAAGTACGCCCTTCATGCTTTAAAAGGACAAGCTGGCAGCGTTTGCAAAAAGCATGGCCAACGCCGGAGCGAAAGCCTGCTTCCGATGCAGTCCGCTGCCCTCCTGTTAAAGCTATTTTTCTTACCTTTCCCAATAAGGCCTAAAGATACTAACATACACTAATTGTATCCCTATACTTAGTTGACATTCAGTGTTCTTTTCACAAGAATTGCCTTTTGATAATCATATAATCCTGTATTGCCTTTTTCTTGTGCTTTTACCGTTGGCTGTGGTATAGCTGGTTTTACATTATTGTCCTTTTTACAAGATCCCAGGCTGATTACAGATGTAATCACTAATAAAGCAAATAACTTTTTCATAATTATAGGTTTTGTTTGTAATAATTGATTTTAACTAATTATAGTATATTATGAGAGCCTGTTTAAAATTTGTCCGATATGTTTTCTATGCTTCTTTTATCACCTAAAAAATGGCAGGCATCTGGTTTTGGTTTGTTTAAATTGACGCAGTCACCAATTTTTATAGGGTAAAAGAAGCATTGCCATTAATCTTGAGCATATAGAAGAATCTTGTATAAATTTAAACAGGCTCCAAGTATAAAAAACTTTATATGCAAAGATTTCATATAACTTCTTACGGTCCCGTGACCGGGTTCACAAATTGCCACATCGCACTGTACCAACCTGTTTGAGCTCCCGAGTATTGGGCATAACCTGTAAGATTCTCAATGTGGATCATTTCAGATGTTTGCCACCTGTTTTGAATATTGATCCAGCTACCAGAAGCCGCAGGTGCCGACCACATCGCACTATACCATGTCGAATTGCCAGCAGTACATTCAACAGAACCATTTTGATCTTCTACATGCATCAGGTTTCCGGTGGCGCGGTTTTTTAACAGAAAATAGCCTCCTCCCGCATCAACTTTAGCCCACTGGTAATTAGCTGTTGTTGGGCTGGTTCCATAAGAAACTTTACCATTCCCTGAATCATATAAATAACTGGTGGACTGATACCGGTTGATAATTTGATAATAAGTAGTTCCCGCACTCTGGTTGGTGGTGAACACCTTATATTGATAGGCGGCCAAAGAAGTTTGCGAGCCTGAAGTTAAGGTTACCGCACTACCTGAGTAAGCATCTTTGTAACTGCCTGCAAACCCCGCCGGGATCGTATAGCTTGATGTAGCGTTCCTAAGGTTAACCATGACCACCACCTTTTCGGTGCCCGAAATTTTGGTGAAAGCACAAACATTGGCATCCGAATAGCTTGTCATTGTGCCCCTGCGTATAGCTGTACTACTTGTCCTGTAATTGAGCACCTTTGTAAATTCGGCGGTTATATTGGCATTCTGGCTCCAGTCGATTTTTACATTTGTATATGGCCAAAATATTTGCTGGTTAAAAGCTACTTCCTGGCTGCCAAAAAGAAAAGGGACGCCCCGCATGTAGGCGCAAACAACGAAGTTGGCCATTACACCGGCCGTGCCTTTAAAAACCTTGATGGCGTTACCGTCGGATGACCCGTCCACGTCATGGTTATCAGTGTACCTGATTATTTGCTGACTTCCAGTTGCGTTGGTGTATTCGTAGTTAGTAGAGTTGGTAATATCCGTTGATACGTTTTCTCCGTTAAGGCTGATCTTTTTTAACGCGTTATAGTAAAACTGGTCTCCAAAATTGAAGTCAAAACCTGTCTGGAAATTTTCGCGGCGGTCGCCTTCGGCAAACATCAGCAGTTTGTGCGAGCTGATTCCCCTGAGGTTATTGATGGCTTGAGTCCAGAAATCAAGCGGTGGGTTATTGGCGAAATCGCAGCGAAACCCATCAACGTTGGCTGCAAATACCCAATAGCGCATAGCGTTGATGATGGCCGTTCTCATGCTGGTATTGCCAAAATTTAAACCGGCTACGTCAGGGAATGAGGCAAGCTGCAAAATGTTGTTGTTGCCGTCACGGTTGTACCAATCCGGATGTTGGGTTGTCCAGGGATGGTCCCATGACGTTCCGTTCACAACAAAATCTAAGATTACAGCCATACCGCGGCTGTGCGCGCCATCTACCAGGGTACGCAGATCGGTTAAGCTACCATATTCTGCCGCCACCGAATTAAAGTCTTTAATAGAATAAGGGGAGACAGAGCTTTTGGAATCGGTGCCGTGGGGATACACGGGCATAAGGTAGATAACATTGGTGCCCACTGCCTTGATATTATCCAATCGGGCTGTAACTCCGGCCAGGTTGCCGGCGGCACTAAAAGGCCGGATATTTACCTGGTATAGGTTAACATCCATGGGATAGGGAACGCCTGCAAAGGGGGTTCCATACTGTGGAGGGTCTTGAGCGTGGGCACTGTTCATAAACAGTACCGAGAAAAGCAGTAACGCAACTTGTAGCCCCTTTCGCCAGAAACAGGCAAAAGGGTTTAGGGATTTTGTTTTCATAATTTATCACGTTTATAATTGGTTTCTTTCAAAATCACTTTCATAGGGCCTTATCACAGCATTTTAATTTGCTGTATGCCTCAATAAAAATAATTTGCTCCTCCTATGTTGCGCTTATTTTAAGCCCAACTGTCGGAGTTGATTTAAAAGTAATATTTAACGTCGGTATATAATGGCATGCCTGGTTAGTTCATGCTGCCCAAACGTAGTTAAAAACTTACAGGAAATCATGAAAGGAAGAAGTAATATAGAATTAAAATCAGAATGAAAATTTAAACAATCTGATTTACAAAAAGTTGTATATTCAAATTGAAAATAATATATGAATTTTTTATTGTTGGAGGCGATAGAAATAGCTGTATAAAGCCCTGTTGTTTGTATTTATCAATACTTAGGGCCTGTTTAAATTGACACAAGATCCTTCAATAGGATCAGGATTAATGCCAATGCTTCTTTTACCCTAAGAAAATTAGTGTTTGCGTCAATTTAAATAAAACAAAACCAAATCCTTGCCATTTTTTAGGTGATAAAAGAAGTATAGGAAAAATATCGGACAAATTTTAAACAGACTCTAATAATTGTCAACATCATGTACTTATTTAACAAGCGTTACTGGTATTTGTTAATCACATGCACACTTCTTAATTATAATGCTTCGGCACAAACAACAATTAAAAAACTTCCTGCTAAAAAAACAACAACAGCTCCGGAGATTGATGGTAATTTAAATGACAAAGTTTGGAAAAACGCACCTGTTGCAACAGATTTTATTGAACTAAGCCCTACGGCAGGCAGGCATGAAAAACCGGAGGAACGTACCGAGGTCCGCATCTTATATGACAACAACGCTATTTACCTCGGTGCCCGCATGTATGAAACAAATTCAAAAAAAATAGCACATGAACTGGCTGATAGAGATAATTACGGGAATGCTGATTACATCGGCATCATACTCGATACTTACTTGGATGGAATTAATGGCTCCGGTTTTTATGTTACGGCAGCAGGGGTTCAGTTTGATGCCAAATATTCAAACGGTGGTACAGAAGATGCCAATTGGAATGCTGTTTGGCAAAGCAAAGTAAAAATTGATAAGAACGGTTGGACTGCCGAAATAAAAATACCTTTTTCTGCTTTACGGTTTCCTAAGAAAGACACACAAATATGGGGAATGAACTTGGTGCGTAAACGGCAGTCAGAACAGAAAAAAATGTTTTGGAATGAAATTGACCCTAAAAAGAACGGCTTTATCAACCAGGAAGGCCAGTTAACAGGTATAGAAAAATTAACACCCCCGCTCAGGCTTTCGTTTTACCCGTATGTCTCTACTTATTTTAACAATTATCCCTATAACAAAGCAGGTGTTCAAAACACAACCCACTCTATAAACAAGGGTATGGATATAAAGTACGGCATTAATGAGAGCTTTACGCTTGATTTAACTTTGATACCGGATTTTGGACAGGTTCAGTCGGACAACCAGGTATTGAATTTAACACCCTTTGAAGTAAAATACAACGAAAACAGGCCTTTTTTTACGGAAGGCACAGAGTTGTTCAATAAAGGTAATTTATTTTACTCACGCAGAATTGGAGGCATACCCATTAATTATAGTAATATTGTTTTAAACAAACACGAAGCTGTTGTTCAAAACCCGTCGGCATCTAAATTGCTTACAGGTGCCAAACTAACAGGCCGTTCTGTCAACGGCCTTGGTATAGGTATTTTAAATGCCGTAACACAACCGATGTACGCTATACTTCAGGATTCTGTTGCAGGGGGAAGCCGCAAGGCACAGACTGCGCCTACTACCAATTATAATATTCTGGTTTTGGATAAAAATTTAAAATATAATTCTTCTGTTACTTTAATAAATACAAATGTTGCCCGTTTTAGTAAAGATTATAATGCTAATGTAGGGGGCTTTGTATTTAACCTGAACAACCCTAAAAACACTTATGGCCTGTCCGGATTTGGCTTTATTAGTGATTTATCCTATTCAAACAAAAGCAGTATAGCAGGTTATACCTATGAAGCCAGCGGAGGCAAAAAATCAGGTAATTTTACTTGGAACATAACCGAAGATTTTGCAAGTGAAAACTACAGTCCAAACGATATCGGGCAGTTAAACCATCCTAATTATTTTGATCATAATATTAATGTACAATATTCAAATTTTAAGCCTAAAAAATATTTTACACAGTGGCATCTTTGGAGCCATACCTACTATTCGCGCCGGGTTGCACCAGCAGCCGAACAAGCATTAAATGAATCACTGGGAGGCAACTTCAATTTAAAAAACTTTTGGTCTGGTTATTTTGACCTGAATAAACAATATACAGGACAGGATTTTTATGAACCCAGGATTGAAAATAGTTTTTACAGAACCCCTGTTGCTTATAATTTTGAGGGCGGCTTAAATACCAACGGAGTTAAAAAGTTAAGTGGAGGTTTCTTTTATTCTAAACGATTGGTGACTAATGGTGAAAATGGCAGAAGCAGTTTTACACGGGTATATTATAATTTAAGGATTAATAACGAGTTTTCTTTTGGCCAGAATATAAGTTATAATCCCGTACATGATTATATAGGGTTTTTTTCGACCGGAAGTAATAGTACAGTTTCAGTATTTTCTTTATACAATCTCAAAACAGTTGAAAATACATTTACTTTAAAATATACTTTCAATAATGTAATGGGATTGAATCTTAGGGCAAGGCATTATTGGTCTAAGCGCAATAACTTTAAAAATTACACTTTACAAAAAGATGGAAATTTGTTAGGGTATATAAACACTCCTTATGGGCCAAGTTCAGATACAGACTTTAACACGTTTAATCTTGATCTGATTTATGCCTGGGAATTTTCGCCTGGAAGTCAGTTGAGTATTGCTTATAAAAATGCGTCCCTTACAAGCAATAACCAAGCTACCAGTGGTTATTATTATAACCTGTTTAATACCTTTAAGCAACCCCAGAACAATAATTTTTCAATCAAACTGCTTTATTATATTGATTACCAGAATTTGAAAAGGTCACTTTTTAAAAGTTGACCCTAATAAGGGCCTTTTTAAAATTTGCTTAATAAGATTTCCATGCTTCTTTTATCACCTAAAAAATGGTAAGCACTTAGTTTTTAATTTATGTTAAATTGATGAAGGCACCATTTTTTATAGGGTAAAAGAAGCATCGGCATTAATCCTGAGCCTATCAAAGGATCTTGTATAAATTTAAACAGCTTCTAAGCTATTTAAAAAAGTTGTATGTAAAAAAGTTAAAAAAGAGCTGCCGTTAATTGCCGGATAATTTATTGATTATGAATAACGGCAACCCGGGTTAGCATGACCAATTATCCAAGCAATCTGACGGGCAGCCCATGGCAATAGATATCAAATTTTAAGATACCAAGTGAAGCTTTTTTTTGGATGGATACAATAGGCGAAATTCGAAAAATCATGAACGTTTAAATAATACAAGTGTTGCAATGGTACTTTATTGTCCATAAGAATTATGTTGAACCGTTCTTAAACAGCTTTTAAAAGCATAACTGAATCACATTTTCTATTATATATAGGGCTGACTGCAGCCTGGCAAAACAGACATAGGCCAACATTATACTCTGCACGATGATCCTGGCATTAAAGGCCAATGTCGGCCAGATCACCGATACTTACAGGAATGCCTATCCGCAGGCAAAGATATTGGCGCCGGGCGAAAATGATTTTACGCCAATCAAACGGCAGGCTCTATTTCACCAGATCAAGAACAACAATTGGGACTGTATCATCCTCACGCACGACCAGTTCGGCAAGATCCCACAGTCACCGGAAATCCAACAGCAGATATTTGAGATCGAGCTGGATAACATCGACCGCGACCTCGACACGCTGAGGTCATTGGGCGGCGAAGTATCGCGCAGTATCTTAAAGGGCTTGGAATTGCGGAAAAATAACCTCGAAGTCAAACTGAAGGTCGTCTTGAATACCATTGATCAAAAAAAGGACACCGGCATCAATTTCCAGGAAATGAATGTGGATCACCTCTTTGTTGATGAGTCGCATAAGTTCAAGAACCTCACCTTTACCACACGGCACACGCGTGTGGCCGGGCTGGGCAATACGGACGGCAGCCAGAAGGCGCTGAATATGCTTTTCGCCGTGCGCACCTTACAGCAAAAGTTTGATGCCGATCTCTGCGTTACCTTTTTGTCTGGTACGCCGGTCTCCAACAGCTTGACCGAAATGTATCTGATCTTCAAATACTTGCGGCCGAATGAATTGGAACGGCAGCACATCGGCAATTTTGATGCATGGGCCGCGGTGTTCGCCAAAAAAACCACTGATTTTGAGTTTTCGGTCACCAACCAGATCATTGCCAAAGAGCGCTTCCGGCATTTTATCAAGGTACCTGAACTGGCCTTATTTTATAACGAGATCACGGACTATAAAACGGCGAAACATATCAGCCTCGACAAACCTAATCTGGAAGAAACGCTGGTGAATATTCAACCGACTCCCGATCAGCAGGAATTTATAGCTAAGCTCATGAAATTTGCCGAAACCGGCGATGCTACACTGATCGGCCGCCAGCCGCTGACACCGGAAGAAGATAACGCCCGGATGCTGATCGCGACCAATTATGCGAAAAAAATGTCGGCCGATATGCGGCTAATCGATCCGGACTATGAGGATCATCCTGATAATAAGGTCAACGTTTGTGCCCGAAAAATTGCCGAGATATATAGGCTGAGCAAAGAGCATAAAGGAACGCAAATCGTGTTCAGCGACATTGGCACACCTAAGCCCGGCGTATTTAATATTTATGATGCGCTGCGGGACAAGCTGGTGAACGACTTTGACATCCCAACACACGAAATCACCTTTATCCATGACTGGAGCGACCGTCAAAAACCGGAGTTGTTCCGAAAAATGAATGCCGGAGAGATCAGGTTGTTATTCGGCAGCACCGAAAAGGCGGGAACGGGTTTGAACGTGCAGGCAAGGGTGTTGGCGATGCACCACTTTGATACGCCCTGGCGGCCCTCAGATCTGGAGCAACGCGACGGCCGCGGCGCGCGCCAGGGCAACTGGCTAGCTAAAAAACATTACGAAAACAAGGTGCTCAACTTTATTTATGGCGTTGAACAATCGCTCGATGCCTATAAGTTCAACCTGCTTAAAAACAAACAGACTTTTATTTCGCAAATGAAGAACTGCGAGCTGAATGTCCGGACTTTAGATGAAGGCGCGCTGGATGAAAAGAACGGCATGAACTTTTCCGAGTATATCGCCATCCTTTCGGGTGATACCACGCTGCTGGATAAGGCGAAGGTTGAAAAGAAGGTGGCGCAACTCGAAGGTTGGAAATCGGCGCATTTCAAGGAAGTCGCCCGCAACCGCTATAGCCTGGAACGTGCCGAAAAGGATTTGGCGGACACGAACAACGCCTTGGCCGGCTTGCTTAAAGACGAAACGCAGTACAAAAAGGAACTAAAGCATACCACCGATGGCACCAAGCTCAATCCGGTGTCGCTGACCGGCTACGATTTTGCCGATTCGGAAACATTGGGTAAAAAGCTGATCGACCTTTACCGCAACTGGCAGCCAAAAAAAGGAGGGCCGGAAGAAAAACAGATCGGAACGCTTTATGGCTTCGATTTATACATCCGCCAGCAGCGTGAGGCTTATGAAGAAAACGATATTTTCAAATACCGCCAGCAAAATCATTTCTATTTAGAGGGTCCGGGCGGTATCAAATACCAGGCAAACGGGGGCCATCCTAACGTGGACAATCCAAAATTGGCCGCGCGTTATTTTTTAAACTCGATTGACAAAGTTTCCGGCTTACGTGAAAAATATGAGAAACAGCAAACCGAACTGGTAAAGGAAATTCCAACCCTGCGCGAATTGAGTCAAAAGACCTTTGACAAAGAAGGCGAATTGACTGAATTGCGGGTGGAACTTCGCCGCCTGGAGGGCGAAATCTCCGCAAAGATCAGGGAAACACAAATGAAGGGCATGCCGGAGCAGCCGGAGGATGCCCCGGAAACTAGCCTTGACCATTCGGAAAACCTGCGCCCATTGCCCCTGCAGTCTTTTGAACAGCAGGGTTATCCGGCTAATGGCCTTGGCCAATAAAAGTTGTATCATTCAAAATTTAATTTCAATGACCATGGTGCAGTTTGAACATTATCAATGCCCGCTGCACCGCTATACTTTTTCCGTTAAACCTATAAGGCAATGGGTGGAACGACGCTGCGAGGGACGGGTCCTCAATTTATTTGCAGGGCAAACTTTATTGAATGTCAACGAAACGAGAAATGACCTTGACCCGGATATGCGTGCACCTTTTCATTTGGACGCGCTCGCATTTCTGCGGGGATGGCAGGGGGACACGTTTAATACCATCATCCTTGACCCGCCTTACGCTTACCGCAAAAGCATGGAAATGTACAAGGGCATGATATGCAGCCCTTTCCGCCAGTTGAAAGATGAAATTCCCCGCTGCCTGGAACCAAACGGCAGTGTGATCACATTTGGCTACCATTCTGTCGTGATGGGAAAAAACAGACATTTCCGATTAGAACGGATCGCGCTCTTCAGTCATGGTGGCGCGATTCACGACACCGTTGCCTGCGTGGAAAGATACAGCCCAGTTGCGGCAAATAGCATTTAATCTCTACTTATTTACGGTGGAACTGCCCAGCCCCTCCTTCTACCCAATGAAAACAATCACCCATGGAAGACCGCCGAAGGCAGCCCTCCAGCTATTAAAAACTAAGCGAAATGGCGATCTCTTGAGCACCATTTAAACAAGATAATTCACGAAAAATCAAATTATTTATGGAAGAAACACATGAGCAGCATAAATTGCACGGCTTTATGCAATGCGCAATATATGTATCTATTGCGCTCGAAGCTGCTATATTTATTTACAAGGACGCTCCATTCTGGGGCTTTTTTGCAAAGGCGCTTAATAAGCTAAGTCATATCGCCATTTATCACGAGCTTATTTATAGTAAACTGTCCACACTCTTACTGATCTGCCTGGTCAGCATCGGCACTTTGGCAAAAAAAAAGCAAGACCTTGACCCCAAGAAACATATTATTTATCCTTTGTCGCTGGGACTGTTCCTGTTCTTTGGCAGTATCCTGTATTATAACCGTCCCTCGCCTTTGGCTTTTGCTTATACCACGTGGTTCAACTGGGGTTATATGGTCTGTTCACTGGTAGGTGCTATGCTTACCAGCCTTTCTTTGGACAATGTTTCAAAGATGATCCGTTCCGGTCTAGGCAAGGATATTTGGAATGTGGAAGGCGAAAGCTTTATGCAGCCGGTCTTGAAAGTGAACACGCCCCATTCGGTAAATATTCCGATGCAGTTTTATTTTAAAGGCAAGGTAAGGGATGGCTGGATTAACATTGTCAACCCTTTTCGCGGCACCATCTTAATCGGTACGCCGGGTTCCGGCAAATCGTTTGGCGTAGTGAATACCTATATCCGCCAGCTGATAGCCAAAGAGTTTTGCTGCGCGGTGTATGATTACAAATACCCGGATTTGGGTAAGATCGCTTATTACCATTACCTGCTGGCCAAGCAACAAGGTAAATGCAAAAAGCATGGATTTCACGTCATCAATTTGAACGATGTAGAGCGCAGCAGGCGTACCAATCCCTGGCGCAGTGACTACCTGCGTTCGCTCGCTGATGCATCCGAGGGCGCAGAAGGGTTGGTTGAGGCGATGAAAAAGGGCGATAAGGGCGGCGGCAGCGACCAGTTCTTTACCCAGTCGGCGATTAACTTCTTATCGGCATGTATTTATTTTTTCAGCAAATACGAAGGCGGCAAATATTCCAGCTTTCCGCATGTGCTGTCTTTTTTAAACCACTCTTACGAAGATATTTTTAATACACTGTTTTCCGAGCCGGAACTGGTATCACTGCTTTCGCCTTTCAAAAGTGCTTATGTCCAAAAAGCATTTCCGCAACTGGAGGGCCAGATCGGTACGCTTAAAATATTTATATCGAGACTGGCGACGAAAGAAACCTTTTGGGTGTTTTCCGGAGACGATTTCAATCTGAAGGTGTCCGATGTCAATAGTCCCGGCATTGTTGTTTTGGCCAATGACCCGAATACACAGAACATCAATTCTGCCTGCTATTCCGTGGTCATGAACCGGATGACTAAACTGATCAACAGCAAGGGAAACTTACCATCGGCTTTGATCATTGATGAGATACCGACTTTGTACACCTATAAAATAGAGAACCTTTTGGCAGTTGCCCGCTCGAACAAGGTGGCCATATTAATGGGTTTGCAGGAATTGCCGCAGTTCAATCAACATTACGGAAAAGATACCGCGGCAACGATCACTTCCGTGGTCGGCAACGTGCTTGCTGGCTCCGTGCGCAACAAAGAAACGTTAGACTGGCTGGAACGCTTATTTGGCAAAAACAAACAGATCGGCGAAAGCCTGTCGATTGACCGCAACAAAACCTCAACCTCCCTGCAGGAGAAGCTTGAGCCGCTAATCCCGGCAGGCAAAATGGCTTCATTAAATACCGGCGAGCTGGTGGGGCTGATCGCGGCCGACGTGCAGGAAAAATACACGGGTAAATTTGAGACCTCGGCGATCAACTGCAAAGTTCATTTGCCTAAGCAGGAATTGGAACGTGAAGAAGCCGGTTACCGCGAGTTGCCGCTGTATTATGACTTTGGCGGTAAAAAGGAAGAAATCCTGCGGCAGAACTTTATGCGCATCAACAATGAAGTCGAAGCGGTCGTCAACGCCTTTCGCAAACTGCCGCCGCAAGTCGAAATAGCCTCAAAGGCGGGCATGGGTAAAGTTAGAAAATAACAACAAACAATTTTTTATGACTGATGACCTGAAAGGTACACCCGTACTGGTGCACCCTGAATTAGGATTTGACCCTGTTAAAAGGCAAGGACAGATCGGCCTGATCACCTGGGCCGACCTGCTGAACGATGATGTCTTCGTCAGCTTTGGTGACGTTACAGGACTATATTCGAGCGACGCACTTCTGGTATTGTTACCCACTGGTGAGATACACCAAAACCTCAACCCTATGGCCTCTGAAATGCCGTTTACCGACCTGAAGGCACTTGCGCTAGTCGAACTCCTTTTACGCTACTATGGGGAGAACAAAGCTGTGAAGGCAATGGAACTAGTCAGAGATCATCAAAACATCCGGCCATACTGCCTGGATACATTGCAAAATCAAATAGCACAAAACATTTCAAAAAACTATGGACGTGAATAAATTCCTTTGGTGCTGCCTGGCGGCCCTGCCGCTGCGGCACCTGCAACTAAATTCGCCTTATGGGTATAGGGTACATCCGGTCACCGGTCATTATGCTTTTCACAGCGGTATCGACTTTCGTGCCCATGCTGATAGCGTTTATGCCATACTGGACGGCGTGGTCAGCGTTGTCGGCCATGACCGGATGCTGGGTATTTATATCCGCCTGGACCACGGGGACTTTCAAAGCAGCTACGGACACTTATCGCAAGTATTTGTAGGCACCGGCGACACGGTCGCTGCGGGTGATGTGTTCGCCCTTACCGGCTCAACAGGCCGGGTAACCGGAGAGCACTTGCATTTCAGCGTAGCTTTTCATCACCACAGCATCGACCCGCTCAAATTCCTGCTGGACATTCAAAAACTTAATCAAAATAATAAGGAGACAAAACCATGAGTAACAATTTCAAATCAGTAAATGAACGGGTTAGCGAGAAAATGACCGCTGACCTGAAACGCGGCATCTCGGTCTTTCAAAAGCCCGACAACAGCATGAACAGCGCCATGCCCTTTAACCTGGAAAGCGGAAACCATTATTCCGGCGCTGCCGCGCTGACACTGCTGATGCAGCGGCGCGACGACCCGCGCTGGGCGACCTTCAATCAGGCCAACCGCAACCGGACGGCCGTACTTCCGGAAATGACCGGCACTTTTATCAGCTTCCCATCCAGCTACGCCATCAGGAAGATGGTTGACGACAAGGGCGAGCCGGTCCTGCGCGACAACGGCTCACAGCGTACAGAAAAGGTACGGCTAAAAGAGCCGGAACTGGTAGAGGCCAAAGTATTTAACGGAGAACAGCTGCGCAAGCTGCCAAAATGGGAAAAAGAATCGCAATTGGTTTCACCGGCAGAACGGGCGGAGGCGATCCTGGACAACAGTAAGGTGGCCATTGAGCATGGCGGCGATGATATGCTCTATGACCGACAAAGTGATACGATTGTCATACCCGAAAAGGAACAATTCGCTAACCCGGAACAGTACTTCGCCGAGGCGCTGCACCAGCTTGCGCACCGCACAGCGGCATTGGAACTTAACCAATCGCAGGAAAAATCGGTCGATCAGCCGGCCAATAGTAAAATGGAACTGCGTACGAATTTGGCCTCGCTGTTCCTGAGCAAAGAACTGAACCTTCCCTATGACCTGAACTACCATGTGGGTTATGTGAACAGCTGGGCACAGATCTTAAAGGACGACCCGGCGGAGTTGTTTAAAGCGGCTGACGATGCACAGAAAATTTCAGATCGTGTAATGGGATTTGAGCAGCAAATCGGGCAAAGACAGGAGGTGCAGCAGGCGCAGCAAAATACTGCTGCCGTGCCTAATCAGTCACCGGCCGAAGCTGCTTTAAACCCAGATAAGCTGAACAAAGGCGAGATCATCCCCTACGACGGCAAGGAGTTTAAGATGGTGGCCGAACTAAAAAACAAAGTTTACCAGATGCAGGACCTCACCGATAACCGCAAATTCAAAATGAGTTCGAAGGATGCGTTATTTACCAATTTACTGGAAGCGCGGAATTATTCACAGGAAAACGTGCTGAACCGCGATACCGGCAGCGAAGCCATTGAAGAAGAAACTTCGCTTAACGCGGAAGAAAACCAAGGTTACAGCATGGGCATCTAAAATTAAATCAACATGATAAAGAAAGTATTTGATCAGCAGGATCTTCCTTTGGAAGACCTGCAAAAAATCCATTTGGCGAGCAATGGCGAATTGCTGTTGGACCGCGATGACCTTAACGCGATGCTTGCTGGCAGGCGAACCGATATGCTGCGGCTTGAGAATTTGGAGTTGGACGGCGCGTTGATTAAAGAACTGGATGCGAAGTTATCGCTGCAGTTGCAGCCGGACGGCAACCTTAAATTACTATTACATCCCATCCATCTCGAACCTGAAGTGCCGTCGTTTTTGAACAACACGCAAGCGGAGATGCTCGAAAAAGGTGACATCGTCAATTTGCAAACAATGATCTTTGACGACGAGGGCAATCCGAAAGAAGTATTGGTAGAGTTTGATAAGGATACCAATGAATTTATCGTCACCGACACCGAAAAAATCCAGGCCCCCGATATGGTCAACGGCATCCCCTTAACGGCTGAGGAAAAAGAAAGATACAAAAAGGGCAAGGAAGTGGAGGTAGCCGATGGCACGACGTTCCAATATTCGGGTACTGAGAAACAGGGCATGCGTTCCGACAAGCTCGCGCTGGTTGCCTCGATCCTGATTGATGGCGGTGTGTCGTATTTGTTGTATAATGGTTTAAACGCCTTGCTCGGTAACAAAAACGAAGAAAATGCCAAACGCGGCTTCGGCAGGAACTATCACGCCGCGGTACAGGATATGCAAAGGCAGGAAGCAAGGAACTTCACGCAATCGGTGGATGATGGTCCTAGCGAGGGATACGGCGAAACGGTTTCCCGCTGATGCATCCGTTTTTAACCCGCTTGGGGGTTGATTTGCAGGTGCAGCAATTTTTTGAGCCATATTTTAGGACGGATGAAACCGGTAACCTCCTGTTCGATTACGGTGATGGCCTGGAGCATTTTGGTTTTGCCTTTCACAAGGTGCCGCTTTCCCAAAATTTTTGGATGGCGGGCAACCGGAACTTTTCTCAGGTCAGGCAGGTCGTTATCTGCGCCTCCGCCATGGAAGCGGTTTCCTGGCTGAAAAATAAGCAAGCTGCCTTTTCCAGTTGGGAAGGGCTGTTGTTCCTTTCGGCCGGCACTGCTGTCCAGTCGGTCCATGGCCAATGGCTACATAGTCATTTGCATAATCAGGAGTTCCGGTTGGTGTTTGGCCGCGACCTGCTTGGCCGTATTGCCGACCTGAAATTGGCGGCGGCAATCCGCGGCTGGCCGGTCGAGATATACCATGACTGCGAAAACATCTTGGTTAGCTTCCGTTCACGGGCTTTTTCTTTCAACCAGGATGCGTTCAGCCTCCATGCCTTTGAAAAAGCGGCCAAATGCCGTTTTGGTGTCCCTGCCGATAAGCCAAAGGGTTTTAACAATTACTTCGATATGGTAAAGGCATCCGCCTTTCCCACCTCTAATCCTTAAATACATGGAAAATCAAATCTTAAACATGCCGCAGGTAATCAGCCTGCGGCCTACCTCAGTATTCGCTTTTATTAAAGTGTTGCCGCTGCTCATTTGTACGCTGGGCTTTTTATTTTTCGCCTGGTGGATTTATTCAGCTTTGATTTGGCTGGGCTTGCTGGCTTTAGTTATAGCTTTTTACCGCTTCAGCTCTATCCACACCATCCACTATTTGATCACGCCCAAAGTGGTCCGGGTTAGCTGCGGCATCTTTTTTAAGCAGACCGACCAGGTGGAACTTTTTCGGGTAAAAGACTATATCATTACGCAATCATTTCTGCTACAGGTTTTCCGCTTAATGGACCTTGAACTGCGCAGTACCGACCCTGTCAACCCGGTCATCTGGTTACGGGGTATCCCGCATTCGAACCTCGTGGATTTAATCCGCGAAAATGTGCAGGAGGGCCGCCGGCATAACAGAATTTACGAGATCAATTAAACTTTTTTGTAAAAAAGCTTTCTGTAAACTAATAATTTTAGTATATTTATAGTATGAGAACGGCGATATTTTTCCTCTTTACCACCTTTGTTTCCATCGCCTGCCTGGAGGCAGCTTTAGGCTCCAAACAGCCCGTCCTGCCTTATGTCATCGGCTTAGGCGTATGGGCATTGTTCGCTTGGTATTGTTCAGGGCGCATGAAAAAGAAGGCTGAAAGACGCTACCATGAACAGCAGTTCCGGAATTTTAGGCGTTACCAAATGCGAAAACCGAACCGTTAACTTATCAATTTTTTTGATAGTTGACACTAGAAGATCTGCCCGCGGTTGATTTATCATCAACCGCGGGGTCGATTTCGTCATACGCCTAGTCGTTAATTAGGTTGACTTGGTTATTGAGATTCTGTTAAAATATTCATAATTATAGGTCATTTTATCTTTTTGCTGTTTAAATGTTTTGTCCTGTAAATTACATTATGTTAAGCAGGAGGCTGTTAATTAAACCTATTTCAACCTAAGTATGTGGACACAATTAGTTTTCAATAGTTATCGTTATTAACCGAGTGGGAAAGATAAGAAAAATGGGATTAAGCGAAGCCCAGTGCAGGGCCTTGGAAGCAGGGTTTCGCTCAGGCGGCAGACATGCCTTCCGCAACCGCTGCCGGGTTGTCCTTTTAAAGCATGAATGCCGTACCTCCAAAGACATAGCACAGATTACCTCCATGACGGAGGTATCGGTCAATAGCTGGCTTAAGCGTTATGAAGCGGAAGGCATTGAAGGTTTACGCACCAAGGCCGGGCGCGGGCGAAAGCCGATACTGCAAGGGGAAGACAAAGAGTGTGTTTGCCGTTTGGTCAAAGCAGAGCGCCAACGTTTAAGCCAGGCCAAAGAGATGCTGGAAAAAGAACTCGGCAAGCGGTTCAGCCAAAAGACACTGAAGCGTTTTTTAAAAAGCTTGACTGCCGTTACAAACGCATAAGAAGGCGGCCAAAAGGTAAATGTGACGGGCAGCTTTACGCTGTAAGAAAGGAAGCTTTGCAACTGCTGGAAGGGCAAAGCAGGCAAGGCCGGATAGATTTGTTGTATGCCGATGAGGCGCGCGTGTCGCAGGAAGGTTATGTCCCTTATGGCTGGCAGTTTAAAGGTGAAGATGTGCATATAGAAGCCGCCAAAGGACGTGGGGCCAACTGCTTTGCCATGCTGTCCAGGGACAACAGGTTGGCATATAGCCTGACAGAACAGGCAATAACGGCCGGTTTTATAGTAGAACAGCTTGAAGGGTTTTCATTGGCAATAACAAAACCAACGGTAGTGGTACTGGACAATGCCCGGGTGCATACGGCAAAGCAGGTGAAAGAACGTTTGGCCTACTGGCAAAACAGGGGGTTGTACATCTTTTATCTGCCCCCTTACCCGCCGCAGCTAAACATAGCTGAAAGGTTATGGAAAGAACTAAAAGCAAGGTGGCTTAGACCAAAGGATTATAAAACAGCCGACAGCCTGTTTTATGCTGTCAGGCTCGCTTTAATGGCCGTAGGCAAGCACTTGTTTATTCACTTTTCTGACTTTAACTATAATACAAACTAATTGTGTACTGGTACTTATTATTAATAAACGTCTGCAAAAGAAAAACTTTTCCCAGGTTTCGTTATTTATTTGAAAATATAACGAAACTTACATATCGTTATATTTCTAAAAATATATTGATTGATTATGAGTAAAAGTTTATTTCCCGGCACATTAATACTTGTTTTTCTATCTGTTATAAGCATTCATGCTTCAGGGCAGGTTAAACAGACCAAACGTAACCAGCATTTAAAAGATTCTTTGACGCTTGATAGCGTGAACATCAAAGCATACAGATCCAAACATTTAGCAGACGTAGAAGGCACTTACATATTTGCAGGAAAAAAAACATACTCCATTACGCCGGACCCAGGTAGAGCAAACCTGTCAGGCAGTACAATCAGAACTATTTTTGCGACTGTGCCTGGCGTTAACGTTTGGGAAATGAGCGGTAATGGCTTTCAGGTAAACATTGGCACCAGGGGAACAGATACCCACCGCTCCAACGAAACTAATGTTCGTCAAAACGGCTATAACACCAGTTCAGATTTGTTTGGATACCCGGAGGCCCATTACGTGCCACAATTTGATGCTGTACAACAGGTACAGATTGTAAGGGGGTCGGCAGCCTTGCAATTCGGAAGTCAATTCGGCGGGATGGTTAATTATAAAATAAAAGAAGGCGATAGCACAAAAGTATTAGGCGTGCAAAGCGAGCAATCTGCAGGGTCCAATAAATACTTTAATTCCTTCAACGCCCTGGGTGGCAAAAGCGGCAAGTGGAGCTATTACGCTTATTTTGCAAGCCGTACCGGAAACGGATACCGAAACAACTCCGCTTTTAGCGGCCAGTGGTTTTATGCTAACCTGAAATATCAGTTTAATACTAAAGGCAGTGTTGCTTTACAATTTTCCAGGGTTAACTTTAAAGAACAGGATGCAGGAGGTTTGACAGATGCACAATTTAACGCTGATAGCAGGACTTCTACCCGTAGCAGAAATTATTTTGATCCCGAGATTAATATTCCTGCCATACTATTTGGTTATAACCTAAGTAATCGTACCAAACTAGAAGTAACGTCCCATATGATTATTGGGCAGCGCAACAGTGTACAGTTTTTAAATAACCCGAATGTTGCCGATACCGTTAATAAAAAACTAAATACTTACAATCCACGTCAGGTTGACCGTGATTTTTATACCGGCTTTACTACAGAGGCTCGCTTGCTTACCCGTTACCAGCTAGGAAGCTTAAGCAGCACTTTTACTTCCGGTTTAAGGTATTTTACAGAGCTTACCAAACGTGATCAAAAAGGTACAGGAACAACTGGTTCTGATTATGATTTAACGCTTACTAATCCTTACGGAATTGCCCTGAATCTGCGCACTAATAATTATGCTGCCTTTGCCGAAAATCTATTTCAGGTTACGCCCCAGTTTTCTATTACGCCTGGTGTCCGGTACGAAATTATTAATACTGGTCTTGATGGCTTAATTGATAATGCTAAAGACTATGTATCGTACAAAAACAAACGCCATTTCCCGCTTTTCGGAACTGGTTTAAAATATCAGGTAGCTAATAACAGCCAGTTTTATGGTAATATATCGCAGGCCTACAGGCCGTTTTCCTATGCCAACATTATTCCTGGTAATGATTTAGCTATTGTTAACCCTAACTTGAAAGACAGCCGGGGATATGATGTAGATTTTGGTTACCGAGGTAATATTGGCAACATCTTCAATTACGATTTTGATCTTTATTACGTATATTATGGTAACCGCATAGGAAACCTGACGGAAGTTAATGCTGCTGGGCAAACTTATATTTATACCACCAATATTGGTAATGCCGTAGCAAAAGGAATTGAAGCTTATACCGAAGTTTCCTTATGGAGAGCATTTGATAAAAGTTCCGTAAATGATATCCGCTTATTTAATTCATTCTCTTATGATCATGCGCGGTATATTAGCGGATCGCTAAGCAGTGGCAATAGCAATATCAGCTTAAGCGGTAACTGGCTAGAAGGTACACCGCAGTTTATTAACCGTGCCGGGCTAACTTATCTAAACCCTCATATCACTACATCATTGCTATTTAGCTACGTTGGTAAAAATTATTCAGATGCCAATAACACGGTGTTTAACCCAACAGGTTTAAGCGGTATTGTTCCGGCTTATCATGTATTTGACTGGTCGTTTAATTACAGCTTTCTGCAGCACTACCACATTTTTAGCAATATCAATAATGTTCTGAATGCTAAATATTTCACCAGGAGAATAACTATTCTTCCCGGACCGGGAATATTGCCTGCTGATGGAATTACCTTTAATGTTGGTTTCGGAGTTAAAATATAATTTGTAATAAACCAGTAATCGCCAGGGCTGCTAAAATGGTAAGACTTGAACCCTGTTTTTTACCATTCTTTGCCTGCAAATCCAGTAATAAAACCGATAATTGGATGATGAACTACTCATATTCTTATGATTGATAATACCAAGTTCAAGTTAAATGGAACGCTGTGGATTGAAATGGCAGAAGGGCCGGTGATTGGGCCGGGAAGGGTAGAATTGCTGGAACGAATCGGCCAGTGCGGATCAATCCGGCAAGCAGCAATTCAGATGAAGATGTCCTACCGGCAGGCATGGATGCTCATTGATCACATGAATACCCATCTTGATTCGCCGGTCGTTATTTCACATCGGGGAGGCAAAGGAGGAGGCTATGCAGAAGTAACGGAAAAAGGACGAAAAGTAATTGAGCAGTTTCATTTGTTTTATGAAAGGTTTCAAGCATTTTTAGTCGAAAGCAGCAAGGGTATTTATTTATAGGTATTGTGCTTTTTTGAATGATGAGCTAAAAGAATCCTGTGAGTATAATCATTTTTCTCCCCTTTGGTTTATAGCTAATATTACGCTAATACTATTTCAGGTTAATAGACCTCCCCTACGCAGTTTTGTGGCTTATTGGTTTGTGTTTTTGTTGCCTATGGCGAGGACTTAACTGAACATAATCATAGTTATAGGACAAAACGATGGCTTTGGCAGGAGAAATCTATGGTACTCACCTTATCTCGATTTTAGTAAGAAGCCAGCACTGCTCCTTTCATAATATTTATTGCATTAACCATATAACTAGAATCAAGCTTTACTGCATCATTAAAGCTAATCATTGCTTCTGGTAGCCTTTGAAGTTGTACAAGGCATATAGCTTTATTGAAGTAAAACCTAGCCTTTTCCTTTCCAGATAAGTGATGAATTCCCTTAGAATAACAATTACATGCCTCTTCAAATTGATTGTTTTTATAATAAGAATCTCCTGAAATTCCAAATTTTGCTACCGCATCCTGCGTTACACCTGATGGAGAAATTTTAAATTTTTCTTTTACGAAATCTAAAAAATCCAGTTCGTCGATGTTTTCGAAAAGCACTGGGTACAATAATCCTTCATCCTTTTTTGAATAGACAATTCCAAAATTTCCCTGTTTTATATGCAGGCCTACATAATTAAAATCTGTTTTTGAATTAAAAAAGTTAATAGTATAACCCCCATCTGCTGCATTAGCATGAGTGAGTGGTATATGAAAGGTTTTAGACATGTCAAGTACAATAGTCTTGTTACTAAAATAACTATCTAAATACCCCATATAATTAAACCTTTTTCCGTCAAAATGTACCCGTATTTTAAATCCTGCAACTTCTGGAATAGTTTCATCTTGTATAACGCTATCAATTGCTGTACTCATTTTTTGAAAAAGGTCAGTTCCAGTTGCCTCTGCAATTGATATAAAGGAGGTTTGAGATATAGCTTCATTTGTACCGAGCATACAAGTCTGGAACTTATTAAATGCTGCTTGTGAACCTATCCAGGATGATATGACAGGAGCAACTGAACCATTCTTAATTTCATAAATTAAAGGATCCGATATTCCAACACAAAAAATGAAGTCTGTTGCTTGCTCTGATAAATTATGCTGCTTCAATAACATCTGGATAATATCGGCAGTATTATGTGTTATGTTTATTTTTTGCAAAACTTGGTCAGCATAATCAATATTCCCAGCAAATGAAATGCAGTATTGATTACCAATGATTACTGTTTTGATTGCACCTTCCTTCGGATTATTTTTTTGCCTTTCACTAAACTCCCAATTATCGGGCGATGTTAATTTAGTATCACTTACTATATATAATCCTTTGCTGTCTTTTCTTGCTACAATTAAACTCATACGCAGGTGTATTAAGTCTAGTTATATTTAGATTTATATAACTTAGTTAACTCAAATATCTACAATTTCAATATTAACTATTCCTTTGGTAATGGAATGAGTGCTGATCAAATATTCCAGTGTTCGTTTAAAATTTCGAATTTCTCTATATTCCAATAATGATTCTTTAACATTTTTACCAATATGCTCTTTTTTGGAATAAAGATCAATTGATTTATTTAAGGCGTTTAAAGTAAAAGGAATATCTACAAGATGAAGTTCTCCATCAGAGGCTTTAGAAATATCTATTGAGAAATCGTAGTCCCGGATATGTTTTGGATCAACTTTCATTTTTTGCCAGCCGTCTTTTAGACGTTTTGCATGTACTTTGCTAAACATGTTCTCTGATAAATCATTCGGAATTAGTACTGTAAATTTTAACGTTGATATCTTAAACTTTTCGTCGTTTTGCATGGAAAATGTCTTCCCTTCAGCTTTATCCTCCAGTAGCCGCTCTACTGTTTTTTGAACAAAGTTTGTAAAATAACCATAGGCAAGCGCAGTAGATGGAAGAAAGCCCAAGTCAAAAGTTTTTTCTTTACTTAGAATTTGTCCTTTTATAATTTCAACAACTTTTTTGACTGATTCATTGAAATCAGGTGAGGATTGTTTTGGAAGCATAGGCAAGGTAATTCCAATTAGATCACTTGGTATCTTCAGCCCTTTTTCCATAACATAAAAAACTTTGGATCTTCCTAAGCCACCTGCGAAAAGTCCAAATTCAAAAAGAACATTATCCCGTGCGCCTTTACTTAGTTTTTTTCGGGAGATTACTACGTCATCCCCTGTAGCTATCAGTATAGCATAATCATAAAAAGCAATCTGAGAGATAAGATTATCGAAATTACTTTTATTAGGCTCGAATGCATTTGTCCAAAAGGTAATTTCTGCAAAATCAGTCAATTCATCTTCAATCCTTTTAGAAATTGCCAGTCCTTCAGAAGAAGAGCCAATAAATATACTTGGTTTAAAATCCATGTTAAATAACCTTATGATTTACGAAAGGATGCAACCATTTACCTTCAATTTGATACAGCTCATAAAATAAAAACCATTCATGTGTCCATGGTATTATCGTATTATACAAGCGAGAATTACTAGTCCAGCTAAAGTCTTTCGGATAGTGAAGGCATAAACTTTTATCATCTTTATACATGTGAATATCATCATGATATTCTATAATGGGATTGGTTACATATACTTTAGGATATTTATTCGGATCAAATTTGACTTTGTAATAATATATGGGCGAATAATCACTAGGCTGACAGTAGCCTTTACAGGTTAAAACACCGTTTGCTGTTTTAACCTGTAAAAAGTTATAATTCTTTTCCAGTAGATGTTTTTCTAAATTTAGTATCTTTCCTTTGTCAGGCTTATGCGTAGGAATAAAATTAACTGCCATAATTCCGGTGCTTTAAATGATTAACGCCGGTAGCACTGTTTACTCTACCATATTGATCTAACTTAGCCGTATTGGAAAGCACAGTTGCAGCAGAGGAAAATAGTGCATTTGCTCTTTTGTCGATATCTTCGTCAACACCTTCCGGAAACCGGTTACCTAAATATTCCCTCCAAATTTTCGAGGCTTTTAATTGATTTGGCTCATCAACCGCTTTTTGTCCTTCCGTAACAAAATCATCCAGCTCATCCTTGAATTTTTTCTTTTGATCATCGCTTAGCTTAGCCGTTAGATCATCGTATGGTTCAACTGGAGCAATACAACTTACCGAATAATAAACAACTGTTTGTATTGCTTTTAAAAGTTCAAGCAAGCACTGATCATCCCTATCTTTTTGAGGAGTGAAATTCCTTGCAGCCCATACAGCAAGAGCAATACCACTTGGCATTTTACAATTACATTTAGAGGCCCATGCTTTCAAATATTTGATAACTCGAACCAATTGTCCATCTGCATCTTTGTAACCTTCAAGCCAGGTAATCATGTGCCAAGGATCATCCTTGATCCAGCCATTCCCTTTAATAGCAAGATAAGAGTAAAGCTCTCCGGCAACCTCATAATAGACTGGAAAATCTATATTATAAGCACGTTGAAAATAAACACGAATACATTTTTTTCGATGGCTTGCTCCGTCCACTGTATGATCGTTTACAGCTTCAAATACATACCGTTGAACCGTTTCGGCACTTACGTTTGGTTTTTCAGGCAAATAAATACCCCTATCAGCATCATAAGTGCCATCTTCTTTAATGATGATGGTACGCATTCTGTGTGCTCGAGATCCCTGCGTGAAAAAACTGACAGACATATCTAATTTTTCTTTTAGTTTATCTGCAATCTTTTTTTCAAGTTTTTTTCTTGAGACCTTCATTTTTTGCATTTGATCTAATGAAGGGGTGATTTCTTTGCCGAAATCAACGAATAGTTTACTGCAATCAGCCATGTGTTTTTGTATAAAAAAATAAATATTACCACCTTTATTTAAGATGGGTTGATTTCTTTCCGGTTGGAACACGTCCGGAAAAAACATGGCTTCAGGCTATTGAATGTGTGAAGTTAAGGTTCTTGGAGGAAGGCAAAGATTTGTTGGTCGAGTCCAAACTTTTAATATCTTTACAACGTTGAAGAATTAACACTCTTAAAAGTAACACATTGTATCGACCGATTTAATTCGGTTCCTGATTGCATTGAGACACTTTATTAGCCTGCAGGACGCCACATCCCGCAGGCTTTTTATTATCTTTAGCTTTATATAGTTTCTAATTGAAATCCATATTCATAACTTATTATTTTTTTGCCTCTTTCATAATTTTCGTACCAAGCTTTTTCTAGATGACTTGTTTCTATAATATCTGAAACAGACGTAGTTCTAAACTTATCTTTTACTCTTTTAAGTGATTCTAATTCATCTATATTAAACAATTTAGAATTGAATTTTCTTTCGGGGTTAGGAAGGAACTGTTCGCCTAAAGCACCATTTGGAAAAGACTTTCTTTGAATAATAATATCATCATGCTCAGCAGCAAACTCAAAAATGCTACTAAAGTTATTAGGAACCGGTCCCATATCAATAGCACGATATTGTGCGCCGCTAATAGAAAAACAGGTTTCACCAAAATTTACAAAATCAGCATAGAATAATAACTTATTCATTTTCGTTTTCCATGGCTTTAAACTTTCAGTAAAATAGATAATCATTTCACGAAGTTTCTCAAGGCTTGGCAACGTGTACCCTGTGTTGATTCCAATACTGCTGTCATAACCTAATAAAAAATCTTCAGCACTAAATGACCAAATAGATTGTTTTTCTTTTTCAATCAATTCATCTATGTGATGAATGATTTTCTTTTCTTCGATATTTTCATAAACTCCACTGAGGGTGATTAAAGCTTTGAACTTTTCAGGGTCATTTGCTAACTGAATTAATCTTGAATTAGACTCACTTGGAACTTCTCCATTCTCATATTTACTATACATATTTGCGCCAAAACCTAATATTTCTGACATTTTCGACGCTGATAATTTATACCTTTCTCTTAATTGCTTAATCTGTTCAGGATAGGGAAGTTTGTGCGCCTCCCTATATTTATTATATACCTGCAACATATTAATTTCATCTAATCCTGTTGTTGTAAATTGTTCCTCGGAATCTATACATTTATAATAATGGTATATAACTCCAAATTCTTCCTTCCTAAAAACAATAACTCTTTGTTCTTTTTGTAAGGCCATTTCCTTACCTGTTATTGGGCTTTTCATAATATTTTACTTTAAAGGGTATATCAAAGGATATTCTGCCACATGAAAGGAAATACATATAACTCCAGCACCTGTTATGCCGAGTGTAATTTTAATATAAAGTTCATTTTTTTTGACCTCCTTACCAAAAACCCACATTTCACTTCCCCCAAATAGTTTTTCTTCTAACGGCCCTTGACAATAATCCTGCGGTATAAGGGAATCTAAAATGTTATCTCTATCAACTGGTCTTAATTCTAAATCTGCCAGTGTTTGTGAATTTTTTCCTCTATCATCTCTATATAGTACACCCCAAATTGACTTTTTAGCTTTAAAGTCAGATAGAAATGTTTGTATGGTTGAGATGGTTTCCACAATACAAATATACAATAAATTTTACAAATTCAACTTTAAAGTTGAATTTGTAAAATAAAATTTAAAAATAACTTATAAGTTGTAAAATCAGATTATGGAAATCTATTTTTATAAATAGAAATTTACTACTAAATAATTTCGCTATAGCAGTCAAAGTAATACTAACTATAAGAAAAACTAAGGTCCAGAAAGTCATAACTTTTTGGACTATCGCCTTTTCTCTTACTTTTCCAGCCGGATGCCTTAAAAGTACAGTCCAAAAAGTAGGGCAGGAAACTATTTTGCTTTTTCCTTTCTGATACCAGCTTTTTGAACTTGGCTGTTCCCTTCCGGATCGCCCACTTTCCAGCCTTACCCGGACGTTAAATTTCTCCCCTTTGGTCTGGAAATTCCAATAAAAATTGCTTCTATATAACAACCTTATGCAACAACCTTTTTCAACTCGTTGAGCTTTCTTTCCAAATAAGCGATTTTGACCTGCCTGTACTTTTGCTGATAAGCTTGCAGCTCGGGGGGATTGAATTCGATTTTGTTCAGCACCATTTTATAATAAATAGATGCTATCTTGTTTGCCGTTGCTACCATAGCGTACCGGTTACCACCTTTTGCTTTCATTCGCCTAAAATAATCACCCAACCAGTGATCGCTGCGCTGAACACCATTTGCCGCATTTCGAAATGCTTGGCTGGCTATGTTGGGCTTCTTTTTCATCAACATACTGCTGATCAGTTTTCCACCCGAGATTTTGTTGTTGGGACAAAGGTTCAGCCAGGAGACAAAATGCTTGGACGACTCCCATTTGCTCATATCAGTTCCTGTTTCGGAAAGAATCTCTAACGCTGAAATATCACTTAATCCAAAAATGGCAGTGACATCAACACCTAAAATAGCTTTGAGATAAATGTATGTGTTGAATGAAGGCGTGTTTTTCGTAACCTGTTTTGTTGATTTTTTGGTCTTGTCAATCGTGGCATTTGGAAATACCTCAGCCTGATATTTTTCCAGGCCATGCCGTATGGCAACATCACATGCAGCAATTCGCTCTTTATAGTAGTTGTAGCTTTCGTAACAGTCTTTTAATAAATAAAGCTGTTCCGTCCGCCAGTTGCCTTGCAGTGATTTAACAATGCTTACATGATCCGCTTTAATACCTTTATCGACATACTTTAAAAAGTTTTCCGCCTTTCTTTCTCCTGCAATGATGGCCTCAACAATGGCGGTTCCTGTTTTTCCGGTAATATCACGGATGAGCGTATGCAGTTTGATGTTCATCATCTCCATTGCCTTTTGCATCCTAAGAACGAAACGGTTCCGGTCAAGCATCAGCGTTTTGCGATGCCGCACAAGCGTACGCAATGCCTCCTGCTCATCGTCCGGCAGATAGCTGCTTCTGAGTAGCCCACAACTGTGTAATTTCTGGATCCATAACGCATCGTCTTCATCGTTTTTACGGCCGCTAACGTTTTTAGCTTGTTTGGAATTAACAAGGTATACCTCGAAACCAGATTTGCTGAGCATACTAAAAAGTGGTTTCCAGTACACCCCTGTACTTTCCATAGCTACTGATTCAATCTGGCAATGCTGCAACCACCTGATGATTTCTTCAAGGTCGCATGTCATCGTTCCGAATGTTTTTACCCTTACCGTGTCTCTTCCTTCAGGCACAGCAACAGCATGGATGGTGTCACCGATGTCGATACCTGCGGCATTAGGGTTTACCAGTGGCATGCTTACCACATTTGTCTTTTTTGAGGTTCCTTTTGTCATATGCTTACATTTAAAGCAAAAGTTCATGCCTGCCACCCAGATCAGACTTACTCTTCTATACGGGTTCAAACACCCAATCAGAAAGCTTAAAGGGGCAGCAGAACCATACTACGGCTTGAATTGCATATTCAATTCTTTTAAAGGCTTTGCTGCACAAACTCTTGATACATAAAGCTACATTATACAGACTTCTGAAAAGAAAATTAAAACATGAAATCTTCCAACTCCAGTTGGAGGAAAAGGAAATTGAGGCACAAGGTTCTACTGTTATTGTTAAGAAAGCAATAGAGCATGTCTAATGTGGATACTACGGCATAATGATAAAAGCCGGGCAAGCTCCGGGCTTTTCCAGCCTGCGGCACTTATTCCAATACCTTGTGATACAAGTGCTCCATTTAATATTCTTAAGCCCCAGAAACCGGTGTCAAAAATTGCGTTATAGGGTTTATCGTTAATGCTTACCTAAATAACAGGACTGACAGTATTATGGTCATAATTAATTACAATTGGTATTTCCTCCCTTAAATTTTCCTGTCGGTTTAGCTTCCTTTCCGGCAGATGATAAGAAGAAAAAAGGATAAAAGCTATTAGTGGAATGATGGCTTTTATAATTCTGTTAATATTCACGAGTTTGCTTATAATCCCGGTTGTCCGTTAATAATTGCCACTGCTTTTTCCATTAGTTCATCCCTGCCTGCTTTAATGCCAGCTATTGTCGGGCTAATCCTATAGTCAATTTTTACCCCTTTTCTCTGGGTTTCGGTGCCATCTGGATATAAAACATCTATTCCTGAAATCATTGTACTGATACCGCCAGGTAAAATAATGGCTGAAACATTGCCGTCTGCTCCAGCTGTTGTGCTGCCAATAACTGTCACGTTAGGCGAACTTTGAAATGCCATTGTCGTATATTCTGCCTGGCTTTGTGTTATCTCGTTTACAATAACCACAACCTTACCCTTGTACTCATTCTTTCCATTATTCCTTAAGCGCTTACCGATCCTAAATAAACCAGGATTTGCAATGTCGCCAGTTGTAAACTTTACAAAGTCAGCGTTGCCTGACTTAATGTAAGGCACAAATGTGAAGGGCATAAAATCAGAAGGGTAGCAACGCATATCTATAATGATCCCCCTGGTTTCGGCAAATAACTTTTTTAGTTGCGGCAGATCCTGATTTTTATACTTTGCAGGGAAAAGGTAGCCGATCTGTCCTTCCATCACTTTATACCCTTGTGACTTAGTATCGGGATTATAATCAATAGCCATGTTTAATTTTTGGCGTTCTAAAGTTTCCATCGTTACCATTGCTGATTTTCCATCTTTTAATATTTCTAATGGAACTGCTTTTTTATTGCTTCTGAGTAAGTAATTGCGCGGCAAGTCGCGAAGCTGAGTTGAGTAATTGGAAGCGGCAGTGATGGGCAAATACTTTTGTATCAACTCATCAACTGTTACGTTATCAATGCTGCCAATTATGTCTCCAATTTTTACTTTCTGCTTTACCCCGAGTGTGTCCGCGTAATAACCGGTCACTGTAAGCTTATTTTCAATAAACTTAGCCTGAAAAGGAAAAGCATACATTCCGCGGTAGCTCTCCAACGCCGCATTGTTTGACCAGATATTAGCATGTGTATCATGGACACTACTGATCAGGGCAAGCGTAGTAAGCGCATAATCAGTTTTATTAGATGGACTAACAAAGCGGGGAATGTATTCAAATAACACATCGTTCCAGTCCTTGCCAATTAAATGCTTGTATGGATAAAAATACTGGATCATATTCCAGTACCGGTATAAACACAATAAGCGGTAACCGGGATCGGGGTAAGCCATTGTGTAATAAGGCAACTCTTGCTGAAAGATAGGGTTTCCTACGCCCTTTGCCATACTGATATAATAATTATCTCCCGTATTACGGTTATTTAAAACGTATTTAAGCTTTTCTATAAGGGATGGACTAAGTATGCGAGGGTCAAAAATACTACCGTAATCAGGTTTTTGGGCAATATCCTGGTCATTATCCATTTTGCAGTTCCTGCATACCTCAGGTTTTCCGAGCTTATCCACCCATTGCTCTAATGTTCTGCTAAGTTCAGCATTTGTAGTCGCTTTAAGGACAGAAGGCATGACCCTGAAAAGTTCAGCATCAAAGTTGTAATTACCAAGGGCAACAGTAGGATGATGATATTTCAAAAAGCCCCAAACCTGCCCTAATAAGGTCAGGTTCGCAATTTGTTGTTTGGTTATTAAAACGGTATCAATACCTGAGCGCTTTGCAAAAGCCGTATCTGTTTGCGCCTTTGTCAGCACTAAAGGCTTTAATGTAGCTTTTTCAATTGGCCTTCCATCAATAAATAATCTCAAGTCATCTATCCATATTTTGCCACTCCCGGCCAGCAAGGCACCTGTATAAATTTTGAGCGCATTTTTGTCATCATAAGGAAGTGTAATTGAATATTCTTTCCAATCAGTCGTACCGGAAAGGGCCTGACTAGCCATGTTGTTAAAAGCAAGGGTGCCACTACTTCCATCTATCCGTAACCATAACCCTGCATATCCTCCGGCTACCTGTTCCGTTTTGATGTAACCCTTAAGCTGTATTTGGCTCCCTTTAAATGTATAAGGAATAACATAAGTGGCAACGCCAAAATCTGCTCCAGTCATTACCTTAGCAATCGATAAGGAATTTTTTCCTTCTTTTTTTACTGCGCTGTCTATTTTCACGCTAAAGGCTTTTTGCTGCTCTGTAGTAAACCCTGATGTCCAGCCTGTAGCCTTTCCATTTCCATCTATCTTTTCAAAAGTGCCGTTAAAGGAAGGGTTGCGTTGTGAAAAGCCAAGTTTGGTACAAAAGCAAATAGCTATAAAAAGAATAAAATTTCTCATAAAAGGTTATGGTTAATCGAGGAATAATAGGAAAGCAATATCAGCTTTTTCTCTTTGAATATGAAGTAAATAGAACAGTTTAACTTATTTTAACGGTTGATAATATCCTGCGATTTACTTTCAAATAGTCCTTAAAAAACTGTGGAATATTTAGACTGGACGAGTATTACTCTTTCTCTTTCAATCGCTTCTCCTGCAATGCTATTTCGATTTCCCTGCCAAGTTCCATTTGTAGCTCTTCTTCGGTTGGAAGATAGGTTTTATATTGTGATGCGAAGATTTGTTTGCTGTCGCTAAGCAAGCTGTATTTTGCTACAGCTCTATTCTTTTCTGCGCAAAGGATCAGGCCAATGGTAGGATTATCGTTATCCTGGCGTACCTGGTCTTCAAAATACCGTACGTACATATCCATTTGACCAATATCCTGATGTGTCAGTTTCCCTGTTTTTAAGTCAATTAGCAAAAAGCATTTTAAGATATAGTTATAGAAGACCAAGTCAACATAAAAGTGTTCATCTTCCGCACTAATCCGGTGTTGCCTTCCTACAAAGCAAAAGCCTTTACCCAGTTCTAACAGGAACTCCTGTAGCTTATCTATAATGGCTTGTTCCAGCTCCCGCTCATAAAAGGTAGTGTTTGCTTTTAAGTCTAAAAACTCCAGTACATACGGGTCTTTAATGACGTCCTTTGCCTGAAAAATTTCCTTTTTATTCTCTGCTTCCTGCTTGACCAAGGGCCTTCCTTCTTTGCTACTCATGAGCACCCGTTCGTAATAAAGGCTGTTAATTTGTCTTTCCAGGTTTCTGGTACTCCAGTTTCCGGAAACAGCCTCCGTTAAATAAAAGGTTCGTGCAGTTTCTTTTTCAACTTTTAACAGCATCCTATAATGCGTCCAGCTCAATTCGTCACGCAGTGCGTGACTATTTCTAAAATGATTATAGAACTGGCGCATATATTTGAGGTTGGTTTCGGTAAAGCCTTTTCCATAATCAGAGCTTAGCCTTGAAGCCAAATTCCTGATTAACTCTGTACCATACTCAGCTCTTTCCTTCCCTTTTTGTTCTTCTTCAACGATTAATTTTCCTATTTGCCAGTAAACATGAACCATTGCCGCATTTGCAGCACGATAAACAGCATTACGCCCTTCTTCAATAATATGCCTTACTGAATCGTAAAGCTTATCCAGCTCCTGAACCTTTATAACCTGTTCCTTTTTTGCCATCTAATTACTAATAGCTGTTTGCATAATTTGAAAGATGAAAGGTAAGAATAGAATGCTTCCTTGACACTATTCGTTAACAAAATCAAATATCAATAGTATATATAATTTGAACATTAGAAAAAGCTTGAATAAGGATAAGCTGGATAGTTGGTTTTATTTGTGACGGCAAAAAGAAAGGGATTAAATACCGTTTCGTTAATTATACAAATATTAAAAGGCTTTTCGTTTTTTCTTTTTGCTGCTTGAATGGATCTGCCTAATAATTAAGGTTATGTTAAGTAGGAGGTTTTGAGTGTAAAATAATAACCGTGTCTTTTCTTGACTTTGATCTGTTAACTTAACGTGAGTTTGTTTTTCAAATATTGAAAAACAGGCATTAGTGAAAAATAAAGGAGGTGTCATAAGCTTTCTTGCTATGCAGTATTTCCCGCTATAGTTTTGTTATTAGCACACATAATTAATGCATAAACTTAAATAAGTTCGAGGTTATTCGTTTTGAAACACTCACATCTTTTGTTATAATTTCTGCATCGCCCGTCATCCAGCTTTTTAGTTGAATGGGATGCTTTGATCCGCTGTTGTTTAATGTAATTTTTACCGTAAAAAAGCCGGCTGCATTTGGCTCATCAGTTAGGTAGCTTATATTACCTTTTAATTGTCCGTATTCGTCGGCCGGGTAGTTTTTAAGGCTGATCAATACCTGCTGGCCCTTTTTAATTTTATTGATATTAGCTGCCGGGATTTCCATTAATCCAAAAAACTGCTCATTGTCCGGGTGAATAATAAATACCGCCTGATTAGGCCGTAAAACAGTGCCTTGCTGAACAACGGTTATAAACCCAAGTTTACCATCCTGCGAGGCGGTTAAGGTATAAGAGCCAGCAGGGGTGTTTAGGGCCTGTACACTTGCCAAAGGCTGTCCTCTTTTTACTGCTGCACCCTGTTTTACAAAAATTTTTGAAATAATACCCGGGGCCGATACAATAACCAGTGCTGAAATTCCCGTTGATTGAAATTTTAAGTTACCCTTTATCATGTCGGGATACCGCACAAAAACGGAAATAGCGGCAACCATCAACAGAATACCAAAAAACAGCATAATACCCCACCGCAATATCCATGACGGTACTTTGGTAATGATCTCTTGTATATCTTCGGTATGCCTTTCTTCAGGCAGTTCATCCATATTTGCAATAGTTGTTTTTTCGTGCCCGTTGGCATTGATATTTATGGTATCGGCTTTTTGCATCTTACACGCCCAATTCTAACTGGTTCTTAACTAAACCGTAATATTCACCTTTCAAAGCAGTTAACTTCTGGTGTGTACCCTGCTCTATGATCCTGCCTTTATCCAACACGATAATATTATCCGCATTGCTTACCGTGCTTAGGCGGTGGGCCACTACTACCACCGTTCTGCCGGTAAAAAACTCGTTTAGGTTATTCATTATTATCCGTTCGTTAGTGGCATCGAGCGCATTGGTAGCTTCATCAAAAAACAAGTAATCCGGGTTTTTATATACAGCGCGGGCAATCAGCAAACGCTGCTTTTGCCCCTGGCTTATACCACTTCCTGATGAGCCAATTTTGGTTTTTAAGCCAAACGGCAGCTCTTCAATAAAATCGTTAATATTGGCTACGTGAATAGCTTGTTGTATTTTTTGCCTGTCGGGGTAATCATCACCCACAGCGATATTGTTTTCTATCGTGTCCGAAAAAATAAACCCATCCTGCATTACCGTCCCGCAAGCACTGCGCCAGCTTTTGAAGCTTAGTTGATTAAGGTTAGTTGCGCCTATTCTTATCTCTCCTTTTTCGGCCTCATAAAACCGCAGCAATAACTTTAATATGGTTGTTTTGCCGCTGCCGCTCATACCAACTACGGCAGTGGTTTTGCCCTGCGGGATAACGAGGTTTATCTTTTCCAGTACAGGTTCATTGCCTGCTCCCGGATAGGTAAAAGTAAGGTCTTTTATAGCAATGCTTTTATTTGCAGGCAGCTCGTGTATCCAGTGTTTGTCAATAGGTTCTTCATCCGGCAACCCGTGTATTTCGTTTAACCGTTCGAGGCTTATTTTGGCATCCTGGTAGCTTTGTACAAAGCCCAGCATTTGTTCTATGGGGCTGCTCACCTGCCCTACAATATATTGTATGGCCATCATGCCACCCAAGGTTATCTGCCCGTCTATAACGGCCTTCACACTTAAAAAGGTAATGATTATGTTTTTGGCCTGGTTAAGAAACATGCTGCCACCCTGCTGATACTGATTTAACGCCAGGCTTTGTACTTTAAACTTAAACAGCTTTGCCTGTATATGCTCCCATCCCCAGCGTTTTTGTTTTTCGCTATTGTTGAGCTTTATCTCCGTCATGCCGTTTACCAGCTCTACTATGTTGCTGGAGTTACGGGAAGAATTATCAAATTGCTTATAATTCAGTTCACGCCTGCGTTTGAGGAATATCGCTATCCAGCCCGCATAGAACAATGTAAAGCTAAAAGATACGATAAAGATAAGCGAGTTATAATAAATAAGTACAAAAGTAAATACAACCAGGTTGATCATAGAGAATAACGTATTCAGCGTAGTGCCTGTTAAAAAACTTTCTATACGCTGCTGGTCGGTTATACGCTGCATAATATCGCCCGTAGTCTTACTTTCAAAAAAGCTCACGGGCAACTTCATCAGCTTGATTAAAAAATCAGTCAGGATGCTTAGGTTTATCCGGGTACTGATATGCAGTAATATCCACGACCGTATAAAATTTACACTGGTACTGCCGATAAATAGCATGACCTGCGCAATCAATATTAAATAAACAAAGTTGATATTTCGGGTATTGATACCGATATCAACAATAGACTGTGTTAAAAATGGTGTAATTAAGGATAACAGCGTACCTATACCGAGGCCAAAAGCAAGTTGAACAAACAGTTGCTTATATGTGTAAAAATACCGAAGGATGGATAGCCATGATATTTTGGTTTCCTTATCCGTTTCCTGCTCGTGAAACTGCGGCGAAGGGCTTAATAGGAGGGAAATACCATTTCGCGTTTCCTTGTGACCAAACCAGTGTTTCTTAAAAACCGCTTCATCCAAAGCAACCAAACCGGTAGCTGGATCTGCTATGTAATATTTGCCTTTTTTTATTTGGTATAAAACCACGAAATGGTTTTGCCGCCAGTGCAATATACAGGGTAGATCTGCCTGGTTTAGTTGTTCTAAACTCAGCTTAACGCCTGTGGTGCGGAAGCCTGTTTTTTCTGCAGCCTCGCTGATTGCAAGTAAATTGACCCCGCCACGGTTGATATAGCAAAGCGTTCTTAGTTTTTGTATAGCTATTTTACGGCCATAATAGCTGCATACCATACGTAAACACGTTGGGCCGCAATCCATCTGGTCTTGTTGTTTATAATAGGGAAACTTTATCATTTAACTGTCGTTGCAGTAACTATAATTTTTTTAGTATCATAGCCTATCTGCCCGTTTAAATCGGTGCCTAATAGTTATCATCGTAATAAGCTGGTTTATCAGCACTGTAAAAAAAACTATTGATTTGCTTGCTGTGTCATCAAAACATTTATGTTTTGTTATTAGCCCAAAAATTGGCACTTGCAGGTATTCTCTTAATATTCTTGAATACCTTCATTGTTTAAGTCAAATACTTTAAATATGCTTCTTGTATTTTATCCAACCTTTCTTCTGTTCGTGCAAACATCTGTTGTACCAACCCTGGCTGCTCGCTGTGTACCTGAGTAATGTCTGAATAACCAAAATCTTTCTGACGAGAAATATAGGGATACAGTACCATTTTATGACTGGTTAAGCTCGCCAATACTAAATCGGCCACATCTTTTTTTCTAAATTTGTATTTCAACATCTTAGGGAAAATGCTCTTGTACAACACGATAAACTGGGTAGACTGAAATGGGTTTACCCACATGCGGTTGGCCGTTAATGGCACAACATAACCAAAACTGCCGATACCTCCCGATAATATTTCTGCCCCTTGCCCACCCGCTTCAATAATATTGGCAAGCATATATTCTTTGGTATAATCATTTGTAAACTCATGGTCATCCTCGCAGATAATAATTACATCATCATCATTCTGTATCGCCAAATTTAATACCTTCACCATGCTTTGCCAAAGGCCAATAGCACCAATTTTATGTTTACAAGCTTCAATAATCTTTATATCAAATTCAGGTTTATTATCGAATTGTTTTTTAATATGGTCTATCCGTTCTGTCCGTTCTTTTAAATTGACGACATACGTTGGAATGGTTATATATTCAAACTCGTTTTCTGCAGGCATTTTATTTTAGTTTATGGTAAAAATTATTTGCCTTAACTATGCAGGATAAAATCGTATCGCTGGTTTCGAATATATGTGTTACATATCCGTTTCTATTGTTAAACGATGTGGCATCAGAATAGCCAAACTCTTTTTGTGTGGAGATAAAAGGATAAATTAGCAACTTATTTTTGGTTAGTTCGTAAATTAGTTTGTCTGCGGTATCGCCTTGCTTAAAACCAGCCGATATTATTTTATCATAAACTTTTTTAAAGATAATGATGAACTGGGTGCCGTTAAATTTATCAACCCAAAACAGATCCGGTCTGATCTGTACGCCATCATTAAACCAACTCACCCCACCCATTAATACATCTGTGTCCAGTTTTTGGCTTTTTAAAATGGCCGTAAACAATTTTTCCTGGTTATAGTCCTTGGTAAACTGATGGTCGTCTTCGCAGATTAAAACATACTCATCACTTTTTGACGCCAGATCTTTTATAATATGGGTAATGGTTTGCCACAATCCCAATGCCCCATTTTCGTTTTCTACCGCCTTTACTATTTTTACGTTAAACTCGGGCCTGTTTGCAAATTGTTTTAATATATGCACTCTGCGATCAGAACGTTTGGCAAGGTTGATTACGTAGGTGGTGATTGTCATGATTTTAATTTAACAGTAAATTTCTTTAAGTTTTTTATCCGGCTTATTACCCTATATGCTACCCGCCACAATTTTCCAGTTAGAATCAATTAGATAATGATTTATTTTAAAGGTGTGGTTTTCCCCATTCCTGCCAACGTTTATAAAGGGTACAGCGTTAACACCAATGGCCACAAAATGGGCCGCTTACCAAGGTAATAATTATTTGGTCGTAAATAATTTCTCCCCATACAACAGTTCACCATTTGCGGCCACCCCCTCAATGGTAATTTTATAAGCACCGCGGAGGTCAGAAGTATAAAACTGGGTAACTGCTTTTCCAGTACCTAGAGCAATTACAACCGGTTTCCAAAACAGCGTAGATAAATAGGTTTTTTCATACGGGCTGGCAAGTCTGGTACTGTCCATGCCGTAAAATTCACGGCTGGTATAAATACTGCTGGCGTTATTTAACTCGCAGCCCTGGTAAACAACTGTGATGTGTGAAGTATTTGTAATAAATTTAAAGTATTTTTGGCCTTTAACCGGAGGGCGATTGTCGCTTTCATTCGGATGTACAGGACAATTCAGAAAATCAAAACTGCATACATAATCGCCGCATTCATTAGTAGTGCCGTAACCCCCCGCTGTATGATAAATGGGTTTCGCTTTTATTACGACCTCTTTTAGTTGCTGGTTAAAAAACTCCCCTTTGATCTGCTGCTGTTTTGTGCTTTGGGGAACTGTGTTCGGTGCATTACTATAGTTGTAAACAGGCGGATAGTTAGCAGGATGAATTAGGTTTTCCATAGGATCTGTTAGGGTAACAAAAAAGGGTTTTTGACTTTTCTTACTGTTTTCAAAAGCCCGGAAAAGTATGGGCGGGCTACCTTCCCGAATTACTAATTCTTCAGGCTTTGGGTAAAAATACCCTTTAGTATCGGTTTCGGTTACGATAGTTGTAGAATCATGTTTAGCAAATAAAGATACCGGTTCTTTCACATCATTATTTTTTCGGGCATCTTTAAGCGGATTTTGATAATATTGCACCCTACCCTGGACATGTAGTTTCTTTGGAAGCAAAATGGCGGCTGTTTGCTCATTAACCTGCATCAATTGCTGCCAGGTATAACGCCGCCAGCCTTTTACAAGCAACAGTTTTTCTATATAGGGCCTGCTTTGGTAAATATTGGTAATAGGTTTGTTATAGCCCCCGGCCTTAAGCCAATGTTCTATATAATAGTAGGCTTCTATGTTTGTTTTAGGATCGGTACTTAACCTGTCTAACTGTACACAAGACATGGTAAACACGCCGCTTACTGGTTTTCCCTGTGCATCTGCCAGCGCCACATTGGTTGTAATTTTATCCCTTGGCTTATAGGTGTCTTTGTCTGTCGTTATTTCAACCTTGTTTTTACTGTTAAAATGCGCGAAAAACAAACGTTCGGCAACGGGCCTGCCCTGTTCATCCAGCAGGGTTATGGTGTTCAGGCCCTTAGAGATATTGTCGAGGGGCAACTGTATTCTTTTGCCTTTTTCTATGTGCAGGGGTGGAGATACCGTAGAGGCATTGGTAAGCATATTGGTAAAGGCCAGGCTTACAGTGCCCGGGTTGCCTGCATTAATGTTTACAGCAAGTGTATCGTTGGCCACAGCGTCTGCAATTTCTAATGCGAAGCCTTGCGGCAAAGCTTTTGGAACGGTAAAAACTTGTGAAGGCATTGCATTGCCACTGTTGATCGTTTTTAAGGTATAAACGCAATTTTGCTTGGGCTGCAAATAAAACAGGCCAATGCCCAGGCTATCTGTTTGAAATGTACCCAATGTTTTTTCATTTTCCAAAAGCAATGCTTTTGCGGATACAGGCCGCCCATCGGGCAAGGAAGATTCCCATGCAACCCGGCCACGGAGCCCGGTTACCAAATCCCCGCCTTCGGGATAAAACCGGACACGAACGGAGTCAGGGGCTTGAAACGGCAGGTGTAAATTAAAATACTTTTTACTGCCCTCAAAGGTGGTAACTGTGTATAAAATGTGGTTAGATGCCTTCACTTCTGCCAGGGGCAAGGCAAGGGTGGCTACGCCAAGCGGGCCGAGCTTTGCAGTCCTTGGTTTTTGATTAAGGAAATAATATTCAATGCTGTTTTTGATCTTGCCTGCCGCGGTACCGGCACCTGACGTATAGGTGCGTGTTTCTATAAAAAGTGAATCGTTTTTTGGCCGTTCCGAAATATCGAAATCAGTTGCAACAGAAGTGCTTATGTTTGTTTTTATGGTAATTGGTGTGCGGAAAACCTGCATCGGCCCGCCCTTAGCGTCAACAATATTGGTACAGGCAACCAGTTGGTAGTTGCCCGGCGGGATGGTATCGGGCAGCGTTAAACTGCCTGCACAAATGCCGTTGGCAATATAATAATCTTTTCGCAGCGCAACAGTTGCATTTTCTTTTACCAAGCTTACCGACAATAGGTCTGCCTTTAACGGACCTTCTTTTCCGGCACCATCCAGCAAATAGGCTGCAAACCAAATCACTTCTGAAGGCAGGTAAAGGGTTTTATCGGTGGTGAGGTACAGGACACCATTGGGTTGTATTTTATTATACAACTGCACTTTATTTGCCAGCGAACCTTCAGAAATAGTTTGTGCGTACAAATAAGCATTGCCAAAAAAGAAAAGTGCAATACAAACAGTAATTAACAATTTAAGAATACGCCCTTTAAACATAATTATAAAATTTAAACAAGATGATGCCAGCTAAAATTTTCTAACCGACATCATCTGTAAACAGCTGCACTAAGGTAATCTATGATTACATGCAACTAGGGTAGCCATAAGCATTGGTAATGCAAATCTCTGTGTAGGGGCAGCCGCCATTATTTACCTGGCAACTATTTCCGCCGCCCATGCTTCCAGAATTAGAGCAGTAGCCATAAACACAGTTGCCATTAATTCCACAGTCACCATTGTTCATACACGGAGAACCACTCCCATCTCCTCCCATTACTTTTTTTAATTGCGCCTTTGTTAGTACTTCGCCTCTGTTATAGGTGCTTGGTGTTAATTTTAACTTTTTCATTTTTTTAACTTTTAATTAGTTTTAAGTTTAGCCTTACCATGCCGGGCTTATTAGGCAATATACATTTACAACTGCATACTCGTTGCCAACATCCGTTAGGTTTGGTTAACATTTAATTTTTTTTCATTTTTTTCATTTTATATTGGTTTTAAGTTTTAGCCCTACCATGCCGGGCTTACCAGGCTGTATGCATTTTACAACTGCATACTTGTTGCATAATATCCGTTAGGTTGGTCAACATTTAAAACTGTTACCATTTCTTATACATAGCTAAATTTGAAGCGTTTTGGTAAAAAACATAGTTTTTATGATAGTATTTTTAAATCAAATATTTTATATCTTCTAAGCTATAGGGTTCGGGCAATTTATAACCATTTACCAACAGCGTTGGTGTAAATTCAATTTTTGCTTCTTCACACCATTCCTTTTGCTTTTGAGTTAAGGTATTCATCTCCCCGTTAAAAGCTACCGGGTATTGCTGCGCCCAATTGTCATATTTTTTATCGGTTTGTGCATACCAGCTATTTAACGCGTTTTCCAGTAGTTGCACATCTTTCAGCACCGCTAACGCACTAATGTGTTTTGCCACTTTTGTTTTTTCATCGTCATCATCATTAGCTGTTGTGAAAATGATTTTCAATTGTATGTCATCCCGTTCTTGTAGCCATCGGTTCAAGGTTTCGTGTGTCTTCGCACATGGACCGCAAAATGGATTACTTACCATTGTGATTACTGTTGCTGCTTTAGGATCGCCTAAAACTATCGGCATTAGGTCGTCACCAATAGCATAATGGAACTGGTTTATTAATGCCTGGTTAAATAACTCACGGTTGTATTTAAATTTGATAAGCTGGTGCTGTAATGTTTTTTGTTGTGCCGCTCGTAAAAAGAAGGGGTTTAAAAAAGACCAGATAAAGAAAGGGAGGAGAAAAGCTATAAGGGTAGAGGGCAGGAAGCTGTAGCGGGTCAGGCTGAGAGTCAAAAAGTGAAGGTTTCCTGCGCTAAAAAAAACAATAGCTTCCAATATTAATATAAGCTGCACGGTGCAACAGAGTACACACCAGTTTTTGTGCCGGTATTGGTAGGTAATGGAATAAATAGTATACGGTAGTGCCAGTAAGTTGAGTAAAGCTAAAAGCGGTAAAGATGAGGGTATAAAGAGCAAAGCCAACAACGAGCCCGCAAAGTAAAAAAAACCGACTTCGCTCCAGCTTAGCCAGCTAGTTAGCTTGGCGGCATCGCTTTTTAATATGGCATTGCAATTATCTTTTTTGCCACCTAAACCGCATAAGTTCTTTACAAATGGGTTATTGGTATCTATACTTTGTATCAACAGTAATATGCTTACCGAAATGCCAATTACCTTTATTGCAGTGAGCAGGATTACATTTGTTGGAGTATGGTTGGCTAAGAAACTTAAAATTATAGCAATAATCAAACAGCCCACCAGCATGGGTATTTTTATTTGGTTTATCAATTCTTTTTGACGATTAGCTTTATAATCAGGTTCTATACTTTGGGGATTAGCCTCTGCTTCTAAAAAAATGCCGGTACTCTGTTTCAAAAAATCCGGAATGGACTGGGCTTGGTTAAAATATTTTTCGTCGCTATAGTATAAGCTATCGGCAGTTATGCTTTCTATTAGTATAAAATTATTGGTATTTGTTTGGGCAATACATGGCAACCTAAGGTGTCTTAGTGTTTCCTCGATGTTTCTTGTCGTAAAGCTCTCGCTGGCTATATAGTAATCGATAAGGCAATCTTCTACCGCTGCAAGGCTGGGGAAATTAGGATGTTCTTCTATCTTTTCTACTACGCCAATCTTGGTATGCTTTACACCCAGGCGATTTAGCAAAGCCAAGGATACCGCAATAACATTGGCCTTTTGAGCTTTAAAAAAAATCATTAATATCTGGTTTATAGAAGGTTAATTGAACCTATGGATTTAAATTTGATTATCCCTTTCTTTTTATTGTAATATTTTAGTTACTTCTGGTTTTACTATATCGTAACTCTTCAGAACTAAAGTTAGCACTAAAGCGATAGCTTAATAAAGACGCTGGAAAAGATAAACGACAGTACCTATTGGTTCTGGACATGGCAGAACGCCCCGGCCATTTAAATCTATAATATTCCGTAGGGAATCGAAAGCTGGATTTCTACGACCGAAAAGTTCTCTTTGGCAATACCTCAAGCTTTTAATGTTCCGAGTCCTAAGAATGATAATTTTTGACCGAAGTTCATGGAGCTAAATGACATCAGAAATGATATAATTTATTCTAAAAACTTGATTCCTATAGCACAAGAAGAAAGAGAAAATAATTTATTTACTTTTACACGATTCTGTTTTTGGGAAGATAAACTCGGCTTTCGATTTGTTCAAAGCAATTCATAAAGCTTTACCTCCACATGCTAAAATCCCAATATTAAACAATACAGAAAACATTGACCCACAGAAATTCCGAATTGGGAAAGTTTAAGGCTGTCAAAGTCGATTAATTTAACATTCAGTATAGTCTTACATTTTGTTAAAGCAATAATATTGTTGATACGCTATTACATTTAAACGAAGGAATTTGTGTCATCGAGACTATCTGGTCAAAACTCAGTTTTTCCTCTTTTAGCTATTACATAAAACGGTGACACGAATTTAATTACACCTACTTTGAGTTTCCATATATTTAACTGTAATGATGGCTATGTTAACAAACCTTCCTTTTTTGATAAAGCACCTGATATAACGTTGCTTTAGAGAATTATGATTTATCTAAAACTTTGAATCACCTGCAACTATAATTGCATGAGGGCAAGAACATTGAGGGCACAGAAACTAAATTTCTTTTAAAATACGTGCTGTCTTTTCTGGTAGGAATTTATTGTTCTTTATCTCTATACAATTTAAAATTAAAATTTCTATTTAAAAATTTTACTTTCTTTAGGGGAGCTAACACATACAGTTTTAACTGACTAAAAGTTTTTTCCTGCCTGAAAAGAAATCTAAAACTCCGACTGGTATTCGCCAATCGACGATCTCGCCGCTTAACTTTTGAATTAAATTGCCGAAAGAATAAACAATTAAATGGTTTTTGCTAAACGCATTATTTAATCAAAAAAGTGACTAATGTCCCGTGGTAAGGGTTATAACTCGGATTGTAAGTGATCAATCCGAATATCGTTAATTCCCTAATGCAGATGTGATAGGTGCTTTTGGAAGCAATTTTACTGTACCCCATTAGTAGCCTTCGGCTAATTACGAAGGACGCCTTATAATTTTGCTTGGCCCAGCAAATAATAAGTGCAAAACAAAGGCTAATGTGTGAAGTATTCAGCCGATGCTCATTTGCCATTCGTTTAATAAACTGC